>Ga0116174_10003847_pt1 | contig 12155 bp, 8 predicted proteins | sample AD_UKC087_MetaG_FD_89801 | JGI IMG/M metagenome (GOLD analysis project Ga0116174, IMG submission 89801) | Active sludge microbial communities of municipal wastewater-treating anaerobic digesters from USA - AD_UKC087_MetaG | ecosystem: Engineered > Bioreactor > Anaerobic > Digestate | place: USA...
ATGCCCACCTATCATCCCTCTTATTTATTGCGAAATGAACCCTCCAAGAAGGATGCCTGGGAGGATTTTAAAAATATTGCAGCAAAGCTTAGAGAGCTTCAATAATGTTTCAGTGCCAAGCACTTGTTAGAAACCCAAAATTTAATTATATAGAAACTCACATATAGGGAGGTAATAGATGAATATATTCAGCAAGATGAAAGAATATGATTACGAAGAACTGGTGTTTTGCCAGGATAAAAGCACCGGTTTGAAGGCAGTTATAGCAATTCATGACACTACACTTGGACCGGCACTGGGCGGGACGAGAATATGCGAATATGATACAGACGAGGAAGCAATTGAAGATGCACTAAGACTAGCCAGGGGCATGACCTATAAAAATGCAGCGGCAGGATTAAACCTTGGAGGCGGTAAAGCAGTAATCATAGGAGATCCGAAGACGATTAAAAGCGAGGCACTGTTCAGATCCTTCGGCAGGTTTGTTGAAGGATTAAACGGCAGATACATAACAGGTGAAGATATGAATGCAACACAGCAGGATGCTTCATATATTAATTGTGAAACTGACTATATTGTAGGCTTGGAAACAGGAAGCGGCAATCCTTCACCGGTTACAGCATATGGAGTATTCAAGGGGATACAGGCAGCCATAAATGAAATATACGGGAGCGATGATTTAACAGGAAGAACCGTAGCGATTCAAGGATTGGGTGCTGTGGGCAGACGCCTGGCAGAACGTCTGCATGATGCAGGAGCCAAACTATATGTAACTACAAGAGACCAGGCAAAAATCGACAGAGCCGTGGCAGACCTGGGTGCAATCCCGATAGGGCTGGATGAAATATATGGTGTGGAATGCGACGTGTTTTCCCCTTGTGCAAGAGGAGCCATAATAAACGATAAAACAATTGATAAGTTTAAGTGTAAAATTATAGCCGGTGCAGCCAACAATCAATTGGCTGAGCCAAGACACGGCGATATGCTGGAGGAAAGAGGAATACTTTATGTGCCGGATTATATAATTAATGCCGGTGGTGTTATTAATATAATCGATGATATATCGGGACGTCCTTACAATCTGGAAAATGCTCTGAAAAACACAGCAAAAATTTATGACGCCTGCAAGAAAGTGTTCCAAATAGCCAAAAGAGACGGCATCCCCACATATAAGGCTGCTGATATAATGGCAGAGGAAAGAATTGCAGCAGTAGGAAAAATCAAGAAAATATATAATAAATAATATTAGGTGGTGCCTGGCACCACCCGTTTTCTAATATAGCGCTTCCATCGATTTAATTATGCAGTAGAGCACATGGTTGACAGGGGTTGGAATATTAAGCTTTTTACCCAGTTCAACAACTGTTCCCCCAAAATAATCAACTTCGGTCTTTCTTTTAGCTTCAACGTCCTGGAGCATTGATGTTTTGCTATTGGGCGCAAAATGGCTCATCAAAGCAACAAATTCATCAATATCCTCTTCTCTCAAATCAATGTTTAATGCTTTTGCTATTGCCAGAACTTCACCCATTGCTTCTCTGAATAAAATTAAACTGGTCTCGATGTTTGTTACCTTGCCGTAATTAGCCCTTGTTGCTGCCGTAACCTGGTTAATTCCTACATTGAGCATGAATTTTTTCCAATACATCCTTATCATATCAGGAAACACAATGTTTTCTATTCCCGCATCATCAAAACAGTCTTTAACAGCCTGCACCTCTTCGGAAATTACCCGGTTGTCCGCTTCCCCGAAATGAATTGTTCCGTCTGCCGTATTAACTACTCCCGTTTCATTTCTCACAGCATCTATTTTCATTGACAGTCCGTAAAGAACCTTATTATCCGGATAAGCTTCCTGAATTATATCCCTTGCTATTACTCCGTTTAAGAATGTTATTAAAATCGTGTTTTTACCCACGAAACTTCTCACATCTTCAATTGCACCGGCAAGCTGATAATTTTTTACTGCAAAGATTATTAAATCATATTCAATGTTATTATCGCTGTTTGAGGATATATTTGGATGAAATGTCTTTCCATTTATTGTAAACCCGTTTTTCTCCAATTTGCTTTTTCTTGATTCATCAGATATAACCGTAAAATCCGAACCATATTTGTTGTACAGCAAATTTCCGTATACAGTGCCAACCGCACCCATTCCAATTAATGCAACTTTCTTTATTTTCATGTCCACCGCCTGTGATATATAATATATTTTTTCATTGTTATTGATTATAATAGAATTATCCATTGAATGCAATTAATAAATAAAATGTTTGACACAGACTCTATGGTGCCTGGCACACTACGGCTCACTGCCTAACACCTCTTCAGCAATCCGCATCACATTGGCTTTTACCGCTTCCATATCTGTAGTCTTGTACTCACCATTCTCATACAGGATATTTCCGTCCACAATAACCGTATGCACATCAGAGCCCTTTCCGCAATATACTATGGCTGATACCGGATCATTAAGCGGATAGTAATGGGGCTGATCCAGGTCAATCAATGTAATGTCTGCTTTCATGCCTTGCTTAAGCTTTCCCACATCGTCAAGTCCCAGTGCTTTAGCTCCGTTTACAGTTGCCATTTTCAATGCCTCATAAGCTTTGATTCCTACACTGTCTTCAAAAACACCCTTGGATAAAACTGCCGCCAGATAGATTTCCCTCATCATATCAAGCGCATTATTGCTGGACGGACCGTCGGTTCCAATTCCTACGTTAATGCCTTTTTCTACAGCCTTAGCTACTCTCATAACACCGCTTCCCAGCTTAAGATTGCTTGCAGGATTGTGAATGATAGAAACCTTATGCTGCTTCAATATTGACATATCTTCATCCGACAAATGGACCCCGTGAGCTGCTATGGTTGGCAAATTAAAGACTCCCAAATCAGCTAAATGGCGTGCCGGTGATTTACCGTAGGCACTGATGCAATTCTTGTTTTCATTTGCCGTCTCGGACAGATGGATGTGAATTCCTATACCCATCTCCCCTGCAAGCTCTGCAGTATCCGCAAGATACCTGGGCGTACAGGTATAAACGGCATGAGGACCGAAACGTACCTTGATACGTCCGTTGGCAGCATTATGGTATCGGTTGAACAAGTCCACGGCTTCCAAAACTCTCCTGTCTGTTTTAATATCGAAGTCGTCGTCAAAGCATTGAAGCCCCCTGGCTAAGTCTGCCCGTATTCCTGTGGATACTGCCACTTGGGCTAAAGTATCCTCAAACATATACATATCAGCAAAGCAGGTGGTGCCTGTGCGAACCATCTCGGCAATCCCCATTTGTGATGCCCAGAAAATATCATCAGCCGTCAGCTTATCCTCCATTGGGAAGAGTTTTTCAAAAAGCCACTTATCCAATGGCAGGTCATTTGCGTAATTCCTGAAGGGCACCATACCAACATGGGTATGGGCATTGATAAAACCCGGAAGGGCAAGCTTGTTGTTTCCATCAATAATCCTGTCAAATAGTCCGCAGGACTGATCAAATTGTCCATCAGACTGCCTAAACTTTACATCAGACTGCTTCTCTGAATTATTGCTGGTGTGGACTGCTTCAGTAACTTCTGTAATTCTGTCATTCTCTATTACAATATTTCCACAGTCAATAAATGGTCTTTCATCATCCATGGTGATGATCTTGATATTTTTAATAAGTATTTTCAAAATTTACCTCCTACTTTTACAATCCATGCCACTGCCTTCACTACACCAACCATACCTTCATACACATTTGACAAATTTAACCCGCCATCTGCATTTTTACCAACTTATCCCCCCTATATGCGTTTCCCTATTGTAGCAAGGTAATTTTGAGTTGATAAATTCATTACATTTCTAGTTAAAATCCGGTTATGTAGTCTTCTTGCTCAGTTGAAAGCCTATCTATTTTAAGACCCATGGAAGCCAATTTTACTCTTGCTACCGATTCATCTATAGCCTTTGGCACATTATAAACACCAGGCGTTAACCCCTTGCCGTGTTTTGCAAGATATTCAAGGCAAAGAGCCTGAATGGCAAAGCTCATATCCATTATTTCTGTTGGGTGGCCATTTCCTGCTGCCAGGTTTACCAATCTGCCCTCACCCAATAAATTCAGAATCCTGCCATCCTCCATTCTGTATCCTGTAATATTGTTCTTGCGTTGGAAGACTTCCGATGCCAGGCTCTTCAGGTCATTTTTATCCACCTCAACATCAAAGTGTCCGGCATTTGCCAAAAGCACTCCGTCCTTCATAACTTCAAAATGTCGTCTGGTTAAAATCTTATTGCAGCCGGTTGTTGAGATAAAAATATCTCCCAATGGTGCTGCTTCATCCATTGTCTTAACATCGTAGCCTTCCATTGCTGCCTCAAGTGCTCTGATTGGATTGACTTCCGTAACAGTTACCCGTGCACCCATTCCCTTTGCTCTTTGTGCCACGCCTCTACCGCACCATCCAAATCCGGCAATCACCACATTCTTTGAAGCTACAATATTGTTTGTTGTATTCATAATGGCATCCCAAACCGACTGGCCTGTGCCGTAACGATTATCAAATAAATATTTACACTCAGCGTCATTGACGGATATCATAGGATACTTGAGCTTCCCTGCTGCAGACCGCGCTTTCAAACGGTGAATACCTGTTGTAGTCTCCTCGCATCCCCCAATCAACGAATTTCCAAGCTCTGTACATTCACCGTGCAAGAGTTCAATAAGGTCTCCTCCGTCATCAATGATAAGGTGGGGCTTAATGGCAAGAGCAGACTTAAGGTGGTTAACATATTCCTCAGGTGTAGCATCATACCGGGCATGCACCTCAAAACCCAGAGCTCGTAAAGAGTCCGCAACATCATCCTGAGTTGATAATGGATTGCACCCTGTAACGCTGACATCTGCACCTCCGCTTCTTAGTACGGTTGCTAAATTTGCAGTCTTTGCCTCTAAGTGTATTGACATTGTTATCCTAATTCCGTCAAATGGTTTTTCCTTGATAAATCTGTCCCGCACCGATGTTAGCGCAGGCATGTATGAACGCACCCATTCAAGTTTTTTATCACCGGTTTGTGATGAGCCGTATATTTTGTTATTTGTCATAATATTTTCTCCTATTAAATTCCAACTTTATTTTTAAGCTTTCCCTTTTCTTCAATTCTATCACAACTTTAAATTCTTTGTATACAAAAATTGCAAATCTTCATAAAATCTAAAAAACCCTCCTATGAGGGTTTCTGAAACTTTTAATAACAAGGTTTTATATCTTTATCAAGTTAATAAAGCGAAAGATTTTGTCTAATAAGGTAAAAGGTTTTGTCAGAATTTCCTTGTTATAAAATCTTCCATCTCAAAATCAGGTGCCCTTTGATTTACTGCAATCTTTCCCATACCATTCCTTCTTTCCTAAAACAATTCTTACCTATGTTCTAATTAGTTATACTATGTGTCTTTTAGGAATACATTTTTTACATTAATAGTATACACTGACAATAATAATTCTAAACAAATAATTCTTTTATATCTAATTTTCTCAATACTAATAATTATCTCTTCAAATTTCTGAATATTCTGTTACTGAGTTTCCAGGTATAGCGGGTTGTACATTCTTGTAGAAGTTTGTCTATAAAAACAAAAGATAAGGTATTACTAATCGACATATTTTTACTTATATATATGTTATATATAACATATATATGTTTTGGAAATGAACATCTTATAGATATATAAAGGTTCCAAATCTATATATCTTTTTTTAGATATACAGCATGGAATTTGTTTGTAAAAATTTCACAGGGGGGGGGAGATTCCATTGAAATTGCCTGATATTAACTAGTATTAAAAATTAGATTGAGATTGAAATTGCCAGATGTTAACTAAGTATAAAAATAAAGATCAAGGAGGAAGGATAAAATGTATAATTTTAAAAAGAAAACCATTCTTATATTTATAATGGTTTTTATTATGGTTATTAGTCTTTGTACACCCGCTTACGCAAAATCAGCGAATCAGATGAAAGACTATATTTACGATTGGCTCGATGAGGAAGAAACAGCAAAATATTTCGGAGAAATCAGTGATGCCATATGGTCTTATGCTGAATTGGGGTTAGAAGAATACAATACTGCGGATTTAATACAGTATGTCATGGAAGAGGAAGGTTTTAAGATAGACAGGGGTGTAGCTGATATGCCGACCGCATTATTAGCAACATTCACATACGGCTCGGGTGGACCTGTTATTGCCATATTGGGCGAGTTTGATGCATTACCTTTAATCTCCCAGAAATCAGGGGTTTCAGAACATGACCCTGTGGTTGAGGGTGGACCTGGCCATGGCTGTACACACAATACAATGGCAACAGCTGGTGCAGCGGCAACAATTGCAGTAAAAAAGGCTATGGAGGAGTTCGGTATTAATGGAACGGTCAGGTATTACGGAAGTCCAGCGGAGGAAACGCTAATATCAAGACCTTATTTCATTGATGCGGGATTATTTGATGATGTGGATATAGTTATTGATAACCATGGAGGTAGCGGTTTTGGTACAAGCTGGAGTGGCAAGGTTGGCACCGGAACAGCCATGTACTCTTTTGCAGTTACATTCCACGGGAAGACCGGTCATGCAGCATCACCTTGGAATGGTATCAGTGCCTTAAAGCCGATTGAACTTATGATGCATGCTACAAACCTGTTGCGTGAACACTTGATGTATACTCATAGAATGCATTATGCCGTAATTGATGGCGGAGAAGCCCCTAATGTAATGCCGGACAAGGCAACAATATGGTATTTTGTAAGGGAACATGATGACAGAATTGACGATATGCTGGAAAGGGTTCTAAAATGTGCGGAAGGATCAGCTATTGCAACGGGAACTACATATGAAGTAGAAATCTTTGCAGGTATACACCAAAAGTATTCAAATAAGGTTATAGCTGAAACCATGTACGAAAATATCGAAGAAGTAGGTATGCCAAACTGGACTCAAGAAGAACAAGACTTTGCAAAATCTGTACAAGCAGCCCTTGGCAAAGCCCAAACGGGATTACGTACAGAAATAAGTCCGTTATCAGGACCTCCTGCTACATTTGTGGGTGGTGGATCAACAGATGTTGGAAGCTTATCACTTTATAGACCAACTGCAAGCTTAAGTTTCCCATCTAGCGGTCCTGGTGGTGAAAGTCACCATTGGACTACCGTAGCACATACATCCACTAGTATAGCACATAAAGGTTTACTCGCAGGTGCAAAGGTAATGGCTGCCACAGCCATTGATTTTATGAAAGATAAAAAACTGGTAGATGCAGCATGGACAGAATTTAACGAGTTAGCAGCAGAAAGGCCGTTCAAATCACGTGTTGAAGGGTTAAAACCGCCTGTAGGATTCTACAGAGAAATAATGGATAAGTTCAGACCTTTAATGGAGCCGTTCTACTATGAACCGGAATGGTATCCTGGACCTTGGTCGTTGGAAGCCGAGTTGTAATTTAGAGTAATATTAACAATACCCTTATTTCATAATTATATGACATAAGGGTATTGTTGTTCCAGGAGTGTACCATATTCCGTGTATATGAATTTTTTGTTTAAAATAAGCTAACGGCATGGTGCCTGCGCACCATGCCTGGCACTATACCAGTAACTTAAAACCATTTCTTTCTCTTGAAATATATAATCATAAGAACTGCAATTACAATCATTACACTCCAAGTAATCCAATACCCCCACTTGTAGCTAAGTTCCGGCATATATTTAAAATTCATGCCGTATACCCCTGCTATAAATGTAAGAGGAATAAAAATAGTTGAAATTATTGTAAGCACTTTCATTACTTCATTGAGCCGATAACTTATATTTGAAATATATAAATCAGCAAGACCTGCCAATAATTCCCTATATGACTCTGTTGCATCTATTACCTGCATTATATGATCACGCAAATCTCTGATATATAAGTCTGTATTAGGATGAATCAATTCTGTTGACTCATTTGATAACCAAGATGCAACTTCTCTAAGCGGCCATACATATTTATGAATTCGCAAAAGACTTTTTTTAATAGACCTGATTTCATGCATATCTTCCGGATTGGAAATTTTCATAACATTTTCTTCAACGTCATCTATTTTTTCTCCTAAAGCTTCCAATACATCAAAATATCCGTCGATTATCGCGTCAAATATTGAATACATCAAATAATCTGCCTTTAATTTTCTTATGTTGGTACCTTCACTTCTTATTCTATTTCGAATATCGTCAAATACGTCTCCTTTTGTTTCTCCAAAAGAAATAATAAAGTTCTTCCCTAAAATAAAACATATATGTTCAAATATCAGCTCTCCATCCAAATAAAAAATCATCTTGGACACAATATACAAGTAATCCCCGTAATCTTCAACTTTTGCACGTTGATTATTATTTAAAATATTATCATAAATTAGAGGGTGTATACTGCATATACTGCAAATTCTTTTCAAAGTTTCCTCAGTATATTCTCCATCAATATTTATCCATCTGGTGCTGCCTTCCGGAATATCATTCATCAATTGATAATCATGCAATAAATTTCCTACTATATTATATTCATTGTAATTATCCGGATTGTATTCTATTATCTCAATTGTATAGTTATCAACTTTAACATTTTGCGGACTTTCAATTTCTTTTGTCCCTTCAGACTTATTTTCTAATTCATTCATTACATCACCTCACTAAAATACAACTTTCCTGTTCAAAAACAAAAAAATTCCTATTACAATTATAATGGAATTCTTTACTTAATACAACAAAAAAGAAGAAACTCTTAATGGACGATATTGGGATCGAACCAACGACCTCCACGATGTCAACGTGGCGCTCTAACCAGCTGAGCTAACCGTCCGATAAGTATATGATAGCATAATAGTTTTAAATCTGCAATGAAAAAATGTTCAGCTAATACTCTATTTAGTTTTACATCTATTAGGTCAGATATGGCTAATAAATCCTCTTTCGTTAAGCTAATAGGCCTACCTCGTTTCTGTTATTTTTTAATAAATGTATCAATATATTTTAGCTATATCAAGTCAATAAAAATATTCTTAAATTTTTGATTTAAATCAATTCATATTCTTTATTTTCCTGGTACAATGCAATTATAAGATAAGCAAACTTATTGGAGTCTGGTGTTGCCTGGCAGCATGAGCAGGTGCTGAAAGCAGGTAACGGGAACAGGCACTGAGAGCAGGTGCTTAGAGCAGGAACAGAGAGCTGCACCGAGTAAACTTATAATATTATAGTTGAAAACAGGAGAATATAAATAAGTCAGGAGGAGAAATATGCAGAGAGCTATATTAAGTAAGAAAAATCAAATAACGGCGGTAAGCGGAATTTTATTAATAATAGCATTATTCAGTCATTTCGTCTTAAAAAGTGAAGAAATAGTAGTGACGTCCTTGGTTATAGCTTCAATTATGGGTGCTGCACCAATTGCAATTCAGGCCTACCAGGCATTGAGGGTGAAGGTTGTAAGCATCGATGTGCTGGTTACCATCGCAGTTATGGGTGCATTTTTCATAAGGAACTTTGAAGAGTCGGCTGTTGTTACATTCTTGTTCTTGTTTGGAGCATATTTGGAGCAGAGAACGATTATTCAAACACGTTCTGCCATTAAAGAATTAACGGAGATGGCACCGGAAAGTGCTTTGAAGCAGATGGAAGACGGTGAATTTGAAGAAGTTGAAGTTGATGAAGTTGATGTGGGAGATGTTTTGCTGGTTAAGACCGGCGCAAAGGTTCCTGTTGACGGTAGAGTTTTATCAGGAGAAGGCCACATTAATGAAGCAAGCATTACAGGTGAATCTGTTCCAGTAAGCAAGCGGAAGGATACTCAAGTGTATGCGGGAACCATATTGGAAAATGGAACACTTCAAATTGTTGCTGACCGTGTAGGCGAAGATACTACCTTCGGGAAAATTATTGAGCTGGTTGAAGAAGCACAGGATTCGAAATCAGAAGCTGAGCGTTTCATTGACAGATTCTCAAAATACTATACACCGGCTGTATTGGTTCTGTCATTTATCGTATGGCTGTTTTCAAAGGATGTTGAACTTGCAATTACAATATTGGTATTAGGATGTCCGGGAGCACTGGTTATAGGCGTACCTGTATCAAATGTTGCAGGCATAGGCAATGGAGCGAAGCACGGCGTTTTATTGAAGGGCAGCGAAGTTTTCCAGGATTTCAGCAGGGTTGATACCATAGTATTTGATAAAACCGGTACATTGACGATAGGAAATCCTAAGGTTGCCGACAAGGAAATTTATGCAGATGAAACTGATGAAGTATTGTCTTACCTATCGAGTGTGGAGAGTGAATCAGATCATCCTTTGGCTAAGTCAGTTGTTGAATATATCGGAGATACTAAAGTTTATGAAGTTGAAAAAACAGACGTTGTAAAGGGCGGGGGAATTGTTGCCGAAGTTGGCGGTCACAGAGTGGCTGTGGGTAATGTTGCCCTGATGGAGCAAGAAAATGTTCATTTAAACGAAAAGGTGCTTCTAGATATTGCAAGGTTTGAAAAGAGTGGGAACTCGCTTGTTCTTACATCGGTTGACGGTGAATTAAAGGTACTTATGGGCATTCGTGACCAGATACGCCCCGGTGTGAAAGAAGACCTGCAGAAGCTTAAGAAATTAGGTGTTAAAAACCTGGTGGTTCTTTCGGGAGACAACCAGGGAACAGTTGATTTGGTATCAAGGGAATTAGGGCTTACAGAAGCTCACGGACACATGCTGCCTGAAGATAAGTCTGTATATATCAAAGAGCTCATAGATAAAGGCCGCATTGTAGCATTTGTGGGAGACGGAGTAAACGACAGTCCTTCACTGGCCTTGGCACATATTGGAATTGCCATGGGAAGCGGGACGGACGTAGCAATCGAAACATCGGATGTCGTGCTTATGAATTCTGATTTCAGCCGTCTGCCTCATGCATTGGGTTTGACAAAAGCAACCTCAAGAAACATGCTCCAAAACATATTTATAGCGGTAGGTGTAGTTCTGATTCTGCTTGCCAGCGTATTCTTCAGCGACTGGATGAACATGTCCATAGGAATGCTGGTGCACGAAGGCTCAATATTGGTGGTAATAATAAACGGCATGAGGCTGCTCAGGTATAAATTGTGATGGCTATCGAGTGCTTTAGATATGATGGCTCTAAGTTATTTTGAATATAATAACTACCGTGTATTTTGAGCATGATGGCAGAAAATTTCTGCCATTATTTCATTTCCCCGATTATTAAGGTGGAGGCCGTCTAAATAAACGTCTTCTGCTCCTTTTAGTTTCTCCAGTTCCGTATAATAATCAATATATTCAATATTAAAGGCTTTGCAGAATTTCAGCATCCACTTGTAATAATCTTCAAATTCAGCTGATACCTTATAAAAATTAGCAAATTCTGCCCATTCCTGTCTTACGTTTTTTACGTCCATCTTGACAGGTATGCCTATTATGGGCTTGATGTATTTAGCTGTTGCTTGATGGACCATTGCCATAATATTGGCTTTTACAAAACCGATATCTGCTCCTACAATCAAATCATTGATACCGCCCATTATATGTACTGCATCAGGTCTTTGCATGTAAACTGAATTGTAAAATCTGCTCAGCATTCCGCTTGATGTGTCACCGTTGATTCCTTCATTTATAATTTCAATATTCAGCTTATCTGCAGCTAATTTAGTCCATATTTTTGACCTTCTTACTCCATAGCAATAGGTTAAGCTGTCGCCTAGACATACTATTTTCATTATTTCACTTCCAATCTGTGTGATTTGCAGATATTATACCACAAAAACTTAAGAAAAGTGGAAAAATTGATTTAAATCAATTTAAATGGCGTAATTATAGGGTATAATAAGAATAGAAGAAAGTAAAGAATAAAGGAGAGATGAAAATGCAAAAAGCAACTATTCAATTAGAAACATTAACTTGTCCATCATGTATGCTAAAAATAGAAGGTGCTGTAAAATCAATAGATGGAATAGACAAAGAAAGCCTGAATGTATCATTTAACACAAGCAAGGTAAAAGTAAACTTTGATGATGAAAAAACATCAATAAAAGATATCGAAAATGCAATTGACAAATTAGGATATGAAATTATAAAAACTACAGTGAAGC
>Ga0116174_10003852_pt1 | contig 12150 bp, 6 predicted proteins | sample AD_UKC087_MetaG_FD_89801 | JGI IMG/M metagenome (GOLD analysis project Ga0116174, IMG submission 89801) | Active sludge microbial communities of municipal wastewater-treating anaerobic digesters from USA - AD_UKC087_MetaG | ecosystem: Engineered > Bioreactor > Anaerobic > Digestate | place: USA...
ATGAGCGAGACTGGCATAACCCAGAGGCTCGTCAAGTTCGCAGACACGCTTGTAGGCCATATAAGAGGAGGCCTCGGACACGTAAACGTTGTAGCCGAGTGCTTCTTCTCGGGCATTACAGGCTCCGCCATAGCCGACGCTTCGGCGCTCGGATCGATGCTGATACCCTCTATGGTGGAAAAGGGTTTCGACGTAGGCTTCAGCGCGGCCGTTGTCGCATCGGCATCAGTCATCGGACCGATAATCCCGCCGAGCATACCGTTCGTAGTATACGGACTGATAACGGGAGTCTCCGTAGGAGGGCTGTTCATGGCGGGCATGGTGCCCGGCATAGTCCTTGCGATCGGCCTTATGATCGTCATCTACATAATCTCCATCAGGAGGGGATACCCTGCCAACAGCAGGAGGGCCACCGTCAAGGAAGTGCTTGTGGCCACATATAAGGCGCTGGTAGCCCTGGCCATGCCTATGATCATCCTCGGCGGCATAATGGCCGGCATCTTCACGGCCACAGAGGCGTCTGCCGTGGCGGTCATGTACGCGCTCTTCATCGGTTTCGTCGTATTCAGGAACCTGGACATAAAGAAGATACCGAGGCTTCTGATCAACTCCTCCAGGACGATGGGGATAGTCTTCCTGGTGATGGCGACCGCCAACATATTCAACTGGCTCATGGCCATAGAGCAGGTGCCGCAGAAGGTCGCACTGGCCCTTACCTCCCAGGTGACCAGCCCTGCTCTGCTTCTTCTGATAATAAACGCGGTGCTCCTCGTGCTCGGATGCTTCATGGAGGGCACGGCCGCGATGATCCTTACCGTGCCGATCATCCTGGAGATCATGAAGGGCTCGGGGGTACATCCGATAATGCTGGGGATCATAGTCGTGCTGAACCTTATGATAGGCCTGATAACCCCGCCTCTCGGCCTGAGCCTTTATGTCAGCTGCAGCATGGCGAAGATCTCGCTCGACAGGATATCGAAGCAGATATGGCCCTTCGTACTCGTGGAAGTCATAGTCCTCCTTCTTGTGACCTATATAGAGCCGATAAGCATGTGGCTGCCCAGGTTGACCGGCTTTGCGAGGTAGAATAAGGGTGCAGCGGGAGAACCTGTCAGATCCCAGGGCCAGGATCGGGCCGCCTGACTTAGATTACGTCGGGTGAATGGCGCCTTACTGAAGACAACACCTAACGAACCAGTCGTTGAAAAGGAGCATTCAAATAACATAAGGGAGGGCATTTGCGACCATGCAACCGCCCTCCTTTGCCCGGGCTTGTCCTCCGTGCATCGGGACAACATCAACTACTGGATAGTCTACAAGGGCCTTACTGTAGAATGTAAAGGCTCGATGATTAACATCTAACAGCTTTTAAATAGCACATCACCGCTCAATTCCCGTATCTGCGCCGACGGGCTGCCCTGGGATGGGGGAGCTCGTCTTTTATTCACGGTTTGGAACCCCGCCTTCTGCAAGGCAAAGCCCATATTTTCATCCTAGAGACAAAATTATGAAGGAATCGTAAGGATCGATGTCGAAATATTTGGATACTGATATATCGATGATATATCACATATCAAGGTCTATAAGTACTCCTGATGGAAACATATCCAGCAGCATGCGAAGACAGAAATGACCTTTAAACGACAAACATCGAAAACTACAGAAGATCGTGCCTATAACACCCCCGCAATTGAAGTTTGCCTTACCTGCGATTTTCGTCATCTTCCAATGATTTCGTAAAGGAGGTAAATATCGGGGGCTGCAATGCTCTCTGCCACAAGACCGGCTTCCGGCGGACACGGATCAGACTGAACATTGAGCTTGCTAAAACCCCAAACGGAAGATTCTGTGAATAATTGTTAGGACCCCACGCTGCAAGTTTACCCTCAAACCATACGCCCGTAAGATGCGGAATCTACGACGAAGCAACAGATATCTTCACGATGGCTGGCAGTTATCGACACGAAGGAGAGGAGATATCATATGAAACAAAGATGGTTCATCGTGCTTCTGGGGGTTATACTGGCTCTAACTGTTGCGTTTCCTTCCTACGCAGCCTCGGCAGGCGCCGGCGTGGCGCCGGAAAGCCTCGAAAAACCCAGGGACCTGGCCAAGGAGCCGGTTCCTGTGAGGGACCTTACCGAGGCAAACCAGCTGCCCACAACAGGTTATTTCTTCGCTGCGCTGGACAAGGACCTGGCCAACCGCGAAGTGCGCTGGTACATCCCGGCCACAGCGGTGCTTCGTCCCTACTTCCATTTCATAGCCGTCCCCGACAAAGTGGTTGTCGACGACTGGCTGGTCAGCAGCGGCTGGAAGCAGATTGCCGATGAGACCGGCGAGTGCCTGTACCTGCTCCTGCCGGACCAGGCAACCGGGACATGGGGCGACCTTGCCAGCGAAAAGGCCTATATCGACGCAGCCAGGACCAAGCATGGCGCCGTCGGCACCTATTTCACCACTTTCGGGGTCTTCTACCTCGAAGGTTACGGAGCAGGGGCGGCCCCCCTGGAAGCGTGGGCAGCCGAGAACCCGCACCTGGTCATCGCCCAGGCATATGTGAACGGCACGTCAGTAGGCGGCAGCACATTGGCGGAGATAGGCTCAGTCTCCTACGGCTGGGCTCATATGGGCGACGGGGACAGGAACCTGGTGATCGACCGCCAGAGGGCCTTGATCCAGATGGCCGCCAGGCTTCAGAACCTGGTGAACCCGAATCACAGGGATTTCGAAGGCCTGCTGGAAAAGGACGACATGCCCGTGCCGACCTGGCTGGTGAATTACAACGGCACAGACAGCCTCAACTACTGGAGGACCGTAAACAAGGCTACGGGCGCTGCCGCCGACATCGCTCTCAAGAGCTTCGGCGACATGGCGGCCACCGTCAACGTGTTCAATCAGAAGGGGGATACCTGGGCGACGGAGTTCGCCGGGCAGATCTCCAAGGTGACTCAAATCACTATTGCCGGCGACCTCACCAACACCTACGCCTTCAACAGGGAGCTGCGCGACCAGCTGACGGACTATTCCCGCTATGACGTGACGATCAGCTACGGGAACGCGCTCAACTACAGGCTGGATTACACAGCGATACAAGTGAAGCGCTTCACCTCCGCGGATAAGGAGGCAAAGGGCGTCGTTTCCGCAAAGGTGCGCAACCATAAGGACCCGGTGAAAGGCGAGATAACGATCAAGACGCTGACCTTGCCAAGCGGCTACGTGATGGATGTATTGCTCTATGTGCCTGAGACAGCCGGCAAAAAGAACATACCGGTGGTCACGGTGTGGCATGGCGCGTCACAGACGTCGAACCTGTTCATGGATTCAACCATGTGGTGGCAGGTTGCGGCCGAGAACGGGTTTGCAATCTTCCTGCAGACCCGCACCGCATCCCCCGGAACCGGAAACCTTCCGGCCAGCACCAACCAAGCCATGTTCACGGCAATGAGGGACTATCTTGCGGCCGACGGCCGCTTCGACATGAGCCGCATCTACGCCACCGGCCAGTCGGCGGGCGGCAATGCTACCAACAGCCTGGCCATGGACGCAATCACAAACAAGCAGATTGCCGCAGCTTACCCGAGCAACTTCCCGGGCAGCCTGAACACCGATACGGCAAGCTACGGCTCGATGCCCATAGGCCTGGTCATAGGCGAAGGCAACTACTCCAACCGCGGTATCCCGGGCTATGCGACTGCAGAGGAAGCCAAGGCAGCGGGCGCCGACATTATCTGGGACAGCACAGGCACTGATGCCGCCCCGGCAGGCATAGCCAAGTGGATCAACTACTATACAACCGCCAACTCGCTGGGCGAGGACAGCCTCCTTCCCACCATCGAGTACAGCGGCGGCAATGCCTTAAACGGCGGGGCCAAGGGCAACAAGGTGGGGGACATCTCGGACTGGAATTCAAGCATGGCCCGTTACCGCACTTTCACCTGGGCCAACGAGGACGGCTACCCGGTTATGGAGTACACATTCACGCTATATGAAGCCCACAACAACATAGCGGGCCACGCCGAGATCATGTGGGACTTCATGAAGCATTACAGCATCGACCCCAAGACCGGTGTCCGCTATTTCGACGGCAAAGAGCTGAAGGGCGAGATGGTGGCAAGGAACCTGGCTGTGGAGCCTTCACCCGTCAGGGACCCCAAGGAGGGCAACCAGCTGCCACTTACCGGTTATTTCTACGCCGCACTGGAGGGCAACTTCGCCAACAGAGAGGTACGTTGGTATGTGCCTGATACTGCGGTCCTTCGCCCATACTATCACTTCATCGCAGTGCCGGACGGCGTGGACGTAGACAAGTGGATCGTCACGAGCGGCTGGAAGCGCATCTCAGACGAGACAGGCGAATGCCTCTTCATCCTCCTGCCGGACCAGAAGACGGGAAAATGGGGCGAGCTTGAGGCCGAGAAGGCCTACATAGCTGCCGCCAAGGACAAGCATGGCGGCGTTAGCGGCTATTTCACAACTTTCGGCGTCTTCTATCTGGAAGGATACGGCGCAGGAGCGGCTCCGCTGGAAGCCTGGGCCGCCGAGAATCCGCACCTGGTCATCTCCCAGGCCTTCATCAACGGCAAGACCGCAGGCAAGGCCGTCCTTGAGAAGCTCGGGTCCACATCCTACGGCTTCAACCACATGGGCGACGGAGACCGCGCCGCGGTCAGCGAGACCGATACCCGCCAGCGCCGCCTGGTACAGATGGCTGAGCGCCTGAAAGATGTAGTCAATCCCAACAAGGCGGATGGCACAAGCGGCTTGCTGGAGAAGGACGACATGCCGGTGCCGACTTGGCTGGTGAACTACGGCGAGGCGGACAGCCTCAACTACTGGAAGGCGGTCAACAGGGCGACCGGCGCTTCCGCTGACGCCGTAATAACAAGCTTCGGTAGAGCAACCGCCACCGGGGAGGTGTTCAAACAGAAGGAGAACACCTGGGCTACAGAGTACGCAGGGCGGATCTCCAAGGTCACCGCCCTGAATGCGGTCAATACCTATAGCTACTCATTCAACAGGAAGCTCCGCGACGAGCTTACCGATTACTCCCGTTACGACGTGACCATCAGTTACGGCAACGCCCTCAACTACCGCCTGGACTACACGGCCGCCCAGGTGGAGCGCTACAGCTCTCCCAGCAGGCATGCCAGCGAAATCGTAAGCGGCATGACCCACTACGGCCCCGTCAAAGGCGAGATAACGCTGTTGGCGCTGAAGGTCCCCAGCAGCGGCTATGTGCTGGATACGCTGCTGTATGTGCCCGAGACTGCAGGAGAAAAGAACATACCCGTGGTCACCATCTGGCACGGAGCCTCCCAGACCGCCAACCTTTTCATGGATTCGACGATGTGGTGGCAGGTGGCCGCAGAGAACGGATTTGCCCTGGTCTCGACCACCCGCACCAATCCGCCCGGCACCGGCGACATGCCGACCGGGCACAGCAACTCCGACCTGTTCAACGTCGTGCTGGCTTTCCTGGAAGCCGACGGCCGCTTTGACATGGGCAGGGTCTACGCCTCAGGACAATCCGCCGGAAGCAGCCTTACGGCCAGCCTTGCGGTCGCCAACAGCGAGCGGCTGGCGGCGGTATTCCCCAGCAACTCAGGCACGCCCAGCCCGTTCTCGGGCGGCAAACCGATACCTTCGGCCGTAGTAATCGGCGAGGGCAACAGCGGCAGCCAGGGCATACCCGGCGCCACCGAGCAACAGCTTGCCAATATTAAGATGTACCTGGCCCCGACGGTGGACAAGGACGGCAAGCCCAGCGGCATGGCCAAGTGGATAGCCTACTACACCGATGCCAACGGGCTTGATGAGAGCAACCTCAGCCCCTACATCAAATACAGCGGCGGCAATGCGCTGAACGGAGGCACTAACACCGACGAAGGCACCCTGGCGGATTGGGACAGAAACGGGGCCCGCTTCCGCACGTTCACATGGACAAACGACGACGGCATCCCGATCATGGAATTCGTGATGACGCTTTATGAGGCGCACAACAACATCGCCGCGCATTCGGCCATGATGTGGGACTTCCTCAAGCACTACAGCGTGGACTTGAAGACAGGGGTCCGCTATTACAGCAGGTCCGCATTTGCAATCAATGACGCGAAGGTAATAACGCGCCCATAGGTAAAACCCAAACGCCCAAACGGTTGGTAACGAAACAATAGTTCGAAGAATTCGCATACGTTAAGGATAGGACCGGCCCTTTATTCGGGACGGTCCTATTCTTAATGAAACAACAGCCGAGCTTCTTCAATCGATTTCCGGGTGCCCATTCGAGGGAATATACTGCTTAATGAGGACATATAGGGCCCTTTTCGGTGAAAGTGACGGAGGAGTTGGCCTTCCTCGGGCGAAAAAGTCATATTGGTTCATTGATGAGCGAAACATGTCAGAGATATGCCACAGGGTTAAAGTGCACATGGGACGGAGGGATGCAATTGCCTGAAATCTCCGACTATCAAGATAGGATTAAAGCGGCCGCCAGGTTCGGCTTCCCGGACTTCATGCGTTTTCAGGCTGTGAAAGAAGGACTTGCCGACTGCAGCATGCACGTGAGCAACACCAGGGACCCCTTCTATATAGCCTGCTTCAGGCACAAGCTCTTTCTTGAGCCCCCTTCGACGGTCCGGGACATGAGGGCGGCCGAAGAAGTCGTGCACCTGATAGAAAGGGAGATCCGTTCGCAGCAGGGGGACGATTTCGATGTGATGACGGTCTACTGTGACGACAACGCATTCCTGAGGCTGGTCATGGCCGCCTTCGGGTCCAAGGTCCCAACGTTCGAGTGGCGGGACAGGTACTCGCTTAAACCGGACGAGCCAGCCATCCATGCGCCTGTTCCGAGGGGCTATGAGCTCAGGGAAATAAATAAGGCCCTCCTGTTCGAAAACCTCCTTCATACTGATGAGTTGAGGGAGGAGATGCGCTCGGAAAGGCCTTCGGTAGAGGACTTCCTTGCGAAGAGCTTCGGCATATGCGCGGTGAAGGGGCGCGAGCTGGCGGGATGGTGCCTGTCGGAATATAACAGCTCGGCCGGCTGCGAAGTCGGCATCGCGGTGCTAGGCGAACACAGGCGCAAAGGGCTGGCCCTTGCGATGACCTCTGAATTCATAAAGGTCGCCCGCTCGAAAGGGTATGCAGAGATCGGTTGGGACTGCCACAGGCAGAACGCGCCGTCCTGGCATACGGCGATCAAGGCCGGGCTGTCCATCAGGAGGACCTACCCTACGATACTCATCTGCAAGGACATCGCCCTGCAGTACGGCGTAAACGGCAACATCGCGCTGAGGGACGGCGACGGGGATACGGCGCTGGAATGGTACAGGAAGTCTGCGGCGACGGGGAAGGCGCCGTACTGGGTATTCATCAACATGGCCCAGGTGCAGGCGCTTACGGGGGACATCAACCTTGTCATGCAGGCATACCAGGGCTTAAGGACGGCAAGGATGGAATGAGGGCCAAGCAAAGCGAAAGCAATCCCGCCGTCTGCTACATGACAGGGCTTAACGGCTTTTAAGGTTGTGTTAAGCCGCCGCTGGAGGTCTTAGATGTTCGGTTCCTACTGGATCGGTGTAATGGCTGCGATTGCAGCAGGCATATCATTCAACCTTGCGCTTCTCGTGCAGAAGCTGGCCGTGAGGAAGGCAGCTGATGGGGAGGCACTAATGCCGCAGCTGCTCCGCAGCCCGTTGTGGCTGGCGGGGTTCTCCCTGCAATTCTTCATTGGCGTCCCGTTGAACATAGTGGCACAGGGGATCATAGGCCCTGCCATACTGCCCGGGCTGATGGCCATTGGGCTTGTTGTGCTTGCAATCGGGGCATCCACCATAGTCGGGGAGCGGTTCCGGCGCAGCGAAATGCTGGGGATAGCCTTCGTCATGGCGGCAGTGACCGCTTTCGGCTTCAGCCGGCTGTCGGTGGACTTGAGGGCCGTTGACCTGTACGAACCGGCGTTCCTTCTGCGTCTTGGGATTTTTTCAACCTGCGTGATGTCGCTTTCAGCGGCATGCTTCATCGCCCAGAGGCGAAGCGCGCGCACCAGGGGGATCCTGAAGACTCTGAACGCAGGCCTTCTCTTTTCGCAGTCAAACCTATGGCTGGGCATATCGCTGGCGCTGCTGGCCAGATGGAGCAAGAAGGGCTTTTCTGCCTTCGACTCTGCTTATCTGTCCGTCGCAGTGGTCATCGTACTGGCAGGAAGCATCCTCGGCGTCGCAGAAACGCAGGGCGCCATGAAATTCGGCGACGTATCCAAACTGGTACCCATACAGCACATCCCCACACAGATCCTGCCCATACTGGCCTACTTAACGGTGTTCTACAAGTTGCCTGTCGCCCCATCTGCGATGCTGCTGGCCGTCTCGGGCATCATATTCGTGATAACAGGCGCCATACTGCTGGCCAGGCGGCAAATAACGGGAAGGAAAACGGAATTCGGGGATCGTCGCGGCAATGCGGCGGTTTAGTCGCTGGATGCGAGCTGGACGGCGAAAGCTCGACCCAGGACATGTAAACGTAATTGACAGAATTCCCCAGTTGGATTGAATTATAAGCAGGCAGTATTTTTGGTACTTTTCTCGCAAGTCTGGTGCTAAAGATAGCGTCCGCAGATTGCAAGTCCATCAGGAATGGACCGGGTGTGTGTAGGTATGTACATGCACTCGGTTTTTCTTTGGAAAAAGCCGAACTAGGGAAAGTCGCATCAATCGGAGAATAATCCCACTGTCCGCCAAAATACTGCCTTATACTTGACGGAAATGAACAAAAACGTAAAACAGAGAGATCCATGGTTAACCTTTCGCTTTCAAAATCAAAAAATTTCACCAATCCCAATTTAAGACAGAAGGTTTTCGCATGTAGCGTCGAATTATTGTCCTAGAGATATACCAATGATATATCAGTTATGTGGAGACAGGTCTCCATATTTTTTCGATTTGCATCTGTTTGGTTTGATTAAGAGACAAGGAACTTTTGAAGATGCGATATATGTGGCAAAGGGGGCAGGGGATTGGCGAAGTTCTTAAAGAACCTAGACGAGCATATCGAGGAATATGTTCTGGGCTTTCTATTGCTCTTGCTGACATCGGTCATGTTCTTGCAGGTAATGATGCGTTATGTCTTCGGTTCCTCTCTTTCTTGGGCCGAAGAGTTCTCAAGGTACATTTTCGTCTATATGACTTTCCTTACAATCGGCTACTGCATAAAAAGAGGCTCCATGCTGAGAGTGGATATCATCCTTAACTGGCTTCCCAAAGCGGTGCGCAGCATTTTGGAGCTGATAATTCAGATAGTTACCTTGGCGTTGTTTTCCGTCCTCTTCTATCACTCATTCAGGGTCGTGAAAATCGTAGGAGCAAGCAATCAATTAAGCCCTGCGATGCAGGTCCCCTTCGCAGCCATCTACTTTTCCACAATCGTAGGTTTCGGGCTTGCAGTGCTCCGCTCGATTCAAAAGGTAATAACCATGCTGAAGGATATGTTGGGAAGGAGGGCGGACGTCCTATGACAGGTATTGCGTTTACGGTTTTTATTGTAGGATTGATCCTGACCTTCCCGATAGCTGTGGCCATGGGCCTGGGAGCTGTCATACCGGGGTTGACCAACCCTTCATTCCCCGCAAACCTGGTATATATCGTAAGGACTATGGTAATCGGAGTTGATTCGACACCGATCCTCGCAATACCGTTATTCATTTTCTCGGGGATAATAATGTCCAAAGGGGGCATATCTAGGAAGCTTTTCGACGTATTCGCATACTTCATCGGAAAGAGAAGGGCGGGCATGCCGTGCGCAGTAATCTTGACATGCCTGTTCTACGGGGCGATATCCGGTTCAGGGCCTGCCACAACGGCGGCTGTGGGCGCAATGACTGTACCAGTGCTGGTAGAACTTGGATATGACAAGGTATATGCAGGAAGCATAGTATCGGTTGGTGGAGGTTTGGGGCTGATAATCCCGCCAAGCATTTCCTTCATCATGTTCGGTCTGGCTACAGGGGTTTCCGTGGGTTCTCTCTTCATCGCCGGTATAATCCCCGGGATAGTAATTGCATTGTTCTTAATGGTAAATGCATATCTGCACAGCCTTAAGTACGGAGAAGACACTGAGAAAATAGCCGCAAGCTACAAGGTATTAAAAGAGAGAGGCTTCCTCAGGATTTTTCTGGATGGGTTCTGGGCACTGTTGACGCCAGTAATAATCCTAGGTGGCATATATGGGGGAATAGTCACTCCGACCGAAGCTGCTTGTATTTCTGTGGTATATGCCCTTATAGTATCCCTTTTCATCTACAAAACGATAGCAGTGAAAGACATATGGAAGCTGGTAGTGGATTCGGTAAAAGCCGTGGCTCCACTGTGCGTCCTGTTGGCGCTAGCCAACGCCTTCAGCCGCGTGCTTACCTTCGCCCAGGCGCCGCAGGCACTTGCCAGGGCTCTTTCGACTACACTAACCTCCCCGGCCTTGTTCCTGATTGTCTTGAACATAGTGCTGCTCATCCTCGGAATGTTCATAGACGGGGCTCCTGCGATACTGATTCTGGCACCTATGTTACTTCCAGTAGCCACCTCTTTAGGGATCAACCCAGTACATCTGGGCATTATAATCGTAGTCAACCTGACGATAGGGCTTTCTACTCCACCTTTTGGTCTCAACCTGTTCGTAGCAAGCTCTATGATCGACGCCCCAGTCATGGAGTTGGGCAAGAAATCGTTGCCTTATATCCTGTCCTATACTTTGGCTCTGTTGGTGATTACCTTCATCCCGTGGTTATCTCTTGTGCTTCTGTAACGTCAAGTTTAGGCAATAAGCAGAAAACTGCTTAAATTAACAGACAACGGAGGGAAGAAAATGAAGAAAGTCAGACTGCTATCGGCACTTTCGATCTTGCTTGCTTTGACGGTCTTTTCGTCGTCGGTAACTGCAGGGGCGGCTACCGTGCTGCCAGCCAATGGACCCAAGTATACTTTCAGCATCGCCACATCGGCTGCTGAAGGGGCCATACTCGACATCTCCATGAAATATCTCGCCAAGATAATACAGGAGCGCTCGAACGGGAGGATAACGATGAACGTCTTCCCGGCGGCACAACTAGGTTCGGACCGCGAGCTTCTGGAGGGTTGCCAGATGGGATCGGTCACCATGGTCATAGGGGCGACAGCGCCACAAGTATCCTTTGTACCAGCCCTAGCAATATTCGACTTGCCCAACGCCTTCAAGGACATGAAGACGGCAGTTTCCGTATTAAGTGGTTTCAAGCCTACAATGGAACCGCACTATGCGAAGGCTCAGCTCAAACTTATGACCCTTTTCCCGACTGTGTTCCGCCATATGTCTAGCAGTAAGCCGGTCAGGACGATAGAAGACTTCAAGGGGCTCAAGATAAGGACGATGGAGAATAAATACCATCTCGCTTATTGGGAGGCGCTAGGTGCAAAACCGACCCCGCTGGCTTGGACTGAAGTGTATATAGCGCTGCAGCAGAAGCTGGTCGACGCCCAGGAGAATCCTATGGACGTCATATTCAACTCGAAGATATACGAACAACAGAAGTACATCATCAACTCGAAGCATCACGTGTTCGTCGCAACGGTAGTCATGAACTTAAACACATGGAACGGCCTGCCTGCAGACTACAAGAAATTCCTGGAGGAGTGCTTTGCCGATGCGACCGAGTACACGACTTCGCAGGTAATAGTAACAAAGGACGCCGAGTTCAAGAACAAGCTTATAGCAGCTGGTTTGGAGTACATAGAATTGAGCGATGCTACTCTTGCAAAAATGCGGGAGTTGGCGCAACCGGTGTATGACAGGATTAGGGCTGATCTGGGCGCTGCAATAGTGGACCCCTTCTTGGCTGAAATCGCGAAAGCAAAGTGATTTAAGATAAGGGGAGGGCAAACCTCCCCTTTCAAAGTTTAGAGGTGGACCAGATGATTTTCTTCAAGCAGGTCATCGCAAAGAATCCTCAACCAATTAGGAAGGAATCTTTCGACATTATTGATTGTACTTCGATAATATGGCTTGCAGGTGCAGGCTTTTTGATAAATTGCAGAGGCACTATCATATTCATCGACCCTGTGTTGATGACAGAGCAGGGCAATCCTGGCGTAAGCGAGATAGGGATGAAGCTGAAAGTAG
>Ga0116174_10003857_pt1 | contig 12141 bp, 10 predicted proteins | sample AD_UKC087_MetaG_FD_89801 | JGI IMG/M metagenome (GOLD analysis project Ga0116174, IMG submission 89801) | Active sludge microbial communities of municipal wastewater-treating anaerobic digesters from USA - AD_UKC087_MetaG | ecosystem: Engineered > Bioreactor > Anaerobic > Digestate | place: USA...
CCAGGCTGTCGAGCACCAGGAGGCGGTGCCCCGCCGCGAGAAAGGCATCGGCCAGGTGCGAACCGATGAAGCCCGCGCCGCCGGTCAGGAGAATGGTCGCCATCCCTGAAGCATAACGCGCCCTGCGCTAGGGTTCGGCCCCGTGAAGGTTCCCGAACCCGGCCGGCCGCTGCCGGCGTCGTTCTTCGCCCGCCCCCCGGCCGAGGTGGCCCGGGCGCTCCTGGGCGCCCGCCTCGTGCGGCGGCTGCCGGACGGGGAGCGGCTCGTCCTCCGGCTCGTGGAGACCGAGGCGTACCTCGGCGCGAGCGACCGCGCGAGCCACGCCTGGGCCGGCCGCCGCACCGTGCGCAACGCCTCGCTCTACCTTCCCGCCGGGCACGCCTACGTCTACTTCATCTACGGTCTGCACTACTGCCTCAACGTGGTCACGAACCCCGACGGCCGGGGCGGCGCGGTGCTCCTGCGCGCCGGTGAGGCGCTCGCGGGGACCGAGCGGATGCTCCGTCACCGCGGCCTCACCCCGCCCGCCACCCGCCGGGCGCTCGCCGGCGGCCCGGCCCGCCTCTGCCAGGCGCTCGCGATCGACCGCGCGCTCGACGGCACGCGCTTCGGCCCCCGCCAGCCGCTCGCGCTCCTCGCCGGCGAGCCGGTCGCCGCCGCCGAGATCGTGACGGGACCCCGGGTCGGCGTCGACTACGCTGGCGAAGCCGCCGCCTGGCCCCTCCGCTTCGCCCTCCGCACGAGCCCGGAGGTCTCCCTCCCCCGCGTCGAACGGACGGTCTAGACCGGGCGCCGCGCCACGTAGAATCTCTCCGTGGCTCTTTCCGGGACTCCTGCCGCTGGTGAGGCGCGACCGCCGCGGGTGGTGGTGGTGATGCCGGCGTTCAACGCCGGGCGGACGTTGCGGCTCACCTATCAGGAGCTGCCGCGGGAGAGTTACGACCTCGTGATCCTGGTCGACGACGGCTCGACCGACGACACGGTGGCGGTGGCCCGGGAGCTCGATCTGAAGCTCTTCGTCCACGACCGCAACTACGGCTACGGCGCGAACCAGAAGACCTGCTACGCCGAGGCGCTGCGGGAGGGGGCGGATCTGGTGGTGATGGTCCACCCCGACTACCAGTACGACCCGCGCCTGCTGCCGGAGATCGTGCGGCCGCTGCGGGAGGGGACGGCCGACGTCGTCCTCGGCTCGCGGCTGAAGGGGGGCGGCGCGCTAGCCGGCGGGATGCCGTGGTGGAAGTACCTGGCCAACCGGTTCCTCACCGGCCTCGAGAACCTCGCCTTCGGCCTCGCCCTCTCCGAGTACCACACCGGCTACCGCGCCTACCGGCGGGAGGTGCTCGAAACGGTCGCCTTCACCGCCAACTCCGACCGCTTCCTCTTCGATCAGGAGATCCTGGCGCAGGTGGTGGCGGCGGGGTTCCGGATCGTCGAGGTGCCGGTGCCGACCCGCTACTTCCCCGAGGCCTCCTCGGCCGGGTTCTGGGCCTCGACCCGGTACGGCTTCGGGATCCTCTGGCTGCTCGCCCGCTATCTCGCCCACCGGAGCGGCCTCTGGCGGCAGCGCCGCTTCGAGAGCCTGCGTGGCCGCTACCGGGAGGACGCGGGCTGAGCCGGCGGCCGAGGATGCCGTTCCGGCGGCGGGATTGGTAGGCTCCGGGGTCGGACGGAGTCAGGAGGACGGGGATGCGCTGGCAAGGCCGCAGAGAGAGCACGAACGTCGAGGATCGCCGCGGGCGCGGGCCCGCGATGAGGACCGGCGCGGGGATCGGCTGCGGCGGGCTGCTGCTCGTCCTGCTGCTCTCGTTCGTCACCGGCCAGGATCCGCTCGCGCTGCTGCAGCTCTTCGAGACGACCTCGGTGCAGGTGCCGCAGAGCGGCCCGCAGCTCCCGGGAGAGGCAGCGCCGCCGGGCGACGAGCTCGGCCTCTTCGCCTCGGTCGTGCTCGCCGACCTCGAGGAGACCTGGAGCGCGCTCTTCGCCCGCGCCGGCGTCCGCTACCGGCCGCCGACGCTCGTGCTCTACACCGGGGCGGTGCAGTCGGCCTGCGGCTTCAGCAGCGCGGCGAGCGGGCCGTTCTACTGCCCCGCCGACCAGAAGGTCTACCTCGATCTCTCCTTCTTCGACGAGCTCGATCGCCGCTTCGGCGCGCCGGGCGACTTCGCGCAGGCGTACGTGATCGCCCACGAGGTGGGGCACCACGTGCAGAACCTGCTCGGGATCTCCGATCAGGTGCACTCGGCCCAGCAGCGGTCGGGCTCCCGCGCCGAGGCGAACCAGTACTCGGTGGCGCTCGAGCTGCAGGCCGACTGCCTCGCCGGCGTCTGGGCGTATCACGCCCACCACGAGCGGCAGCTGCTCGAACCGGGCGACGTCGAGGAGGGGCTCGCCGCGGCGGCGGCGATCGGCGACGACCGGCTGCAGCGGCGGGCCACCGGCACCGTGCAGCCGGAGAGCTGGACCCACGGCTCCTCCGCCCAGCGGGTCGCCTGGCTGCGGCGCGGCATGGAGAGCGGGGATCCGGACGCCTGCGAGACGCTGCGCTGAGACCCTCCCGTCCCCGGCGCTCCCCACGTCTCGTGACCCCGGAACGCCATCCGTAGGCTCCCGTCATGAGCGCCGCGAACCCATCCCGTCCGGGGCGTGACCTCCCGGTCCCGCCGCTCGATCCCGGGCGGCGGCGGTGGATCCTCATGGCGCTGATGGCGACCGTGATGCTGGCGGCGATGGACACCACCATCGTCTCCACCGCGATCCCGCAGATCGTCGCCGATCTCGGCGACTTCTCGCTCTTCTCCTGGGTCTTCTCGATCTACCTGCTCGCGCAGACGGTGACGATCCCCGTCTACGGCAAGCTCGCCGACCTCGTCGGCCGCAAGCCGGTGCTCGTGGGGGGGATCCTCGTCTTCCTCGCCGGCTCGGTCACCTCGGCGTTCGCCTGGAGCATGGTGACGCTGATCGTCTTCCGCGGCCTGCAGGGGCTCGGCGCGGGCTCGATCATGGCCACCGTGAACACGCTCGCCGGCGACCTCTACACGGTGCGCGAGCGGGCCCGGATCCAGGGGTGGCTCTCGAGCGTCTGGGGGGTGGCGGCGATCCTCGGCCCGACGCTCGGCGGCGCCTTCGTCGAGTACGCCTCGTGGCCGTGGATCTTCCTCGTCAACCTGCCGGTGGGGGCGGTCGCGCTGCCGCTGCTCATCCGCTTCCTGCACGAGGAGGCGGTGCCCGAGCGGCACCGGATCGACTGGGCGGGCGCGCTGCTGACGCTGCTCGCCGGCGGCACGCTCGTCTTCGGCCTCCTCGAAGGGGGACAGGCGTGGCCCTGGCTCTCACGGCAGAGCGCGTTCGTCTTCACGCTCGCGGCGCTCCTCGCGGCGGCGACGGTCTGGGTCGAGCGGCGGGCGGCGGAGCCGATCATGCCCCCCTGGCTCTGGCGCCACCGCACGCTTGCCGGCAGCAACCTGGCGATGATCGGCATGGGGATCGTGCTGATGGCGCCGACCACCTTCCTGCCCACCTTCGGGCAGGCGGTGCTCGGGCTGGGGGCGATCACCGCCGGGCTGCTGCTCGCCGGGATGAGCATCGGCTGGCCGGTCGCCTCCTCGCTCTCCGGCCGGTTCTACCTGCGCACGGGCTTCCGCGACGTCGGCCTCGCCGGGGCGGTGCTCGTGGTGCTCGCGGTCGGCGCCTTCCTCCTGGTCACCTACCCGGGCCGGCTGCTGCCGCTCTTCGCCGGCCAGCTCCTGCTCGGCGCCGGCTTCGGGCTGCTCTCGACGCCGCTGCTCGTCGGCGGGCAGTCCACGGTGACCTGGCACCAGCGGGGGGTGGTCACGAGCGCCAACATCTTCTCGCGCTACCTCGGCCAGAGCCTGGGCGCCGCGCTCTTCGGCGCGGCGTTCAACCACACCCTCGCACAGCGGCTCACGACCGCCCCCGAGGCGATCCGTGCGGTGCTGCCGGCCGACGTCGACTCGGTGGTCGGCGCGCTGGCCGGGCAGGGGGAGCCGCTCCCGGGAGCGGCGATGGAGTATCTCCGCCGGGCGCTCTGGGCGGCGACGCGCCACGTCTACGCCGGGGCGCTCGCCGTGGCGCTCCTCACCGTGGTTGTGGTGGCGCTGATCCCGCGGCGTTTCCCGGCCGCCGGAGAGTCCGGCCGCCCGGCGCCGGGCGTTCCCCCGGACCTCGGCGCGCTCGGTCACTGAGCGGCGGGCGCGGTCCTCTCCTCAGGGGGTCGCGAGGTACTGCTCGAGGCGGCCGGCGAGACGGGTCGCGGCCTTCGCGAGCTGCTCGAGGATCACCGGCCAGTTGCGCCACCGGTACTCGTAGCCGAGGCGCTGGTTGCCGAGGTCGTAGATCCGGGGGCGGAGCGCCAACGACTCCTGCGCCCAGTCGGCCGGGGTGCCCGAGCGCCAGGCCGCGAGCTGCGCGGACGTGGGGGGATCGACGAAGCCGGCCAGCTCCGTGTAGGAGAGGCGGGAGCTGTCGATCATCCCGCCGTCCCAGAGCGCGTGCAGGTTCGTCAGCTCGCCGAAGAAGCCGACCGCCTCGTCGTTGCCGCCGCGGTCGTTGCCGCGGCCGACGTGGAGCGGCTGGTGGATGTCGCTCACGAAATGGACGACGAAGCGCAGCGCCTCCTGCCGCTCGGCGAGCGGGCGGGCGCGGTCGGCGAGGATCGCGCCGAAGCGGTCGATCGCCTCGACCACGTCGCCGTCCGGGCTCTTCTCGGCCTCGGCGTACGTCTGGCCGTCGGGGATCGTCACGTAGTGCCACGGCTCGCTGAAACGCCAGGCGGGATCGGAGCGGATCTCGTCGGCCCAGTTCGCGATCTCGGGCAGCGAGTCGGGTCCGAGCAGCTCGGCGACCGCGGCCGCGGCGGCGGGGGAGAGCTGTCCGGCGGCGAGGAGCGCGATCGTCCGGTGCCCGGTCGGGCCCCAGGCCGTGGCCGGGGCGGCGAGGGCGGCGGTGAACAGCAGGGCGAGAAGGAGAGCGGCGAATGGGAGCTGGCGGGTGCGTGCCATCGGTACCTCCTGGGTCGTGCGGATCGTATCCGGAGCTTGCGCCGGGCGGTTGCATGGTATGAAACACGGATGCCGGAGCCGAGCGACAGACCGGACCGCGCCCGCCGGCCGGGGCTCGGGCCCCTCGCCCGCTGGCTCGACCGGTACCGGCCTCCCGAGAGCTGGGTGCTCGCCGCGGCCGCGATCTTCCTCGGGGCCGGCGCGGCGCTCGGCGTCTGGGTCTTCAAGCGGCTGATCGCGCTCTGGCAGGAGCTCTTCTTCGGCCGCGGGAGCGTCCTCCTCGGCTTTCTCGTACCGTGGCACGTGGTGCTGCTGCCGGCGGTCGGCGGGGTGGCCGTGGCGCTCATCGTCAGCCACCTCGTTCGCGCCGAGCGCCACCACGGGGTTGCCGGGGTGATCGAGGCGACCGCGCTCGCCGGCGGCCGGCTGCGCTACTGGCGCTCGCCGTGGAAGGTCCTCGCCGCCTCGCTCGCGATCGGCTCGGGCGCCTCGGTGGGGCCGGAGGACCCGTCGGTGCAGGTCGGCGCGAACCTCGGCTCGGCGCTCGGGCAGGGGCTGCGCTTCTCCGACGAACGGACCCGGGCGCTGGTGGCCGCGGGGGCCGCGGCGGGGGTGGCGGCGGCGTTCAACGCCCCGTTCGCCGGCCTCTTCTTCGCGCTCGAGATCGTCCTCGGCGAGTTCGCGGGCGCCGCCTTCGGCACGATCGCCCTCGCGTCGATCTCCTCGGCGGCGGTGACCCAGGCGCTCATGGGCCTCCATCCGGCGTTCCCGGTGCCCGACTACCCGGACTACTCGGCGGCCGAGCTCCCGCTCTTCGCCCTCCTCGGGCTGCTCGCGGGAGGGGTCGCGGCGGCCTACATCGGGGCGCTCGACGGGCTCTCGGAGCGGATCCGGCGGCTCGGCCGGCCGAAGTGGCAGACGGCCGCCGGCGCCGGGCTTCTCCTCGGGCTGGCCGGGGTTCGGTTCCCCGAGATCTTCGGCGTCGGCTACGGCACGATCGAACGGGTGCTCAGCGGGGCGACGATGTCGAGCCCCCACCTCGCGGCGCTGCTCGCCCTCAAGCTCTTCTTCACCGCGCTCTGTCTCGCCGCCGGTTTCATGGGCGGGCTCTTCGCGCCGGCCCTCTTCCTCGGCGCCGTGCTCGGCGGCCTCTTCGGCCAGCTCCTCGCCCTGCTGCTGCCCGGCTTCTCCCTCGGGCTCTTCGCCCTCGTGGGGATGGCGGCGGTGCTCGCCGGGGCGGTGCACGCGCCGATCACCGCGATCCTCCTGCTCTTCGAGCTGACCGGCGACTACCACGTGCTGCTGCCGGCGCTCCTCGCGGTGCTCGCGAGCATCCTCGTCTCGCGCCGGCTCGCCGGCGAGTCGGTCTACACCCGTACCCTCGCCCGGCGCGGCGTGCGCCTCGAACGGGGGCGGGACATCGACCTGCTCAACCATCTCCCGGTGGGGGAGGTGATGGACACCGAGCCGGTGGTGCTCGACGCCGGGGAGAGCCTCGACAGCGCGAGCGAACGGCTCTGGCGCGCCCGTCTCCACGGCGCCCCGGTCGTCACCGCCGGCGGCCGGCTCGCCGGCGTGCTCTCGGTCCACGATCTCCAAAGCGCCGGGCAGGCCGGCCTGCCCGGCAGCACGCCGGTGGGCGAGGTGGCGACCCGCGAGCCGCTCACCGCCTTCCCCGACGACTCGCTGGCCGACGCGCTCCGGCAGATGGGGGCCCGCGACGTCGCCCGGCTGCCGGTCGTCGCCCGCGACGACCCCGGCCGGCTCGTCGGCGTGCTCTACCGCACCGACGTGGCGCGGGTCTACACCCTCGCGCTCGCGCGGCGCACGGCGCTCCGCCAGCGGGCGAGCGAGGTGCAGCTCGACGCCCTCTCCGGGGTGGCGACGGAGGCGGTGGTGATCGCGCCGGGAGCGGCGGCCGCCGGCCGGACGATCGCCGAGGTGCCGTGGCCGCGGGAGGCGGTGGTCGCCTCCGTGCGGCGGGGGGAGCGGCTGCTGCTGCCGCGCGGCGACACCCGGCTCGAGCCGGGCGACGAGCTCTCGGCGGTGGTCGACGGCGAGGCGGCCCGCCGGGCGGTGCGCCGCCTCTGCCGCGAGCCGCTCAGTCCGGATCCGGAGCGATGAGCCCGGCCGCCGCGAGCGCCGCGGCGGCCTCCCGCAGCCGCTCGAAGGGGAGCCCCGAACGGCGGGCGATGGCGAGGAGGTCGGGCCCGCCGTCCGACTGGTTGAGCACCCAGAGCAGCGCGAGCTCCCGCTCCCGGCCGCGGTCGTCGCCGCCGAGGGCGCGGTAGAGGCCGCGCCGCCCGAGCTGCGGCTCGCCCTTCGGCGAGAGGTTGCGGAAGCGGCGGTTCCCTTCGAGCACCCCGGCGACCGCCCGGTAGACCGCGAGCGAGCCGGCGAGCGCCTCCGGCCGGATGAAGTCGAGATCGTCGGCCGAGGTGTGGTACTCGGGGAAGCGCCCCCAGGGGGTGCGCGAGAGGAGGCCGACCGGCAGGTCGAAGCCGGGGGAGCAGTACTGACGCTCGTCGTAGCCGAACGGCACGAACTCCTCGAGCGCGTGCGGCACCCCGAGATCGCGGAGGGCGATCTCCACCGCCCGGTCGATCTCGGTATCCCCCCGGCGGCTCCGCTTGTAGTGGAACGCCCCGGGGTCGCCCAGGTTCGCGGCCACGAGGCCGGCGCGGATCCGGGCGGTGACCGCCTCGTTGCGGGCGAGCCAGGCGATCGCGCCGATCGTCCCCGGCGCCCAGAGGAAGCGCCAGCTCCAGCGCCGCTCGCGGCCGGCGAGCTCGCGGGCGAGGAAGGCGCTCACCGCGAGGCCGGAGAGGTTGTCGTTGGCGAGCGCCGGGTGGCAGACGTGGCAGGAGACGAGGATCTCCGCCGGGCTCGCGCCGGGCAGGAGCAGCTCGCCGTAGGTGAGGTGGCCGTCGGCGAGGGTGGTGTCGATCTCGACCTCGTACTCCCCGTCGGGGAGCGCCGCGAGCACCCGGTGCGGCAGGCAGAACCCCCAGCTCTCCTGCCAGTAGCTGGTGCGGTACGGGACGAGGTCGGGCTTGTCGGGCAGCGAGTGGAGCCGGGGGCGGAGCTCGGCGAGCGGGAAGCGGCCGCGCACCGGCACGCTGTAGCCGACGACCTCGAGGTTCCGCCGGGCGGTGTCGGCGACGATCTCGCCGCCCGGGCCGCGGAGCACGGCGCGGCGCAGGTTCCACTCCTTCGGCACCGTCCAGTCGAGTACCGGAGTGCCGGTGGGCACCTCGACGACGGTGAGCGGCACGAGCTCGCCGAGCGCGGCGAGCGTCGCCCGCACGCCGTCGCCGGTGAGGCTGCGCGGCAGCGCGAAGAGCCGTGCCGCGAGCGCGTGCATCTCCCGGCCGCGCGCGAGATCGGCGGCCTTCGGTTCCGGGGCGGTCATGGCCGGGAGTCTATCCGCGGCGGCGCGTGCTTCAGGCCTGCCAGCGCAGGCCCGCGTCGAGCTCGCCCGCGGCGAGCAGCTCGCGGATCCGGCCGAGCCGCTTGAAGCGCGGGCCGTCGAAGGCCGCGCGGTCGAAGCCCTGCTCCCGGTAGGCCGCCGCGAGCTGCGCGGCGCCATTGCGCGCGTTCCAGCGGAGCCGGAACTCCGGGAAGCGGCCCTCGAGCTTGGCGCAGCTGACGCGGTAGTTGCGCGGGTCGGGGCCGGCGCCCTCGGCGAAGGCGAGGGTGCAGCCGGGCACCGTCTCGCCGACGATCTCGGCGAGCTCGCGGATCCGGTAGTTCTCGGCGGTGCCGCCGATGTTGAACGCCTCGGCGTGGACGAGCTCGCGCGGGGCGGTGAGCAGGAGCAGGAAGGCGCGGGCGATGTCCTCGACGTGCACGATCGGCCGCCACGGGGTGCCGTCGCTCTGGAGCACGATCTGGCCCGTCGTCACCGCCCAGGCGACGAGGTTGTTGAGCACGAGATCGACCCGCAGGCGGGGCGAGACGCCGTAGGCGGTGGCGTTGCGCAGGAGCACCGGGCTGAAGCGGTCGTCGGCGAGCTCGAGCAGCCCGCGCTCGGTCTCCACCTTCGAGATCGCGTACGGCGTGATCGGGGCGAGCGGCGACTCCTCGTCGAGGAGCGCGTCCCCTCCCGAGGCGCCGTAGTTGCTGCACGAGGAGGCGAACAGGAAGCGCGTGACGCCGGCCTCCTTCGCCAGCCGCGCGAGGTGGAGCGAGCCGTGCAGGTTGATCGCGTAGGTCAGCTCGGGGTCGAGGTCGCCGAGGGGATCGTTCGAGAGGCCGGCGAGGTGGATCACCGCCTCGCAACCCGCGAGATCGGCGGCGGTCGCGTTCCGGAGGTCCCACCGGCCGGGCGGTTCGGCGCGCTGCAGGCTGCCGAAGCCGCAGGCGGCGAAGAAGCCGGTGTCGAGGGCCTTCACCTCGTGACCGGCGGCGGTGAGGAGCGGGGCGAGGACGCTGCCGATGAACCCCTGGTGTCCGGTGATGGCGACGCGCATGTTCGTTTCCCTTCTCGGTCGGGTGGCGGTTCGGGGCGCCAAACCACGGCAGCGTAGCACCTCTGCAGCGCACCGGGCCCCGCCCGCGCGTGGCGCCGGAGAGAGCCCGTGCCCGGGATGCCGGGTCACGCCGCGGGGCCGTCTTCTCGATGCCGCTGCCGGCCGGCGAGCCAGAGGAGGAGCGCGAGGGGGGAGAAGGTCGGGAGGGCGAGGAGGAGCGCCTGGAGGGGCGGCGCCAGCCCGGCGGCGCCGCCGGCGAGGCCGTAGGCGGTGTGGAGCGCCAGGCAGGCGGTGAGGAGCGCGGCGAGGGTGAGCCCCGCTCGCCGCCGGCTGGTGCCCGGTGCGGCGTTGCGCACGTCGTCGAGGGCCGCGCCGAGCGCCGCTCCCTGCACCGGGAGCGTGAGCAGCAGGGTGTGGCTCCAGACGAGCGGCAGGGAGAGTGGCGCCGCGACCGCCCCGAGGAGCAGGAGCCCGCCCCCGTCGCGCACCCGGCGGGCGGCGGCGGCCGCGGCGAGGGCGACGACGGCGAAGAGGAGGAATGGCGACAGCCGGAGGCCGAGGAGGCGGACGATCTCGACCGGCGAGAGGCTGCCGCGGGGCACGCCGGCAGCGGCTTCCGAGGCCGCCGCGAGAAATGCGGGGAGCTCACGGGCAGTTGCGGCGAGGAGCAGCGCGGCGACCGCCGCCGCGACGAAAGCGGCCCGGCGCCGGAGCCGCCCGCGGGCCGCGGCGAGGAGCGGCAGGAGCACGGCGCCGGTCGGCTTGGCGACGATCGCCGCTCCGAGCAGCCCGCCCGCTACCGCGGGCGCGCGGGAGGCCCGGGCGAGGGGGAGGAGCGCGAGGGCGCCGAAGAGGGGGGAGAGGTTCCCGAAGGCGAAGGCGTCGCCGATCGCTGGCGAGAGCGCGCCGATCGCGGCGGCCACGAGGCGCCTGGTCCACCGCCCGCCGGGCAGGAACGCCACCCCGCGGGTGACGAGCAGGGCGACGGCGGCGAGGTTGAGCGCTCGCAGGAGGGCGAGCAGGCCGGTCTCGCCGAAGAGACGCAGCAACCCCGCCCCGGCCGCGGCGAACGGCGGGGGGTAGAGGAACCAGGGGTCGGCCCAGGCGGAGCCGCCGGCGAGGCGGCGGGCGAACGCCCCGAGATAGATCCGCTCGTCGAAGAGCGGTGCCCGAGCGAAGAGGGAATCATGATGCGCCAGCACCATGCCTGCCACCGCCGCCACCACGAGCCACCACCCCCCCTCGAGGTGCCAGCCGCTTTGCAGCCGCCCCTCCGGAAGGTGCCAGCCGCTTTGCCGCGCAAGGTGCCAGCCGTTTTGCGGGGGGGGGGTGGAGGGCGGCACGGTCTCGCGCCCCGGGCCGTTCAGGGGGTGAAGTCGGGGTAGTCGCGGTCGCGCTCGGAGATCACCACGACCGGCTCCGGCCAGGGGATGCCGAAGGCCGGATCGTTCCAGCGCACCCCCCGCGCCGCCTCGGCGACGTACGGCACGCTCATCGCGTAGCCGACCTCGCAGCCGTCCTCGAGGGTGAGGAAGCCGTGGGCGACCTGCGGCGGCAGGTAGAGCTGGAGGCGGTTCTCCGCCGAGAGCTCGAGCGCGAAGTGGCGCAGGTAGGCCGGCGACTCGGGGCGCAGGTCGAGGGCGACGTCCCAGATCCGCCCCCGGGTGCAGCGCACGAGCTTGTCTTCGCCGAACGGGGCGGCCTGGTAGTGGAGGCCGCGGAGCGTGCCGCGCCGGTGGCTGAACGAAGTCGAGCACTGCGCGAGCTCCGGCTCGAGGCCGGCGCGCTCGAACTCCTCGGCGCAGAAGGTGCGGGCGAAGAGCCCCCGCTCGTCGGCATGCGGCTCCGGCTCGACCACCACCACGCCGGGCAGCGGGGTCGGACGGAAGCGCATCAGAAGACCTCCACCTCGGGGATCGCGACCACGAACCGCCCGCCCCACTCGCGGATCCCGGCCATCTGCGTGGCGATCTCCCGGCGCAGGTTCCACGGCAGGATCAGCAGGTAGTCGGGCTTGGTCTCGAAGATCCGCTCCGGCGCGTGGATCGGGATCCGGGTGCCGGGCAGGAAGTGCCCCTGCTTGTGCGGGCTGCGGTCGACGGTGTAGTCGAGCAGATCGGTGCGGATCCCGCAGTAGTTGAGCAGCGTGTTGCCCTTCGCCGGGGCGCCGTAGCCGGCCACCGTCCGCCCCGCACGCCGCTCCCGGATCAGGAAGTCGAGCAGCCCGCGCTTCGTCTCCCGCACCCGCTCCGCGAACCCCTCGTACCAGGCGGCGCTCTCCACCCCGAGCGCCCGCTCCCGGGCGGCGAGCTCGCCGACCCGCGGGCTCACCGGGAAGCGGTCGCTCTCCGTGTGCCGCGCGAAGATCCGCAGCGAGCCGCCGTGGGTGGGCAGCTCCTCGACGTCGAAGAGCGTGAGCCCGGCGGCGGCGAAGACCCGCTCCACGGCGACGAGCGAGAAGTAGGAGAAGTGCTCGTGGTAGATCGTGTCGAACTGGTTCCCCTCGACCAGGCGCACGAGATGGGGGAACTCCATCGTGAGCGCCCCGTCCGGAGCGAGGAGGAGCTTCAGCCCGGCGACGAAATCGACGAGGTCCGGCACGTGGGCGAGCACGTTGTTGCCGAGCAGGAGATCGGCCCGTTTCCCGG
>Ga0116174_10003861_pt1 | contig 12135 bp, 8 predicted proteins | sample AD_UKC087_MetaG_FD_89801 | JGI IMG/M metagenome (GOLD analysis project Ga0116174, IMG submission 89801) | Active sludge microbial communities of municipal wastewater-treating anaerobic digesters from USA - AD_UKC087_MetaG | ecosystem: Engineered > Bioreactor > Anaerobic > Digestate | place: USA...
AGTGTTAAAACAGAGGCTGGAGATATCGCCAAGAAAACAGGTTTATCGAAGTATACCCTTGCATCACAAATCCTAAAAAACCAATACAATTACGATATGGATATTCCAGAAATTGAGCGCTTATGGGATAAAAAGATACCCAAGGTAACCCAAGCTCCTACTCATGTAAATCAGCCAGATAATCCGATAAATGAAGGAACCACTGACGACCCTATACCTCCAGATAAAGTAGACTTCAGTGTAACGCAAGACTATAGTTACAAATCAGCACGGGTTGTAGTCATAAAGGGCACTAAGATACATGTAAGATACTGGTGGGAGATCAAAAAACACGTCTTCAACTTCCTGATCGATAATCATCCCACACTGGTCTCATCCAACAGCTTGTTTCTTACTACCAAGCAGAATGACAGTATGGATATCAAACTGAACAATGGTATGTATACAAGGGGAAGATTGTCGGCTTCAGACGTCATAAAACAGTGCAGGGCTGCCATGAAAACTGCCGGATATGATCCCATCAACGACCTGCAGGTTGGTTACATCGAATCTGATCACAAAAGGAAGGGCGAATGAGCTATTCCCACTCTCAAATTGCATCCTTCATCTCGAATATCATTGACATGTGCGAAATAGGTTTCAAAAAAAACAGAGATGGAGATAGAGTATTAATAGGGAGATTTAATAATGGCTAATGGAGCGAACATAGGTTTCGAGAAAGAGTTATGGCAAGCGGCTGATGCCCTACGCAGCAATATGGATGCTGCAGAGTACAAACACATAGTACTGGGCCTACTCTTTCTTAAGTACATTTCTGATGCATTTGAGGAACAATACCGGATACTTGACGCTGATAGAGCTAATGGTGCTGATCCTGAGGACCCGGATGAATACCTCGCTAAAAATGTATTCTGGGTGCCCCAGGAAGCACGATGGAGAGTATTCAAAGCCAACGCCAAACAGCCTACCATCGGGAAACTGATTGATGATGCTATGATCGCCATAGAGAAGGTCAATCCTGCTCTTAAGGGTGTTTTACCAAAAGATTACGCTCATCCCAGATTGGATAAGCAACGCCTGGGACAGCTGATTGACCTGGTAAGCAACATCGGATTGGGAGATAAAGAAAATCGCTCCAAAGACATGCTAGGCAGGGTATATGAGTACTTCCTATCCGAATTTGCCAGTGCAGAAGGCAAGCGCGGTGGTCAATTCTATACACCTCAATGCATTGTCCGACTACTTGTGGCAATGCTGGCACCTTATAAAGGCAGAATTTTTGATCCTGCCTGCGGTTCAGGAGGTATGTTTGTCCAATCTGAGAAGTTCGTGGAAGCCCATGGTGGAAAGATCGGTGACATCAGCATCTACGGTCAGGAATCAAACCATACTACCTGGCGACTGGCGAAGATGAATCTTGCCATCAGAGGCATTGACGGCAATCTCGGTAAAGAGCACGCGGATAGTTTCCATCGTGATCTGCACCCCGATCTGAAAGCTGACTTTGTTTTGGCGAATCCACCCTTCAACGATTCTGATTGGAGAGGCGACCTTCTAAAAGACGATAAGCGTTGGAAATTTGGCACACCTCCTCCCAATAATGCTAACTTCGCCTGGGTGCAGCATTTTATACACCATTTAGGCCCCACCGGCATGGCAGGATTTGTGCTTGCCAATGGATCAATGTCCACAACCACGCTGGCTGAACTGGAAATCAGAAAGAACATCATCGAAGCAGATCTGGTAGATTGCATGGTATCATTACCTGGACAACTCTTTTATTCTACTCAAATACCTGTATGTCTCTGGTTTGTAACTCGAAAAAAGAACAATGGCAAGTTCCGTGACCGCAGAGGACAGACTCTGTTTATAGATGGCAGAAAACTTGGTACTTTAGTTGATCGGGTTCATCGTGAATTGAGCGATGAGGACATCAATCAAATTGCTGATACCTACCATGCCTGGAGAGGTGATTCCAATTCTTGGGCTTATGAGGATATTCCCGGCTTCTGCAAAAGCGCTACGATTGAAGATATCAGGGGACATAACCATATTCTCACCCCGGGCAGATACGTCGGAGCAGCCGATCTTGAAGATGATGACGAGCCTTTCGAAGAGAAGATGACTAAGTTAACAGCTACCTTGAAAGAACAAATGGAAGAGAGCGATAAGCTTAATCAGATTATCTGGGAAAATCTGAAGGATATTGGATATGGGGAATAATGTAAGGCTATCAGATGTTGCCACAATCATTATGGGGCAGTCTCCTCCAAGCTCTACCTATAATAAATCACGAATAGGGCTTCCATTCTTTCAAGGAATTAGTGATTTCGATTATCGTTATCCTACCGAACGGATTTTCTGTTCTAGTCCCACTCGTGTTGCAATTCCAGGAGATATATTATTCAGTGTGCGAGCTCCAATTGGTAGAGTCAATATTGCACAAGTTGAAAGTGCAACAGGTAGAGGAATTGCAATCATAAGAGCAAAAAACCCTAATGATAGTAAATATCTCGAGTACTTTTTGAGAAGCATAGAAAGCTATTGGGATGTACTTGAGGGTAGTGGTTCTGTTTTTGGTAATGCAACAAAAAGCGACTTGTCATCGTTATACGTCCCTTGGCCAGAAATGAAGGAAGCTCGAGATGCTATAGGTTGTATCCTTGGATCGTTAGACGATAAGATTGAGCTTAACCGCCAATTGTGCAAAACATTGGAGGACACAGCCCAGGCTATCTTCAAAAGCTGGTTTGTTGACTTTGATCCGGTTCATGCCAAAGCTGAAGGAAAACAACCCGCTGGAATGAAACCGGAGATTGCAGCATTGTTCCCTGATTCCTTCGAAGATACGGAAATGGGAAAGATTCCTAAGGGATGGATCATTTCAAGATTAGGTGATCATTTTCATCTCACGATGGGACAATCACCTCCTGGAAACACGTATAATGAGGATGGTATAGGAGAGCCATTTTATCAGGGTAGATCGGATTTCGGTTTTAGGTTTCCCAGGAATCGAGTATATTGTACTGCACCAAAACGGTATGCTGAAAAAGGGGACACACTTGTTAGTGTTCGGGCTCCGGTAGGTGATATCAACATGGCTAATGAACATTGTGCAATTGGTCGAGGTGTTGCTGCTGTCAGATACATTGGTGGTAGCTCAATCTTTACGTACTATTCAATGAAACAACTTAGGGACAACTTTGTCAGCTTTGAAGCTGAGGGGTCTGTTTTTGGATCAATTACAAAGGGAGATTTTTTGAATCTGCCTTTCAGGGCACCATCTATTGCGCTTATTGAATCCTTTGATCAGTCTTTTGCGGTGTTGGAGGTTAGCATTGAGAGCCATGAGTTAGAGTCAATGACACTTTCATCAATTAGAGATTCTCTTCTTCCAAAATTAATCTCTGGCGAGCTTAAAGTTAAGGACGCGGATAGAATAGCGGGAAGGAGTGTTTGATGCCAAAGAATCAAAGAATCAGGCGTACAGCATCCATATCTAACGAACTAATCACGAAATCAAGAGAGTCGGCACTGGCCGCAGTTCAAATCTTTAACAGCCCAATGATAACGTTTAAATCGGAAATCTACATTGTATTGATGCATATTGCTTGGACTTACTTACTTCACGCTTTTTATCGTAAGCAAGGAGTCGAGTACAGGTACTACAAACAAAGAGAAAAAAGGCGTGTGTATGATAGGACAAAATCAGGTGCTTTTAAATATTGGGAACTTGAGAGGTGCTTGAATGAGCGTAGGTGTCCACTTGATAAAGATACAGTGAACAATCTGAGGTTTCTAATAGAGATACGCCATGAAATTGAGCACCAAATGACAACAAGAATTGACTCGTCTTTGAGTGCAAAGTTCCAAGCATGTTGCTTAAACTACAATGAATATGTTAAGACGTTTTTTGGCGATAAACTCGGCATTGACAAGCATCTTGCGTTCAGTCTTCAATTTACATCAATTTCGCAAGAACAGATCGAAACCCTGCCGACACCAGATAAAATGCCATCTTATATCAAGTCCTTTATCGACGGATTCGAGAATCAATTAACTGATGATGAGTTTAACAGCCCAAAGTTTGCATATCGTGTACTGTTTGTTGCCAAAACTGCCAATCATAAAGGCCAGGCAGATCAGGTGATCGAGTTTGTCAAATCTGATTCGCCATTAGCTGCCGATGTGAACAGAGCTTATACGGTTATCAAAGAGACGGAGAAGCCAAAGTATCTCCCCAGTCAAATCGTCTCAATGATGAAAGATAAAGGATACAAGCGTTTTGGGATGACTCAGCACACAAACTTGTGGAAGGATAAAGGGGCAAAGGATGCCGTCAAAGGATATGGTGTGATGGTTGCAGGAACTTGGTATTGGTACCACAAATGGATTCAAGAAGTATTGCAGCACTGCAAAGAAAATGCAGCTAAGTATGGTAAATCTAAATGAAGGGGTCTTTCACAGAATCTGTCATTGAACAAGCCGCTTTGGCTTGGTTAGAAAGCATTGAATATTCGGTAGCTTTCGGGCTAGATATAGCTCCTGATGGTACATCATCAGAACGAGACAATTATGGGCAGGTTGTTTTACTGGAACGTCTGCGTCACTCTTTGCTATCCCTCAATCCCAAAATACCGCACGATGCAATCGAAGAGGCTTTCCGAAAACTGACTCAACCAGACTCACCCTCTTTTCTCCTCAATAATCACACCATCCACAGGTATTTGATAGAGGGAGTTCAAGTTGAATACACAAGAGACGATGGCAGTTTTGCTGGAGACTATGTTCAAGTAATCGACTTTGACAATCCAGACAATAACGACTTCTTGGCAGTAAACCAATTCACTGTCGTAGAAAACAAGCACGACCGACGACCGGATATCGTATTATTTGTTAATGGGCTGCCACTTGCTGTCATTGAGCTAAAGAATGCAGCAGATGACAAAGCCACTATTTGGACAGCTTTTAACCAGTTGCAGACCTACAAGGATCAAATCCCTTCTCTATTCAATTACAACGCAATCCTCATGGTATCCGATGGGTTACATGCCAGAGTGGGTACCTTAACGGCTAACAAAGAGTGGTTTATGCCCTGGAGGACAATAGAAGGTGAAGATCTGGATGATACTCACCTAACCCAGCTTCAGGTGGTGCTGGAAGGAGTTTTCAATAAACAGAGATTCCTCGATCTAATCAAGTACTACATTGTGTTTGAAGATGTTGGTGGAGGGGTACTAGTTAAGAAGATGGCAGGCTATCATCAATTCCACGCCGTAAAACACGCAATCCAGTCTACAGTTAGGGCTGCTAGGCCTGGAGGTGATAAACGTATTGGTGTTATCTGGCATACTCAGGGTTCTGGAAAAAGCCTGACAATGGCTTTCTTTACCGGACGAGTAGTTCTGGACCGGGAACTGGAAAATCCAACCATAGTTGTTATCACAGACCGTAATGATCTTGATGATCAGCTCTTTGGAACCTTTTCTCGCTGTCATGAGCTGTTGAGGCAACAGCCTGTTCAGGCCCAGAGTCGAGACCACCTTAGAGAATTGCTTACCACAGCATCCGGTGGAGTGATATTTACTACTGTACAGAAGTTTTTCCCCACCGAAAACGAACGTGCTCACCCTCTGCTTTCTGATCGAAGAAATGTCATTTTGGTTGCTGATGAAGCCCATAGAAGCCAATATGATTTTATCGATGGCTTCGCCAGACACATGCGGGATGCCTTGCCCAATGCTTCATTTATTGGCTTTACCGGAACGCCCATAGAATTGACAGATGCAAATACCAGAGCGGTTTTCGGCGACTACATCAGCATTTATGACATCGAACAAGCCGTGCAAGATGGAGCAACGGTTCCCATTTACTACGAAAGCCGCTTGGCTATGCTTGAACTCGATGAAGTACAGAAGCCTACAATAGATGATGAGTTTGAAGAAGTTACAGAAAACGAGGAAGTCGAAAGTAAAGAAAAACTGAAGACCAAGTGGGCTACTCTTGAGTCACTGGTTGGCTCTGAAAAGCGCTTGAAGTTGATTGCTGAAGACCTTGTAAGGCACTATGAAGGCCGGAAGGAAATCCTCGATGGGAAAGCTGTAATCGTATGTATGAGCAGACGTATATGTGTGGAGCTGTACAATGCAATTACTTCCCTGCGCCCAGACTGGCATAGCGTTGAAGATGGTGCTGGAGTCATGAAAATTGTCATGACCGGCTCTCCAACAGATCCTGTGGAATGGCAGCAGCATATCCGAAGTAAAGCAAGGCGTGAAGAGCTTGGTAAAAGATTCAAAGACCCCACCGATCAGTTCCAGATTGCAATAGTAAGAGACATGTGGCTTACTGGCTTTGATGTTCCCTGCCTTCATACTATGTATATTGATAAACCGATGCGGGGACATGGGCTAATGCAGGCAATCGCCAGGGTTAATAGGGTATACAAGGATAAACCAGGTGGACTGATAGTTGATTATATAGGGCTAGCTGAGCAGCTTAAACAAGCATTATCCAATTACACCGAAGGTGGTGGCAAGGGTCAAACAGCCATTGATCAAAATGAAGCTGTAGCTCTGATGTTGACGAAATACGAAGTTTGTTGTGATATGTTTCACGGCTTTAATAGAGATCTTTGGATAACTGGCAATGCTCAAGACAGGCTTTCTCTGCTGCCCAGAGCCCAGGAACACGTTCTTTCTCTTGAAGAGGGGAAGAATCGTTTTGTGAAGGCTGTTGTTGAACTAACCAGAGCCTATGCTCTATCAGTGCCGCACGTGAAGGCCCTTGAGATTAGCGATGATGTGGCATTCTTTCAGGCTGTAAAAGCGGCTCTGGTGAAAAGCCAACCAGATAAACAGCGATCACAGGATGAGATCGAGCATGTAATCAGGCAGATCATCTCAAAAGCAGTTGTTACTGACGAAGTGATAGATATCTTCTCAGCTGCAGGAATAAAGAAACCGGATATTTCTATTTTATCGGATGAGTTTCTGGCTGATGTGAGAGGTATGGAACACAAGAACCTAGCTGTAGAGTTATTAAAGAAGCTACTTGATGGAGAAATCAAGATTCGAGCACGCAAGAACGTTGTGATGGCTCGATCGTTCACAGAGCTTTTGGAAAATGCCATAGCTAAGTATCACAATAGAGCTATCGAGACTATCCAGGTGATAGACGAGCTGATCTCAATTGCCAAAACTATGAGAGAAGCAAGTAATAGGGGAGATAAACTTGGTTTATCAGAAGATGAAGTTGCATTTTATGATGCACTGGGTGTAAATGATAGTGCGGTAGCAGTACTGGGTGATGATCAGCTTCGCATGATCGCTCAGGAAATCGCAAAATCAGTAAGGAATAACGTCAAAATCGATTGGGCTATCCGGGAGAATGTAAGAGCAGAAATGCGAGTGATCGTGAAACGGATTTTGCGCAAGTACGGGTACCCGCCGGATAAGCAAGCCGAGGCTACTGAGTTGGTGCTTGAGCAGGCAGAGTTGATTTGCCGAGAAGAGGATTAGGATACGTTTTGAAGACCAAAGTAGTATTCTTTCCGCATAAAACGATTACAATAGTAATCAAGGAGTGCATGTGCTGACTGTAATTTTTGTAATAATGGCCGTTCTATTCATTATTGGCTTGATTTATGGGTTTGGTAAGAGTAAAGAAAGTCGAAACACTATCAAACTAGTGCATGACTACCTTAAAGAGAGTTGCGGATTTCAGACTGGCAGCTTGTATTGCAGTATTGAAGATAAGGTCTTCCTTTCAGTAGATGAAGCGAAAGAGAAACTAGGCGAAATCACTTGGAACTCAGGAAATCCAACCCACAAGATCATAGATGGTTTTCTTCCATGCAAGACATTCATAGCATTAACACAACAAGAGGATATGAAAGGTATCATTAATCCTAATGATTGTAAGGTGTTTAAGATGGACCCGTTTGCCTCGTTAAAAAGATTGCAAGAACTTAGAGGGTTCTCCATAGACGAAAAAAACATGAAGATATGTCTAATACAGCTTTGCAGTACTGGTCTTAAGCACAAGGTTATTGGATACAAGGATTTAATGGCTTGTGAGCTTGTGGAGGATGGAGTATCAGTTACAAAAACTTCCAGATCGAGCCAGGCTGGTGGAGCTCTGATAGGGGGGATACTTCTTGGTGGCACCGGTGCAATTATAGGTGGCTTGTCGGGTAAGAAAAAAACTGCTCAAGAACTCCACTCCATAAGCCTTCGGCTTACCATTAATGATTTAGATGAGCCCGTCTTTGACTGCCTTTTGAACGTATTACCCTTGAAAGATAACACAGCCTATAAGAAGAGCATTGAGGAACTAGCTCTCCATTGGCATACAGTTATGGAAATCCTAATAAAAAGAGCAGATATAACCAAAAATGAGCAAGTAGCAGAGTCAAATTTCGGCGATTAATAAATGCTCTTCATATCTGTGTCTGATGAAATCTGTAAGTTAAAACTGAATCATAGTATCAATATCAATCAATTCACAAGGAGTGAACATGAAAACAATGCTGTACTTGGCTATAGTATGCCTTTCGATTGTAGCAATTAGTTGTACAGAAAGAGTGAATAAGGGTGAAAAAGACAGCTTATCCACTAACGCTGACAGAATAACCGAATCTGTAGATGTTGTAAGCCTTGGATTGACAACAACCGAAAATGATAATAAGATGATTGGTCAGGATGTTGTTTATAAAAAGGATAATGATACAATGACTATTAGCTTCAGGAGATCATTACCCAAGACAGGCATAGAGAATATCTTGTTAATGGTCTTTTACGATAAGATACCTGTAGAAACACCCGTTTCCTCTTTAGTTCTAACATTTTCTGATGGTAATGAGATTAACATTGAGTCGGATTTTTTCATGCCTCTAAAAACTGGAGAATTTGGTGATACGGCGGGAAAAGATAGCGGAAAGAAGATACAGGGGCTGACCATTATAGTAGACGATCAGTCTAAACTTTACCTTAAAAACAGCGATCTATCGGCGATCAAAGCAATTTTTGCTAGTGGAGACCAGATAGTAGTACCTATAAGCAATGTAAACGCACAGAAGGTCAAAGAGTTCTTGAACACTTCGTTTAAGGCATATAGATGATCGAACAAGTCAATTCATGGAAAAGGAGTTAGCAATGAAATCAGTATTTATCGTGGTCTTTGCATTACTCGTATTGAGCATGTTTGCATTCCCTGTTGATAATCCTGTCATTGGTGAAGAATGGGGATATCAAAATCCTGATTACGATATAGTGTTAAATAATGGTAGGCTAGCAAATCAAGTGTCAATCGTTTGCGTTGATTCCCTGGCTATGTATATTGAAATTGATACAGAGATTTTGCTTAAGATACCAAAATCACAGGTTGTTAGTATAGATCCAGCACTTCCTGAAGGTTATCAATCCTTTGTTTATAAAAACTACGTCGAAGGATATTCAAAATGGAACTCCGATAAAATACGGGTAGTAGATCTAAAGTCATCATGTAAGTATATTGTCCGCGCTCGCATTAGTGATATTGATAGCTGCGGAGGAGTTTCCGTCAACATAAGCTTGTACAATTTATCAAAGAATAGATTAAAATATGCGCTATACACGGTTAAATACTATAATGCAGTAAACGATCTTGTTTCGAGTGAGATCGGTAATTATACATCACTAAGATGCAAGGCAACGGGATTTATTGAACCAGGAACAGTCGATTCAGGTAATTGGGACGGGTTCTATAACTCAACATCTAGATCAGTAAAAATATCATCTCTAACACTAACATATTCATCTGGTAATCAAGAGACTTTTCAAAGAAATGGGGCTTCAATACTACTTGTCGAGAACTAGACATGTCTTTATAGTCAGTTAAATCAGCATCGTCGTGGTCCTACATTTCCAATGGAAAGGTGGGAACGGAGTATGCGATCCGGAGACGCCTACCGGGTTCATCTCTGAGTCGTATTCAATCTGATCGTCTTTGATCCATGGCGCTAGTGCTTTGATGTAGTCTCTGGCATCATCCAGGCTGTTGGACTTGGTATCCAGAGCCATGAGATTATCCATCACTTCGAGGGCATTGTTTAGAGGATAGATCTTATCTTGGGCAGCCAGAGCCCGACAGATATCACTGGTGCGGTCATCCAAGATCACCACTAGCTTGTAGTATCTGGCTTTGGCTTTCTTGTAGCCTTGCAGTCTTCCGAACTCACGTATCCGGAGTGCAGTATGCTCGGCCAGTCCCTGCCAGTAGTTTGAAGAACGGTTGGCAAGGTCATTGAACTGGTCTTTGAGAGTATCTGCAAGCATCTCTTTGGTATAGCCCTGCTCAATGGCTGTGGATAGCACATCTGCGAAGCTCTGGCGAACATCGGCTTCAAAGTGATTCCCGATCCAGAACAACTGCTGCTTCTGGATAGTGGAGGAGAGATGCTGATCTTCAATGCCCCAGAGCCCGATGCTGGTCTTGGTTGGAGCTTGCACTTGGGTGTCCCTCAGTCCTAGTCGCACACAGCGGTCTATTATCGCCTTGGTGGGCTCATTGACCAGTGCTGCGAAGTCATCTCCCAACTGTGTATTGATGATGCCCATAAGCTTATCAATGGAGTCCTTGTTAAGCTTCTCGGCTCGTGGCATATCACTAAGCATCTGGATGGCAAGCCGGGTAGCATCTCTGATCTCAGTCTTCCAGGCATTATTCAGAACCCTGTAGTATTCAAGCATAAGCTTATCATAGTATGTCATAACTGGATACCAGCCTACGCTGGCACAAGCCTTCGGACTTTGACTCTGTTCCTACCAATATCGTATTCCGAGAAGCGTTCCAGACAGCCAGCCAGAGCATCACAGCCATCGATATAGCCATCAGGATAAGTAAGGAACTGACTGATAAGGGTTGGTGTATCTTGACCTTCTGGAAAGAGTATCTTGGCTGTCTCGATAATGGTCTCGGTTCTCTCGATGCGAAGGTTCTTGTTGTCTTTATTATCAATACGCTTGATTCTATGGCTTATCGGTGGCAGATGGTTATCGTTAGCCCACCGATCGAAGTCAGCAAGGATACGTGCCTGACCATAAGTGGTTTCACAAGCAGCCCGGGCTTTCACCCTGTAGATTCGATCCAGTTCCTGATAGGCATCATAGTAGTATCTGAAGAACTTGGTGTTCTCTGTCTGCCGTATCCAGACGTGTATCACATAGAAGCGATTACCATCATAGCCTATTGAGATAACAGCTTTGAAACAGCCCTTCTCGCCCCAGGCAGGATCGGCATAGAGCCAGACTCGCTTCATCTGTGATGGTTCCGGTAGGGTTCTATACTTGGTGAACCAGTGATTCTTGAAGATGTTCCCTTCGATTACCGGCTGTCCAAGCATCTCTCGTTGATAACCGGTATGCCCGAACTTGGCTCTCAGGTTTGGTAAAGTGGCAGTGGGGTACTGCTCCTCCCAGATGGACTTGCCCTTCATATCTTCGAGAGAGAAGCGCAATATCGCCTTTTGGTGGGTTTTTAATGCAATCTGGTAGGTAACGTCTAATTCTGGATTATCTGCCCGTAAATCGCCCAATATGAGCTCCTGAAACTGGCAGATTGAGTAGTTAGGGTGTACCAGGTTACCGAGCCATACGATCTTGCCATTTCCCTCCGGAGAGAGAGCTCCGGCAATCTCCTGGGTGATCTTCTCCATGCGTCTCTTGCCTATGGACTGATTACCCATATTCTCTTCTTTGTCGATATCATCACAGACAATCAGTCCGGGCCGCTTAGCAGTCTTGGGATTGATAGTTCCACGGTGACTCTGCTTGATACTCCTGGCTCTGATCCTCGCTTTATTTTTGAGATAGAAGTCGAGATCGAAGGCATCCACAGGCTGTAACTCCGGATAGTCCATCGTTAGCCGCTTGTTGTTCTGAAGCTCATGTAAAGTGAATGCTGTGCGTTCCTGTGCCAGATCTACGTCTGCAGCAGTATGGATCACGTAGCGTTCACCATTGATGATCCTCCAGATGGGATAGACAACTCCCATGAGTACCGTTTTGCCCAACCCACGAAAACCTGTGATTCCGATGATGCCTGAGCCCTTATCAGTCTCATCGAACATGGTCACGTGCGCTGGGCAAAAAGGTA
>Ga0116174_10003864_pt1 | contig 12133 bp, 14 predicted proteins | sample AD_UKC087_MetaG_FD_89801 | JGI IMG/M metagenome (GOLD analysis project Ga0116174, IMG submission 89801) | Active sludge microbial communities of municipal wastewater-treating anaerobic digesters from USA - AD_UKC087_MetaG | ecosystem: Engineered > Bioreactor > Anaerobic > Digestate | place: USA...
AGCGCCAGTCCTCCCGCCAGGCCGTAATTTTTCATCGTTACCAGCAGGAGAAGAGAAATAATTTTGTTTTCGGCGACGTTAGAAAGGCGCCCAATTTTCCTGACGGCGAAGAAGATAATAAAGGCAGTCAAGGCGGCGATAGTTAAAATGACGGACATATCGGAAGACCAGTGGAGAATAAGCTCTCTGGTCCTTGCCGCGATGGTATAAAAGACAATAAAAAAACAATAGTCGATGATTATTCCTTCATGCGGTTGAATGATGCCGTCCCATTCCTTTTCCACGATGATGCGCGAAAGGACCAGCGGCAGTGGAATCAACGCCCCCACGACGAGAATAATCAATAAGTAATTCAGGTGATTGTATTTGAGGAAACCCAAGCCTATCAAGGGGATAATCAGCAGGGCACCCAGATATGCTCCGGCAAAACCGGCGAAGGAAACGGTCAAATCGGCGCGGAATGATTTACTCAGAGACAACATGCTGACCGCGGGCGGGGCGGCGGCAACCAGCACCATGCCGAACCAGAATCCTTCTTCGCGGATAAAAAAGAGGCTGGCGAAGATAATCAGATTTCCCAGGATAATGTAATTCATGAGATTTCCCTGAACGGCTGGTGCGATCAGCGGCCGTATGCGGCGGAAAAAACCGCGCGGTATCCTCAGCGGCGTTATGGTCATGATAGTCATCAGTGCCGGTAAAATTAAAAAAATGCTTATGGCCGATGCCTGGGGAAGGGCAATGCCGGCCGATACAGAAAGCAGGAACAAAATATTGGAGCGGTAAAAGACAAATTTTAAATATTTCATTTGTTTCACCTCTGCGTCCGTAGAATTCTTTTGGCCAGAAGAACCGTAAGCAGGAACACCGCGTTGAAGATGACGATGGTTCCTCCGGTGGGAAGATTGAAAGCAAAGGAAAAAATCATGCCGCTGATTACGGATAAAAGGGAAAAAAAGACGGAAACGATGATTGTCTTTTTGAAACTTAAAGAAAGCTGCAGCGCCGTGACCGGGGGCAGAATTAAAAGCGCCGAAACAAGCATAATGCCGGCGATTTTCATCGCGGAAACCACCGCCGCCGCGGTCAGCAAAAGAAGAATTATATTTACGCGGTTTGTTTTGACCCCCATGCTTTTGGCCATTTCTTCATCGAAAGTGACGGCGAAAAGGTCGGGATAGAGGAAAACGACGAAAAGAATAACCATGAAAAAGATGATTAAAGACAAAACGAGTTCCGTCTGCGTCGCGGTGAGGATATTGCCGAAGAGATAGCTCAATAAATCGGCGTTGTATCCGCCCGAGAGACTGGCCATGATTACGCCCAGAGCGATGCCCACGGAAGAGACAATGCCGATGGCCGCGTCGCCGTGAATGCGCCGGGAGCGGGTCAGCTGCAGTATGGCCAGAGAGGAGAGCATGACCAGCGGCAGAGCGGCCAGGGCGGCGTAAAACGGGCTGAAGCCGATTAAAATAACGGCAGCCACGCTGCCGAAGGTGACATGGGCCAGCCCATCGCCGATGAGAGACAGGCGGCGCAGGACGAGAAAAACTCCCAGTATGGAGCAGGCGACGGCGATGAGCGCTCCCGTGATTAGGGCGCGCTGAACAAAACCGAAATTGAATATTTCCGCAATCATCATTTGGTTTTTTCCGTTCCGTCATGCTGGTGACAGATTATGTGCTGGCTTCCCTCTCCGAAAAATCCCGTCATTTCGCGTGATTTGCAAAATTCTTCAAATGTTCCCGTGAACAGGACTTTTTTATCCAGGTACAGGAGATGGCGCGCGTATTCGCCGATGATTCCTATGTCGTGCGTTACAAGGATAATGGTTGTGCCGTTGGTGCGGTTTAAATTTTCACTGAGGGAATAAAAAATATCCCTCGTTTCGGGATCCAGCGCGGTTGTCGGCTCGTCAAAAATGATTAATTCCGGACGTCCGATCAGCGCGCGCGCCAGCATGACTCTCTGCTGTTCGCCGTAGGAAAGCTCGCCGATTAAGCGGGAAGATAAATGCGAAATTCCCATAAGTTCGAGAACCTGTCTTTTTTCCCCCGCGTTTTTTTTGCGCAGGCCCATTTCCAGAATTTCGCCCACGGAGCCGGGAAAGTGCGTGTTGAGCGCGCTGAGTTTTTGCGGCAGATAGCCTATTTTGTCCCACCGGCGAAATTTATGCTGCGGTTGCCCGAAAAGATGAATACTGCCTGACTGCAGGGGCAGAATGCCCAAAATATTTTTCACCAGCGTGCTTTTTCCCGAACCGTTGGGTCCGACGATGCCCAGATAATCGCCTTTATTCAGGTTAAAAGAGATTCCGTTGACGGCTGGAGTGGAGTTATAGCTGAAAGTTAGATTTTCCACACGCACCAGATTTACGGACATGAAAGCCCCTTCCTTAAATTCGCCAGATTTTCTTCCATCAGGGAGAGAAAAGTAACGCCTTTTTTTATGTCATTTTTGCCGATATCGTGACCGTTATTGAGCTTGAGCAGGCCTACGCCTGTTTCTTTCGCCATTGTTTGCGCCAGGCGCGGGGCGACAAGGTCTTCGTAGAAAATGTAGGTTGCGCCGGTTTTTTTTATTTGTTCGACCATGTTGAAGATATTCTGCGGCAGCGGCTCCGCTTCCGCCGATGTGCTGTACGCCGCCATATATTTCAGTTTGTATCTTTGGGCCAGATAGGCGAAAGCCCAGTGACCGGCATGCAGAATCACGTCTGATTTGCACAGGGCCAGTTCTTCCCGGTATTTTTTATCCAGCGCGGCCAGGCGTGATTTGTATTTGCGGGCGTTGTTTTTGTAGTAATCGCTGTTTGCCTGGTCTTTATTGATAAACGCCTCCGTGATGTTGTCGATGATTATTTGCGCGTTGGCAAGGTCCAGCCAGATATGCGGGTCGAAGCGGGAAGCGTGCTGTCCGCCGTATTCATCCTGTTCCTGTTCTCCGGCGACGGCCAGCGGCAGAAGAAAAGTTCCTTTTCCCGTTTCCACGGCCAGCATGTTGGTTTTTTCCGTGGCGGCGCTGATTATTTTGTACGCCCATTGTTCCATTTCAAAATTGATAAAAAGAAAAACATCGGAATTGGTTACCTTGACGATTTCTTCCGGCTTTAATTCATAATTGTGAGCGTCCGCTCCCGGAGGCAGCAGCATGGAGACGGAAATTTTTTCTCCGCCGACGGCGCGGGCAAAATCATAGAGAGGGAAAATTGTTGCGGTTACCTTTAATTTGCTGTCCGGAATCTGCGTGTCATTCGCCAGCTTGCAGGATGGTATAATCAAAGCCGGGAAAATCAAAAGAATAAAAATAATTTTTGACCACATGATTTATCCTTTTTCTCCCCTGAATTACGTTGTTTTTGGCCATAAGCGCAATGTATATGTCCGGCGATTGTGCTGTTGCGATTCATTAGCAAAAATGTCGTCAAGATGCAATCAGTATCGGATAAAACAGACTGAAAGGGCGGAAAACATTTAAGTTACTCTGCCGCCCCCACTTATGATATATATTCATAAAACGAAAATAAAACAAGGAGGGTGTTTATGAAACCAATCGGGCCTTTGATGTGGGAACACAGATTGATTGAAAAAATGCTTGTTTCTTTCATGCGTCATATAGACAAAGCGGAAAAAAGCAAGAAAATAAATCCTCTTGTTGTTGATATGGCTGTTGATTTTGTGCGGATGTACGCCGACCGCACCCATCACGGGAAGGAAGAAGAAATTCTTTTCCGTGATTTGGTAAAAAAAGATATGACGCCGGAGCTCAAGAAAACGATGCAGGAACTGCTCGATGAACACGTGTGGGGCAGAAAAACCACCGCGGCGCTGGTGGCGGCCAAAGAAAAATATTTATCGGGCGATGAAGGAAAGCTGTCCGAAATAATATCACTGGCACGGCAGCTTGGCGAATTCTATCCCCGGCACATCGAGAAGGAAGACAAGCGTTTCTTTTATCCCGCCCAGGAATATTTGAGCAAGGATGAGCAGGAAAAGATGCTGGCGGAATTCTGGGAATTCGACCGGAAAATGATTCACGAAAAGTACAATAAAGTCTTCGAGGAATATTCCCTGCTCACCCCTTGATGCCCGCGCGCGGTTAGTACCTCCAGCCCGAGGCGATGGCGATAATGTTCATCACAATCGGCACGGCGTAGATGACGCTCAGCATGGTAATCTTGGCTTTCATCGTTTTCAGGCTGATGACGATCAGGGCGTAAAAGAAGAACTGGAAATAACCGATAAGCAAAATCAGCCAGATGCCCGCAAACGACAGATTCCAGCACGGATATTCCCAGACCAGGTGTCCGCCGATGTTGAGCACGCATTCGATGAACACGCAAAAGATAGTGTAGGCTATCGCCCAGAACCATTTTTCGCCGATGCCCAGGATTTTTTGGGTTTTGCTCTCCGACAGCGTGTGGTAATAAATGATGCCCAGGATTAAAAACATGAACATGATTTCGATGTTCCAGCCCACCATCGTGCGCAGCGCCGTATCGCCGGGCGTCGTCCAGAAGGCGGAACGCTGCGTGAGGTGCATTACCCATCCGTTCCATGTTTCGTTGAAGAAATCGGCGCCGAAGATGGTCAATCCGGCCAGCACGGCATTCCAGTCTTTGGTTTTCCGCGCTTCCTTGATTTCGCGGGTGTAAATGTAAAAAATCAAAGCCATCAGAGGGATGATATACCATTTAATCATTGTCAGATCCCTCAACCCGTCTAAAGCCTGCAAAGTTGCTTCTGTCATGGGGCCTCCTTTCCTTCCTGCTGTGTAGTGGCGCTGATTTTATAATATTTTCCGGCAAAAGGAAACGGACAATATCAGGCGGTAAAATGCTTGGACAAGGAAATTTTGTTGAGGTATAACACGGGTAGTTCGGCGGCAAAGTAAAAATAAAAACATTAAGGAGAAAGATAAATGAAACAATATCGCTCTTTTTTTACCGCGGCGCTGTTGGGCCTGACGGTTTTAATTATCTCCGGCTGTGCCGCGCCCGCTCTTTACAGCATCGACGTGAAACACGACGCCGCGCGCTTTGCGCCCCCGGCGTACGTAAAAGCGGAAGGAAAAGCCCTCGAAGCTGTTGTGGCCGTGGCGGAATTCAACGACCGGCGTAAAATAGACGATAAGAAAATAATCGGTCGCGTAGTGGAAAAAAACGGCGTGAATATTTTGGTTTTCCCCAGGCTGGTTCTTCCCGCTAAAACCGTGGCGGACGGCGTCAGGGATTATTTGAAAAAAGCCGCCTATCAGGTGGCGGATAAAAGACTGCAGTGGGATTTGCAGGAAGGGAACATACCGAAAGGAGGAGCAAAAATTCTTGTCGGTGGCAGCATTGACGAAATGGAAATTGTCTGCCGTCGGGGATTTCCCGCCAATATTTACACCTCCGGCATAAAGTTGAACATTGTTTTCGCGGATGTGCAAAGCGGTCATATAGTCTATACCCGTCAGGTGGAGGCTTCGGCATCGCGGGAACATTTTTCCTTTTCCGAGGAACGCATGGGCCGGGAATTGAGCGCCCTTCTGGGCGAGGCCATCCGCAATGTTTTTGAAGACAAAGCCGTGGCGGAAAAAATCAAAGAACTGACAACGAAATAAATAGATAGTTTCTGTCGTTGCGAGGCGGCGTAAGCCGCCGTAGCAATCTCTTTTCATTTCAGTCTTCAGTCCCGCATTCGCGGGATTCCGCGTTGCACAACAACGCTTCACCTTCAGTCTTTCATTCTTTCCCTTTGGCTTTTTCCTGCTTTTTTGTCCATGCTTTAACGTCCGCCAGAATTTGTTCGCGCAAGGATTCGGGTGAAATTATCGTGATGTTGGGGATCCATGATTTCAGCATGTTTTTTATGGCTTCATAATGACCTACCGAGAAAGTCACGATCAGCGAACCGTCTTTTCTTTCCTCTTTGATTTCCTGTGAGGGATACATTTTCCTGCGCTTGAAATAATGGTTGACCTCGGCGTTAATCAGGACGGTTATTTTAATGTTTGCTTTTTCGGCAAACCAGATATTGGCGCTTTTTTGCAGAGTGTCATCCAGATCGCGCGGAACAGATTTGAAACAGGAATTTGACAATCGGAAGTCCTTTATCTTGTCTAATGCATAACGCTTGAGAATGCCGGTGGAAGGTTCATTCCCGATCAGATACCAGAAACCTTCAAAATAAACTACGCGGTACGGCTCCAGTTCCACGGGATGCGATGATTTGAGGCCGGAATAATGGAAACGGACCTGCTTCTTTTCCCTTATTGCCTTTACCATTCTGTTGAAAAAAGAAGTGTCCAGCGGAATAGCTTCGTCAATCTTGACAAAAACCGGCAGGGAAGTGACGCATTCGTAAATCCTGTCCAGCACGGTGTTTGCCGCTTTTTGAAAAGGAGTTCCCAGCTGACTGACAATATTTTTCAGCGCCACCATCAGGGCCAGCTCGGTATCGTCGAAAACCTCCAGATTTTTTATCAGGTCTTTGCTTAGCCGGTAAACGCCTTTTTGGATTTCATGAAGGGGGAAACCGGCTTCTTTCAAAAGCGCCAGATCGCGCTGGATTGTCCGCGGCGTGGTGCGGAATTCTTTGGCCAGCCAACTGCTTAATATTTTTTCTTTTACCATAAAAAATCTGAGAATCTGCGCTACACGGATGAGCTTTGAATGTGCCTTTTTCTCGCGGGGCATGGCTTTTGCCTCCAATATTTCAGTAATATCGAACAGTTATTATAAAAGAAAGAGCCGCAAAATATGCGACACGCCTTTGTCGCCGTATTCTTGAATTATCAGTCGGAAAAGATTAATGTCAAGTCAAATAAAGAAAGCCGCAAACATCAATCGTCCTGATTAAAAGAGGTGTCGGAATGGCTTCTGTAATCAGTATAGAATATTTTAGAGCTAAAAAATCAGCCTTAGATGGAGATGCCCGCGCGCAGTTTCTGCTTGGTTCTATGTATATGCGCGGCAACCATATAGAAAAGAATTATGAGGAAGCAATAAAATGGTTAACAAAAGCCGCCGAGCAGGGAAATGTTAATGCCAAAATACAACTGGGTTCTATATATGTTTTCGGAAAAGGCGTCGAAGCAAGTATTGATAAAGCATTGCCCTAAAAAATTATACCGAAGCGGCAAAATGGCTTAAAAAAGCCGTCGCTCAGGGCAACAAAAAAGTTCAGGAAACTATCGAACTTTTTCAGAACATAAGGAAAGAAATACTCGAAAAGCAGAAAGCGTAAATGCTTTGCCTTAAGTCTTATTAAGGTTGACACATAAAAAACCGGGGGGTATAATTTTTTCTCGTAATTAAAAGCTCCAAATATTTAAAATCATTACTGGAAACAGTTAAAATAATAATTAAAAATCGATATTAAAATGAAGAGTCAAAAAACAGCAGAAAATACTAAAGGGCAAATCATCTTGTACAAAAACAAGCTGGAAGTGCGTTTGGAACAGGATACTGTCTGGCTGACGCAAAAGCAGATGGCCGAATTGTTTGATACAGAAAGAAGCGTTATAACGAAGCATTTGAATAATATCTTTAAGTCCAATGAGTTGAATAAAAAAAGCAATGTGCAAAAAATGCACATTGCTAATTCAGATAAACCTGTATCTTTTTACAATTTAGATGCCATCATTTCCGTTGGCTATCGAGTAAATTCAATCCGCGGCACCCAGTTCCGCATCTGGGCAACAAATGTTTTACGCAGGCATTTGGTTGATGGTTTTACCATCAATGAAAAGCGCCTGAAAACCCAGCAAAACAGAATTAATGAATTGCAGAACGACATGCGCCAGCTTTTACTCCGATGGGAATCCAGATCACACTGTCATTCCCCGGCTCTTTGCCCGGCGGATGCCGGGTGACCGGGGAATCCAGGATATAAAAAATGGCGATTAAAAAAACTAAATCAACTGGTATTCGCTCATGGCCTCAAGACGACCGCCCCAGAGAAAAATTGCTTAAAAAAGGCGCGGGAGCGTTGAGCAATTCCGAGCTTCTGGCAATACTTTTACGCACCGGTGTCAAGGGAGTGAGCGCCATTGATTTAGCCAGAAAAATGTTGGCTAAATTCGGTACGTTTCGCAACATGAGTCATACTGATGCGCAGGAGTGGGAAGAATTCAAAGGCTTAGGCCCGGCCAAAATCGCGCAGATTAAAGCCGCGCTGGAAATCGGCAGACGCTTCCGCGAAGACGAAGTTCTTCCCTCAAAACAAAAAATTGCCACAGCAAAAGAAGTTGTCGATATTATCATGCCGCAAATGCGCGATTTAAAAACCGAGGTTTTCAAAGTTGTCTATCTCAACAGCAACAATAAAATAATCGATATTGCCGATGCCGCTTATGGCACAGTCAATCAGGCCGCGCCGATTGTGCGTGAAATAATTCATGGAGCATTACAAAAATTCGCCGCCGCGATTATCTGCGTACACAATCACCCCAGCGCCAACATCGCGCCCAGCGCGGAAGACAAAAAAATAACCGGCGAGCTTGCTGCCGCCGCAAAACTCTTAGGCATCCGCATGCTCGATCACATCATCATCGGCGACGGCAGCTATTTTAGCTTTGCGGATGAAAACATGTTGGGATAAATTGCGATTAATCTGAAAGAGATTATCTCGATAAACGATTACTTTTTGCGATAAGAACGGCAGAAAATAAAGCTTGATATTTATTGATTATGTGTCAATATGATTACCAATTATGTTATTATTCACATAATACGGAAATAAAATGAACTTTTTATCTTTCAAGCAAAAGCTAAAGGATTTTGTCGTTTTTAATTTGCGGGATATCCGCAAGATAGAAAATCGTTTTGACCTGCGGCGCCTTAACGAATGGCAAAGCAAGGGTTATATAAAAATGCTGCGCAAGGGTTATTATATCTTCACCGATATTGATTTAAACGAAGCAAGCCTCTTTTTGATAGCAAACAAACTTTACGCGCCTTCTTACATTTCGCTGGAGATGGCTCTTTCCCATTACAGCCTGATACCGGAGGCGGTTTACGGAATAACTTCCGTTTCTTCCCGCAAAACAAACCGTTTCCAGACAAAGCATGGAGAATTTCTTTACCGGCGCGTCAAGCCTGAATTGATGTTCGGCTATAGATTAGAAAATTATAAAAACTACAGCATAAAAATCGCGGAAATGGAAAAGGCGGTTTTGGATTATTTTTATTTAAATACAAACATTCAGACGGAAGACGATTTTGCCGGCCTGCGCTTTAACAAAACAGAATTTTTAGCGCAAGTGGATAGAAAGAAACTCCAAGATTACCTCAAGGCCATGGGCAATAAGCGCATGGAAAAACGATTCAACAAATTCCTGAAACATATAAATTATGATTAGCTTATCCCAAATAGAACAATACTATCCGCCGCAACTGCGCCAGTTTAAAAGAAACATCTTGCGGGAATATCTGCAATATAAAATGTTGGAGATTATTTTCAACAGTAAGATAGCCGCAAAACTATCCTTTCTCGGCGGCACCGCGTTGCGTATTGTTCATGATAATACGCGTTTTTCCGAAGACCTCGACTTTGATAATTTTAAGCTGACTGAAAAAGACTTTATACAGCTAACCGGAGAAATTCAAAAAGGGCTTAAACTCGAAGGCTATGACGTGGAAATCCGCAATGTATTAAAAAGAGCTTTTCGCTGTTATATAAAGCTGCCGCAAGTGCTTTATGACAGCTCCGTATCAGATTTAAAGCAGGAAAAAATTCTTATACAGCTTGATACGGAACCGCATCATTACGTCTATCAGCCGGATAAAATATTTATCAACAAGTTTGATATTTTTACGCAGATTTCCGTCACGCCGCCCGATATTCTGCTTGCGCAGAAGATTTACGCGTTGTTAGGCCGCAAGCGGGCGAAAGGCAGGGATTTTTACGATGTTATATTTCTTTTAAAAAAGACAAAGCCGAATTACGATTACCTCGAGCAAAAGCTTGGCATAGCGGATAAAAAACAGCTTAAAAATAAATTAATCAGTTACAGTAAGAGCTTGAAATTAAAAGAACTGGCTAAAGACGTAGAGCCGTTTTTATTTCAGCCGTCCGATAGTAAAAAAATAACTTTGTTTACGGAATATATCAAACAAGTTGAATTGTAAGACGCACCACCATCGGTGACGTTAAATGGAACGAAGTCCGACAGCCTAGCCCGGCAGGCAACCGCAGCGCAGGCATTCTGTGTCATTGCGAACCATGCGTCAGCGGTGTGAAGCAATCCGACGCAGTCGTTGCGAGACGGCGCAAGCCGCCTCGGCAATCTCAGGGCCTGCCCCGTTAGAGATTTAAATTAATCTCTAACGGGGTTGACACTATAATAATCGGGGGGTATAATCTTTTTCCGTAATTAAAAGTTCCAAATATCGAAAATCATTACTGGAAACAGTTAAAATAATATTTCAAAAATAGACTGCGTTATGTGCTTTCTTGGCACTTGAGGAAAAAGCGTGACTAAATCTAACAAAACATCCGGTATTCGTTCCTGGCCTCAAGACGATCGCCCCAGAGAAAAACTCCTTAAAAAAGGCGCGGGGGCGTTGAGCAATTCCGAACTTCTGGCGATACTTTTACGCACCGGCGTTAAAGGAAACAGCGCGATTGATTTAGCCAGAAAGATGCTGGCCAAATTTGGCACGTTTCGCAATATGAGTCATACTGATGCGCGGGAGTGGGAAGAATTCAAGGGATTAGGCCCGGCAAAAATCGCGCAGATTAAAGCTGCGCTCGAAATCGGCAAGCGTTTCCGCGAAGACGAAGTTCTTCCTTCAAAGCAAAAAATCGCCACGGCAAAAGAAGTTGTCGATATCATCATGCCGCAGATGCGCGATTTGAAAACCGAGGTTTTCAAAGTTGTCTATCTCAACAGCAACAACAAAATAATTGATATTGCCGATACCGCAACAGGCACGGTCAATCAAGCCGCGCCAATTGTGCGCGAAATTATTCATGGAGCGTTGCAGAAATTCGCCGCCGCGATTATCTGTGTGCATAACCATCCGAGCGCCAACATCGCCCCTAGCGCAGAAGATAAAAAAATAACCGGCGAGCTTTCCGCCGCGGCAAAGCTCTTGGGCATCCGTATGCTCGACCACATCATCATCGGCGATGGAAACTATTTCAGCTTTGCGGATGAAGGGATAATTTAATTATTTGCATATTGAAATAAATTACTTATGAGTAATACGACATCAAAAAAACAGCCGGAACACTTATACCTCTTTATTGATGAGGCAGGCGATTTCAATTTTTCCGAATCAGGAACAAAATATTTCGTATTAACAGCCGCCTCAAAAACCAGACCTTTTACATGGGAATTGCCTATTTCTTCCCTAAAATACGATTTAATTGAGTTTGGTCTTGATATTGAATATTTTCATGCGTCAGAAGATAGACAGCAGGTGCGAGATCGCTTTTTCGGGAAAATATGTCAAGAGTTGAATGAAATAAGGCTCGATTCTATTGTCGTTGAAAAGCGAAAAACAGGTTTGTCGCTTCAGGCAATGGAAACATTTTACCCAATGATGGTTGAATACCTGTTGAAGTATATTCTCGATCAAAGAAATATCAGCAAATACACAGGCATTGTTGTTTTAACAGACAGTCTGCCTGTCAGGAAAAAACGCGAGGCTATAGAAAAAGCCATAAAGATGACCGTTTCCAGCATGCTGCCGCCGGATAAGAAATATAAAGTGCTTCATCATGCGTCAAAATCATGTATAGGTTTACAGGTTGCAGATTACTGTAATTGGGCTATATTCAGAAAATGGGAAAGGTCAGATAAGCGAAGCTATGAATTGATAAAAACCTGCATCAAAAGTGAATTCGATATTTTTGCAAAAGGGGGAATATATTACTATTAAATGGCTTATATATGTTGACCGCCCCGACTACCTTATTCAGGAGAGCCCCTTGGGCTCTTATCATCAGGGCGGAACCTTTGTTCGATTATTTCGATCATATTTTAGCACTAGGTGAATTTATGTCAATAGAAAAATTGATAACAAAAAATGTTAGTAAAAACAGATAAATAGTATAAACGGGGGCTAAATGCCGAAAGAGAAAAATTCAGTTAATAATAATAACAACCAAAACGGGAAATCACTGGAGAGCTGGCTGTGGGA
>Ga0116174_10003869_pt1 | contig 12125 bp, 10 predicted proteins | sample AD_UKC087_MetaG_FD_89801 | JGI IMG/M metagenome (GOLD analysis project Ga0116174, IMG submission 89801) | Active sludge microbial communities of municipal wastewater-treating anaerobic digesters from USA - AD_UKC087_MetaG | ecosystem: Engineered > Bioreactor > Anaerobic > Digestate | place: USA...
CGATATCGGCCCTGCCCTTTAAGATGGGCTCTACAAGCGCCGGTATGTCCCGGGCGTCGTACTGGTTGTCAGCGTCGGTGTTCACTATAACGTCCGCCCCGAGGCGAAGACAGGCATCCAGGCCCAGCATGAAGCCGCGCGCCAGCCCCTGGTTTCGGGTGAAGCCGACTATGTGGTCCACGCCGCTTTTACGCGCGACCTCGACGGTGTTGTCGGTGCTGCCGTCGTTAATGATAAGCCACTCTACCTTTTTGAAGCCCTTGACTTTGCGCGGCAGCTCCTTGAGCGCGAGGGCAAGCGTCTTTTCCTCATTGTAACATGGTATCTGGATGATGAGCTTCATGGGAACACTCCTCGGTACATCCACTACTCTTGTCAATACGGCGCTTTTTGTCAACACAATTGAAATGCCTCGAACTCTCCACTCTACATCACGGGCATGACGTTCTGTTTAACCTTCCACGGCAAGTTGCATTGTTTTTCAAAGGATTGAATACTTCAACAGGGACCATAGCTCAATGTGGAAATCGATAAAAAAGACCATGGTAGTGATGGTTTCTTATCGCTGGAAAACGTCATATTCCTCGATGGCCGCACCCATCAATCATGGAGTTTTTATATTGCATCCCGAAAAGCAACCCAAATTCATGGGCGAACCCGTCTTTCAGTGTGGGCTTGACTTATACGTTCGGTCCGGTATACTCATACGGGATGGAAAAGGCAAGCGTGAAATCGAACCTGGAGGCTGGCGCCCGCAAGAACGTCCGCAGTCCAAGGGTCACCTCTTTTCTGGCCATGTTATGTCTTTTCGCATTATGCTGCTGGAACGATTTTTCGACCGATATCGATGAATACGGCGGCGAGAACTGGTCATTCGTCGTCGTGGGGGATTCCAGAAGCGGCGGCGGAATATACTCCACGCTCGCAGGCTGGATTACGCAGATACGCCCAATGCCGGTATTCGCCATGCACCTGGGGGACATGATTCCGTTCCCCGGAAACGAGTTTGAGTGGGAGAACTTCATCAGATTGTCAGCCCCCCTGAGGCGCTCAATGGACTTTTATTGCACACCGGGAAATCATGACGTTGACAATGAGACCAGCCAGGTGATATATCAACGACACGTCTCGCTTCCAGGCAACGAGCTTTATTACTCATTTTTTTATAATAACATCCACTTTATCGTTCTTGACTCGGAATATCCAGGCCAGCTTGGAAGAATCGATGATCCGCAAAAGGCCTGGCTCGAGACCGAGCTCGGCGCGGTCGGTCCGTCATTCCGTATCGTTGTTTTTCTCCACAGGCCTGTATTCTCCGACACAACGCACACTCTTTACAACGCGGACGAATTGCATAACCTCTTTCGGACGCATAATGTGATCATGGTGGCCTCCGGACACGAACACCGGTTCCATCGAACTATACAGGACGGCATCTGTTACCTGATAAGCGGTGGAGGCGGCTCCCCTCTTCACAACAATTTCAGCGGCAACTATCATCACTTCATGAAAATTTCCGTATTTCCTACAAAGCTAAACGTCAAAACGATAGGAGTATTCGGTGAAACCATCGAAAATTTCGACCTGGCCCTGTAGTCTTGGCATAATACTGTGCGTTATTGCGGCATTTCATTTTAAACCGGCATACCCATTTTCCATCAGCGCACGGGCCGGCGTTCATGATTTCAGCAACGACGCCACGCGCGATTTTTACGGTCTGGCAAAAGGCGGTACTCTGTCATGCGCATTCTATGAATCGCGCCAATTCAGCATAGAAACGACGTCAGGGCTGTTCCACAGCTCGGTCAGCTATAACGGATCGAACCAGATTCTCTATGTCGTTCCCTTTACGGCCTCATTTGCGCTTTCATTCTCTATGGACGATTCTAAATGGGCTCCCTACATCGGCATGGGTATCGGCGGCTGGTATAAACGCGAAGAGAGCCCAACAACCGGGAGGTCATTCAACTACATCACCTACGGTTATCACTTCATTGGCGGCTTGAAGTATCCGATCTCATCGGCTCTTTTTCTCCTCATCGACATGAGAAACTGCCTTATTATGACCGACTTCAAGGAGGAGATGAACCTCAGCGGAATGCAGACGACGGTGGGCGTAGCGTACAGGCCGGGTGGTTAAGGCAATCTCTCAACAGGCTGAGACCCGGCCCCATAATTAGAGAAACGATCTCCGCGTCATCCATCAGGCCATGGGAAACGTGATCGTGGGATACTGTCTTCGTGCTGTTTTGTCTAACCGCCGCCATCTTTTCCGGGCGAATCGCTGCGACGCACACACCAACGGCGGTATATGGAGAAGTTCCTTTCCGGATACGCTTCCCGGCGGGTGACTGAACATACCAGGAATGTGAGCGGCATTAGGGCCAGGAAGACATGCCGATTTAACGATAATATCAAAAAATACGCCCCATTCAACAGGAACCCGGTAAAAATCACGCCGGTCTCGAAAGCGTAATTGGTGGAAGGCCCAAAAAAAATAGGAGTGCAGGTTGAAAAGCGCGCAGAACAGCGCGGATGTCCCGACAACGATCCGAAACCCGATTTCAATATTCAGGAGCAACTAAGCGTATAACGCTTTCAAGATGTTCATTCAGATATCCATATACTGGGAACTCAATTGCCAACCGCCCGTTCGTAGAGTATATAGTCGGCCGGAGGCATGCCGTCAACGCGAATCATCTTCCATCCAGGCGGGTCTTTAAGCGGAACCAGTCCGAGGCTCGGGTCGTTACGAACATAATCGCCCAATATGTTTCTCGTCGCCCTGTAAAGCTCCGGCTGCATAAGCATGAACCGTATCCGCGGGTTGGCGTCGAAATAGCGAACGAAGTCGTCTATATCCGCGAAATAGCCGTGCCCGGTCCCCCTGTCCATTAGCTCGGGATACAATAACACCCAGGAGTAGTGATGGTCCCCCCGAGTCTGATAAAGCCCGTCCTTGCCCAGGTTTTTTTTAAAAAAGGCCGCAAGCTCGTGATAATCGTCTTCGAGTCGGACCGTCTCTGAGGGCCGGGGAATGTTCCGCACGAGCGGATACGCAACGACGAAGAGTGCGAGCGTTCCGGCCAGCGCCGCACCGCCTATCGTCTCCGGAGAAAACCGCACCATCCAACCGGCTTTGCGACGTTCGAACGCCACTGCAAGCCCTCGGGCGAACACCCACGCCGCGAACCCTATAAAAAACAGGCTTACCGGCAAAATATAGCGCCGGTTGGGCGCGATTATGCTATACCACGAAAGCGGAAGGTAAAATCCGAACACCAAAAGCGCAGTGAGCAATCTGCGCCGACGACCGATCGGTGCGCGTACGAACCCGAAAACTCCCGCCGCAAAGACAAATACCGCGACCGCTGCCGCTGCGACCTTCCGAGCCGGAGAGGCGTTGTCGTTTGTGAACTTGGGCACCTCGTGTACCGAAAAAGAATAGAGCGAATGGAGCAGTATCCTGAACTGCCTTGCGGTGCCCTTAACGAAACGCTTGATATGCTCTGATGGGTCCTTGTCGAGGATGTCCCAGAAAGAGCGTTCCTCACTAACTCTTCGCTCCTCCGCATCCATGGCGAGGTATTTCGTATTATAATTGTAAAAAGGGAATTTATAGGCTATGGTGTTTCTCGCGAGAAGCGGCAGTGCCACGATAATGAAAACCCCAAGGAAGAGCCACAGATATTTATTCGATAAAAGCTTCCAGAAACGCAATCGGACATCGGCAAGCAGAAACAGGCCAAAACCAAAAATGATGAACATCCCACTCCCCTTTACGAGGAAACTGAGGGCAACAAAGACACCGGCCGGAGCCCACAACCTGTTGTCGTCGACACCCTTAATCACCAGGTAAAAGGATATTGTGGTAAATATCACAAGCAGCGGTTCGCAGGAAACCATGCTGGCCTGTATCATAAAGGTGTCGTTCGCCACAAGCAGCATGCAAGCAGTAGCCGCAGCAATTATTCCAGCCTCCCGCTTGATCAGGTAATAAAACATGAAAAGAAAAACTCCGCCCAGCACCAGATTAAGAGTTTTCACCGCTACAAAATATTCCGTCGAATGTTCGAAGAAGAGGGAAATGATGAACGGAAAAAGCGGGTGCTGGTTGGCCGGAAGAAACGAACCGGAAAGAAGCGCGAGAAGAAAGTCCCATGGGCCGTCCTGCTTGCGAATCTCGAGCACGTAGCGGAAAAAGGCGCTGGTATCGGTCTCTCCGATATGATGGTGCAGCCCCATTGCATACAGGCCCGTCATGAGATAGGCGATTCCCAGCAATACCGGCACGATCACATCGAGCGTGCGAGCCAGCCTGTCTTCATTTATGTACATTGACATCTTTCCCATTTTTTACTCGTCGATATAAAAAGAATGAAGGCGAAAAAAATCAACAAAAGAATATGTCTTATCTTCCCAGCATCTTTCGCACGGCTCGCACGATAATGTCAGGGTCCTCCAGATGGACCATATTTGTCGCGAGTTCGGATTCAACCCGTAGAGGGGCGATGGAGCCGGCGAGCAGGCGTATGTCGTACTCATTGCGAAGGGCCTCTATCTTTCGTGCCTCAACAAGCGGGACGCCGAAGAAGAGCATGTGATCGAGGTATTTCACACGTGACGGCCGTATGAGCGTTACCGGCACCCGCAGCGCTGCAGCGTATTCCCCCTGTGCAGGGCCGGACAGGGCGCTATACTCGGCCAGGGCCGCGTCATAGTTGGCAGGATTGGAGAAGAAATCCACTAAACATGGCCTGATCTCAGTTGGCGAGTGCAAATATGGCGTGATTTTCAGAGCGCGAACCACTCCAGTCCTCGCGGCGGTTCTGCCTGCCTTGAGTATCCATCCCCTGTCTATGAAATTTCGGTATACCGCCGCTTCCAGTTCCAATTTATACTTCGGCATGTCGGCCGGAAAGGGATCTACAAGTACGAGTCCTCTGACCATAGAGGGATGACGCGCGGCAAAGTTAACCGCATATATGGCACCGGAGTCATGTCCAACGATCACCACTGGCCGTTTCACCCCGATGGCGTCGAGAAGCGCCCGAAGACTTTCGACCGGGGCGTCAATCCTTCGAGGTCCTCTGGCCTTCGGACTCAACCCATACCCGGCTCTGTCGTATGCAAGGACCCCGGCGAAACGCGCGATCCCGCGCTGAACCGGAAGCCACTCGATCGATAACGCGCACAGTCCCGATTCCAACACCACAAGTGGCGTCTCCTCCCCCATCCTCACGACATGGAGGGCGCCCTTCCGCGTATCGATCATCTCACCCTGTAGGACTTCGTTATCACAGGGTGCTGGCCTCCCGGCCGACAGATACCAGACGATCAGTATGAACACGACGAGCGCAATCGCCATGAGCGTTCCGCACCCAAGCGCCAGCCTTGTTCTTAGCTTAGATTTCACCTACGAGCTCCATCCATCAGGGATACCTGTCCATGCCCCGCGCGCCGGTAGACCTCTACGAAGTCAGGCGAGATGTTAAGCGACGAAATATTACGAAAAAATTTCGGACGAAATTCGCTCCTGTGCGCCAGCACATATCCCAGTCTGCCTTCGCGCAGATTGTCGAGATAGTCCGCAAAACCGGACTGTACCCTGCGATGGACACGCGTAGAGACAATCTGCCCGTTCGAAATCTGGCCCAGATTTTTCGGAAGATTGAAGGCGGCGACCTCGCGGGAAGATATCACTATGAAATCCGGCAGGCGTTTTACTACCTCCATTTCGTTCCCACGCACCTGGTACGAGCTGACGCCCTTAGGAAAGCGCGGGAGATAATGAAGCCTGTTGTAATACTCCAGTTTCGAGCCTTTGGGGACGGCGGTTTGCATCCATCTTTCAGTATCATAGCGCGAATCGCACAGCATGGCCGCGTTTACCGAAAGTGTGTTGTAGAGCGAGTAGGCCAGCGAAAGTGCAAGTACGCCCGCGACTACCGGCCCGGCAATCCGGGATTTTGCCGCTGAGGCCGCACCGATAATGCGGTCCGCTGCATAACCGGCATGGACGGCGAGAAAAACGCTCTGCGGGAAGACGAAGCGGACGTTGCTCTGTCGGATTATCTGCACGAAAAAGAGCGAATACGACACCAGCGCGACAAGAAATATCATGCGTAGAAGTAGTCCAGCTCGTTCATGGCGAAAATCCTTCACAGTAAGGCCGATGCCCAGAAGGCCCAGTAAAAATACGGGTATGCCGGTTGCATCGCGCATCATTACGCCGAAGGCGTCCCTCCACAAAGCGAGTATGCCGGATGGCCCTATCGAGTAGCTTATGGAGCGCGTACCCCCCTCGCCTGTGAGGTGATGGAAACGTGCGATGAGCCCGTCGAAGTTGAGAAAGAGATTTTCGACTATGGCGGCCGCTATGACGAAAACTGCGGCGAATATCAACAGGTTCTTCCTGGATAGTACGCGAGCGGCCTTAACGCCCTCCCCCCGCGTAATGAGCGGAAGTATGACGAGATACACAATAAACGGAAGCACGAAGATTGCATACCCCTGGTCCTTGCTGCCGAAGGAGAGACAGGCGAAAAAGGCCGTATAGACGTAATCGCGCCTTCGCTCCCCCTTCACTGCCCTAATGAGAAAATACAGGCCACCCATCCCCCAGAACACGTAGGGCGCCTCGACCTTCGAGAGGTGCGCGTAGAAGTTCAGGAGCGCGTTCGTCGAAGCGAACACCGCTGCCCACAGCGCGGCGCGCCGGCCGAAGAGCTCGTGCGTCCCGAGATAGGTGAACAGCACGATACCGACGCCCATGACGACCGACACCAGCCGGTCGATGAGCATGAGGCCGCTCGCGAAATCGGCCGAACGGACGTATATAAGAAACTCGTACAGCCTGAAGCCGTCGGCCGCCGCGTGCGAGGCCACGGCGTAGACGAGCAGCGGAATGTTCACCAGCGCCAGGATCACCTGGTGCACCAGCGGATACTTGTTGAAATAGCCGAAGGAGAAGCCCTTGCTCAAGCCAATGAGCGGGTGGAAGGGCGCCAGGTCGTCGGACATCCAGCTCTCCACGTGCGGCAGGCCCCAGGTGATACCGACCGTGAAGAGCACGGCGGCAAAGAGGAGGACGGGGATGATCGGCCTGACCTTCATGCGCTTACCTGAAGGCGATGTACTTGCTGCCGGTAAAATTTATCGCAAGCCCCCCCATGGATCCAAAGAACGCGGCCAGAAGATAATGCTCATGGAAAAAAGTCGTTTGCTCGAATAGAGATACGGATATAACCCAGTTGATCAGAAAACCAATCGAACATATGACAAAAAAAAGCGAGTACTGCCGAATCAGATTCCCATTGTTTTTATCACGAAACGTGAATCTTCGATTTAGCGCAAAATTCGTAGTAAGCGCAACGATAAAACCCACTACACGGGCGATGCGGAACGGCACTCCGGCCACGTCATAGGCCAGAAATACGAATAACAAATCCACGACCATGCCGATTGTGCCGATAATCGAAAACGTTAAAAATTGGATCAGTGTTTCGCCCGGCTCTATACCGACAAGTCCGAATCCAAATTTAAACAGGCGCTGGAACATGCCGTCATACCAATAAAAATATTTGAGCTAAAAGGGTTAATCTCGTTCATGACCATGTCAAGCAGATAAAAAATGACGCTGGCCCCATTATATCTCGGCCATTTTTAGATTGATTTTTCAAATAGGGCCAGGATAGCTGTTCACCGGCTCCGCTTGATGGAAATCAATTTTCATCTTCCCGTGCATAAAAACAGGGCGGTGCAACACTAAAACACAAGATCGCAGAGAGCCAAATGAAGTTTAGCGAATCAATCAACCGTTCAATTCTAGATTTTTTTAGAAAACGAACGGTTTTACTGAGCGTGTTTTTGATTCTGGTCCTCAACCTGCTCCTAAAAAAAATACTCGGTGTCAACGAGAATGTAGTTCTGGCCGAGGCCCGGCACTTCGGCGACCCATCCTGGATCCCGAATGACTGGTTTTTAAACCAGCATATCGGGTACCGCCTGCTCTTCAACACCATCTTCGGATATACAGCCCGATTTCTTCCTCTTCATCTGCTTTCGATATCCGGAAGGATTCTAATCTATTTCATTTTCTCGATCATAGTCGATAAAGCCGCCCGCACGCTGAAAATCCACGTCCTGTTCATAATCCCGTCCATGTTGCTATTCATCCTTTTCCAATCACTGGTAGCCAGGGAATGGATGCTCGGAGGACTTGAGACCAAGAGCTTTGCATACGCCTGCGCTCTGGGCGCACTCATTGCGCTCGCCCACCGACGCTATAAACCCATGTTTCTACTTACCGGACTCGCAGCATCCTTTCATATACTTGTCGGCATCTACTCCGCCTTTAGCCTCGGTGTGGCAATTCTTACGTTGAAAGAGCAACGAGAAAATTTCCGGCAGATCATTATCTCATCGCCTCTTGCGCTTATAACGGCCATCCCCGCTCTATATGCCATTTTTCAATATCTCGGCGACAGCGCGACAGTAGACTCTGTCCGTGCCGCCGCAATCTATGTCATAAAGCGCAACCCGCACCACGTTTTTCCAGCAGCATGGACAAAGCCGTGGACAGTTCGGTTTATTGCGAGCTGCCTATTTTTTATAACGGTACTGTGTTTTTCTCGTGTGCAGGAGCGGCGGATCTTCGCCTCCTACGGGCTTGGGTCGGCCGTTCTCTTCTGTACCGGACTTGTGCTGTATTATACCGGCAACTACAATTGGCTCAAGCTTTACTGGTTTCGACATCCGGATGTCATCATCCCCTTCATCGGTTTTTTTCTGACAGCATCGCTATTAAGTGTCCCAATTATTGACTTGTCTCCCGATCGAAAAGCCGGCCCAGTTAAATCATTATCGTCGCTACTCCGCAAAGCCACCATTGCCCTTGGGATTATTCTATCGCTTACCGCGATCGGAAAATCTTTGTTTACTTTTCGAGACCAACTTTCTTTTATCATCCAAAGTAACAGCCCATTCTATCTAGACAATCTAAACCCGGAACTCAGGGAGGCCCTGTTCTGGATTAAAGCTAAAACGCCTGGTAACTCTTCATTTCTAGTTAGTCCGGCTGTTGATCAATTTTACATCGCGGCGGAACGGGGCATGTTCGTTTCTTTCAAGCATTCACCACAGACGGACAGCGACAACATTGAATGGTACAATCGTATCCTGCTCCTGAACAACGGCAATGAACCCGTGAAAAACGGTTTTCACATGGTAACCGAGATTGACGATGCATTTTACCGTATTTCTCCTGATTTGATAAGGTCTTTAGCGGAAAAATATAGCCTTGATTATTTACTGACAAAATATGATTTTACCATGCCTTTTACCAAAGTATATTCAAATAGCATTTATGCTCTTTACAAAATAAATGATGGGAACCCATAATAATTAATTTTAAGGTTCCCATAAATTGTAACTACTGAAAATATCAGCAATTAAAGATCGCCCTATAATAGCTTGTGAATCTGTACCAATTCATTATCCATAAAACGGATTGATGGTTTATAACTTGCTTATTAAATGGCAAGATGTAAATATTCCATAGAGAAATTTTAACCAGCCCATGATAATACTAAAAGGGTTTTCAAATAATTACACATTTAGAGGCATAGATGAGAAACAAGCTGAGCATAATTATTTCCGCGTTCAATGAGGAAGAAAATATAAATGAACTATACATTCAGCTTTCCAGAGTTTTGAATTTATTGCGCATGAAATCGATAGAAATAATATTCGTCGATGATGGGTCGAAAGATAAAACTTTATTGAAATGCATGGAATTGCAAAGAAAGGACCCAAGGGTAAAAATAGTACATTTCTCTAAAAATTTTGGGCACGAAATAGCAATGACTGCCGGAATGGATTACGCCGAAGGCGACGCGGTAGTGTTCATGGACGCGGATCTTCAGCATCCTCCCGCTTATATTAAACAAATGGTAGAGCTCTGGAAGAATGGCAATGATATAATTCTGACCAGGAGGGTGGACAATGAATCCACCTCTAAAATATATAAATTCATTTCGAAAACTTTTTATAAGATATTAAATTATTTTTCGGATGTTCAGATCCTGGAAAACGCCCCGGACTTTAGATTGCTTGACAGGAAGTATGTTGATTTTTTAAAAAGTTTCAATGAAAGGGATTTTTTATTCAGGGGCGTACTCAATTTAATAACATCAACAGAAAAGACGGTCTTCATAGATTTTATCGCGCCTAAAAGGTTCGCTGGAAAAACAAAATATACATTTTCCAAAAGTGCTAAATTGGCCACAAACAGCATTTTACAGTTTTCGGTTAAACCTCTATACTTTGCGCTATGGCTTGCAATTATATCAGCCTGCCTGGCCGGCGGCATTGGGATACACGCTATAATAGAATACTTTTTCTTAAACAACCCTACCCCGGGATTTGCAACGACCATAGCCATTACGGTATTTATGGGTTCGATGAACTTGTTTATTCTGGCAATAATCGGCGCATATATCGCCAAAATTCATTTGGAAACGAAAAAGCGTCCGTTATACTTCGCCGAATATATTACTTCCGGAAAAAAACTCAAAGGTGGAAAAACCAAAAATTATAGTAAACGCTGATGACTTCGGGGTAAGCCCTGGCGTCAACAAGGCGGTAATCAAGGCTTTTAAATATGGCACCCTCAATTCGGCGAGCCTGATGGTAAACGCAGGCTATACCGAAGATGCCATTAAATTATCGCTTGAAAACCCCAAACTTTCAGTTGGATTGCATATTAATTTAACGAACGAATCGGCCTTGTCCGATCCCGGCGATATCCCCCTTCTTGTAAATAAAAAAGGACAGTTAAAAAACGGATACGTTAAACTATTATTATTATCATTTTTTAAACCTCTTGCATTCAAGCGACAGGTGAGAATTGAAATCAGACGCCAGATCGGCAAAATGCTTGGACATGGGATTAAACCCTCGCACCTGGATTCCCACAGACATGTACATACTATTCCGTCGATATTTTCTATTTGTAAAGAATTGGACCTTGAGTTCAATATCAACCGAATAAGGATTATCAATGAAAGCTTTGGAAAAACCTTTTTTACAATTAAAAACCCCATTTGCTTTATTGATGGTGGCGTGATAAAGTATCTCGTAACCAAAATATTTTATTACATTAACAATACAAAGAGCGATACCTATTTTTACGGCATTATCTATCCAACAAAATTATTCGGCAAAAACGTTTCCAGGATTTTGGTTCCAAATAAATTCAAGGCTGTGGAAATAGCGGTTCATCCGAGCTGCATCGAAGAGGATAAAAAAATCGGCGATTCTTCATTCAAAGATTATCTGTTGTACTCTCCGAATAGAACAAAGGAGCTGGTAACGATTATGGATAAGGATTTCGTTAAACACATCATATACGAAACATGATCGACTATCACGAAAAGTTACAGATATGTCTTTATCATGGTTTTCAAGCAAACCTCTGGTTATCTTTTAAAGATCTCGAGGACATATCGCATGACAAAGAGGGTTCGTTCCCGAGCCTATTTGTTCGACCCGCCCTACAGCACATATTTATATCGTATATCATGACTGTCCGACAGGAGCTTACTTCCTTACCGGCAGCAATCTCATCTTTCCTCGTAATTCTTAGCGATCCATTTTCTGTATTCGCCGCTTTTAACGCGCTCGACCCATTCACGGTTAGCCAGATACCAGTTGACCGTAGCGTCGAGGCCCCGGTCGAAATCCATGCGCCTGGTCCATTTAAGCTCATTTTTTAGCTTGTCGCAGTTGATGGCGTATCGGCGGTCGTGGCCCGGACGGTCCTTTACGAAGGTTATGAGCTTTTTATAATAATCGAGCGGTCTGCCTTGCAAGCCGGCAATCTTTTCGCACATTACGTTAACCAGTTTTATGTTCTCCCATTCGTTTTCGCCGCCTATATTATACGTCTCGCCCAACCGCCCGCCTTTCATTATCAGCCAAACGGCCTCGTTATGATCGTCCACATAGACCCAGTCCCGCACGTTTTTCCCGTCACCGTAAACAGGCAGGGGGCGCTTGTAAACCGTCACCCATTCTGACCCCCCGGCGTCATTCAAAGTGACCCCCCAAACGGCAGGGAAAAC
>Ga0116174_10003879_pt1 | contig 12113 bp, 7 predicted proteins | sample AD_UKC087_MetaG_FD_89801 | JGI IMG/M metagenome (GOLD analysis project Ga0116174, IMG submission 89801) | Active sludge microbial communities of municipal wastewater-treating anaerobic digesters from USA - AD_UKC087_MetaG | ecosystem: Engineered > Bioreactor > Anaerobic > Digestate | place: USA...
CCACCGCGGCCGAGCCCTATTCCCAGGGCAACGGCAACTTCCGCGATGTCTGCCAGAACCGCCGCATGGATGTCAGCCTGCACCCCTGGGTGGGCGACTTCAATGTGCACAGTTTTTATTCCCTCATCCAGATGGACGGCTACAACCCGCTGGAAATCCGCCCGTCCCGTTTTTCATTCAGGACCGGTGCCGATACGGGCAGCCTGCTGGCCCCCTTCGCGGAGGAAGACCGGGAAAAACTGCGTGACGGCGGTTTCTCGCCGGGCGAGCTGGCCCTGGCCCTGCAGCGGCACGCGCCCGACAGGCGCGGCGCCATCCCCGCCCTGGTGGAAAAGATCCTGCGCGACTGCGGCCAGCATTTTGAGGCCGGCTTTGGGGAAGGCTACTGGAGCGACCACTGGACCTACCTGATGGACCTGGTGGAGGACTATTTGAAGGTCTACCCCGACAGGAAGGGCGCCTTGCTGTGCGGCCGGGCGGACTACCGCTTCTTCCACAGCGGCGCGCGGGTGCGCCCGCGCGGCAAGACCAGCCAGTTAACCCCCGCCGGTGTGCGCCGCTATGACGCGCTGGATACCGCCGCGGCCGTCCACCACACGCGCTGGCTAAAGGACAGCAAGGGGGAGGAAGTCACCACCAACCTGCTGGGCAAGATGCTGGTGCTGGCCGCAACCAAGACCGCCAGCCTGGACCCGGAGGGGCTGGGGGTTTCGATGGACGGCGGGCGTCCGGGCTGGAACGACGCCATGAACGGCTTGCCCGGGCTCTTTGGCAGCGGCATGCCCGAAACCCTGGAACTGCGCCGCCACCTGGCCTTCCTGTTGGCCTTGGAACAGGGGCGGACCACCATCCCCGGGGAACTGGCGGATTTCATCAGCGGGCTGAAAGCGGCGCTGATGCTGGAGGACGATTTCGCGCGCTGGGACAGCGCCAACACGCTGCTGGAGGAGTACCGCGCCGCCACGGCGCGGCAGACAAATGGCAGGCAGGTTACCCTGGATCTGGATGAGCTCCGCCCCTTCCTGCAAACCGCGCTGCAGCGGGTCACCTCCGGCATTGAGAAGGCCCTGATGATCGGCGGGGGCATCATGCCCACCTACTTCACCTATGAAGCCTCGTCCTTTGAGCCGCTGCTGTCAGACGGCGCGCCTTGCCTGTCCGCTTCCGGCCTGCCGCTGGTGCGGGTCACGGCCTTCCGCAGGCACGATGTGCCGCATTTCCTCGAAGGCCCCGCCAGGCACCTGGCCTGCGGCGGCCTCAGCCCGGAAGAGGCCGGGCGGGCGGCGGCCGCCGTCCGCGCCAGCCAGCTGTATGACCAAAAGCTGGGCATGTACCTGACCAGCGTGCCGCTGGACGCGATGGGCATGGAACTGGGCCGCGTCCGCGCCTTCACCCCCGGCTGGCTGGAGCGGGAGAGCGTCTTTTTGCACATGGCCTACAAATACCTGCTGGGCCTGCTGAAAACCGGCCAGGACGAGGCCTTCTGGCAGGCGGCCCGGACCGGCCTGGTGCCCTTCATGGACCCGGACACCTATGGCCGCAGCACGCTGGAAAACAGCAGCTTCATTGCCTCCTCCAGAAACCCGGACCCCGCCTTCTGGGGGCGCGGCTTTGTTTCGCGGTTGTCCGGCTCCACGGTGGAGATGCTGTCCATGCACCGGCACATCTTCCTGGGCGGGGGCGGCATGGCGGTGAGGGACGGCAAGCCCGTCTTCCGTTTTGCGCCAAAGGTGCCCGCCTTCCTGTACAACGCGGAGGGCGAGGTGACCTTCACCCTCTTTTCCGCCTGCCGGGTCACCCTGCGCCGGCCCGCCGGCGAACCGGACGCGGAGCAGGTGCACTCCCTGGCCTACCGCCTGGACGGCAGGGATTATCAGGTTCAGGGCGATACCCTGCCCGAGGGCGAAGCGCTTAGGCAGGGCAGCATCACACAGGTCATCGTCACGATGGGCAAAGGAGCAAGCCATTGATCACCATCAGGGATGTGGCGCGCGAGGCGGGGGTCGCAATCTCCACCGTGTCCAAGGTCATCAACGGGGATGGCAGCGTGCGCCCGCAGCTGCGCGAGCGGGTGGAGCGGGCCGTTGAAAAACTGGGCTACATCCCCAACACCGCCGCGCGCTCCCTGAAGAGCAGGCGGCGGGATACCCTGGGCCTCTTCCTCTTTTCCATCCAGGGGGAGTTCTTCACCACCCTCTCCCAGGCCATCCACCGGGTCTGCCAGCAATCGGGTTTCATGCTCAACATCTTTGTGGGCAACCAGAACACCAGCGCCGAAATCCACAGCCGCATCCTGGCCTCCGGCGTCAGCGGCGCCATCGTCTTCAATGAAACCCTGGACCTGGAAAGCGTCCGCCGCATCACCGCCCATGGCGTCCCGCTGGTGTTCATCGACCGCGAGTACCAGTCCAGGGGCGCTTCCAGCGTTGTCATTGACAACCACGCCGGCGCCAGCCTGGCGATGAACTACCTGATCAACCAGGGCCACCGCCGCATCGCCTACATGCACGGCAACCTGTCCTACGACAACGCCGAGCGCTTCCGCGCCTATGAGGAAGTGCTGGCCAGGCACCAGCTCAAGGCACCGGAGGGCTGGCAGCTGCGCGGCTATTACGAGGAGGTGCTGGCCTACGGCGAGGTGCGCAAGGCGCTGCTGCGCGGCCTTCCATTACCGGACGCCTTCTTCTGTGCCAATGACGAGATGGCCTGGGGCACCATCCGCGCGCTGCGCGACCTGGGCGTCGCCGTGCCCGGCAAGGTCAGCGTCATCGGCTTTGACGATGTCACCCGCGCGGAGCACTACAGCCCCGCCCTGACCACCATCCACAGCCCCATCGCGGAGCTGGGCACCCAGAGCGTCACAGAGCTGCTGCGCTTGCTGGACGACGCGCAGGGCGTCCCGGAGGGAGGCATCCAGCGCCTGGCGCCCAGCCTGGTCACCCGGGACAGCTGCGCCCTGCGCCTTACGCCCTGAGCAAACTGCCAAGGGCGGCCTTCGCAGATGAAAGCCGCCCTGCCGGCAGGCAACAAGGGCATCCATGATAAAATGAATATGTGCCCGGCCTGATTGATTTCACTTCTTGTCAGGCCGTGGCGCCACCCGCCTTTCCGTCCCAATCCGCCAATTGATATGGTTTTTCCAGTGCCGCCCGCATTGTGCACAGCTTCGGGGATTGCCTTCATGCCGGTGCCGTGTTAAAATGGACGCATCAAACGGGCAAATATCAGCCATTCTCAACAAATTTACACTTGGCCTGTCATCATTCCATTGGATAGCGCCGCCCTTTCTTTTCCGGCGAACCGCATTGCACCGCTCAGGCGTTCCGGCTGCCCGCCGGCTGATTGACAAACGCCACGGCATGGAGAACTGCCGTGAATATAGACAGGAGGTAAACTCATGCGCAAACTACTTTCCCTTCTGCTCGCTCTGGTCATGGCGCTGTCCCTGGCAAGCGCCCTGGCCGAGAGCACCGTTGTGGGCACCCCCCGCAACGAGACCTTGATCGTTGAGATGCAAACCCCGACCCAGACCGCCGGCCAGTTCAACCCGATGATGCAGGGCACCAACATGGGCACCGGCATCCAGCAGCTGCTCTGGGGCAACCTGTTTGAGATTGACACCGTCAAGGGCGAACAGTTCCCCTCCCTGGCAGCCTCCTTCCCCGTGAGCAACGAGGACTTCACCGAGCACACCATCGCCATCCGGCAGGGCATCAAGTGGTCTGACGGGGTGGACTTCACCGCGAAGGACGTCCACTACACCATGAACCTGATGCTCACCAACCCCGAGGCGCCCTCCAACGGCTACTACCAGCAGATTTTTGAATCCATCGAGCTGGTGGACGACTACACCATCAAAATTGTCACCAAGAACAGCTTCCCGCTGCTGGCGGAATCCATCGGCGTGCTGATCTGGGGCAACGACCTGCGCGTGGTGCCCGAGCACATCTACGCGCAGCAGGAGAACCCCCTGATTTTCAAGGACTCCAACCCTGTGGTCACCGGGCCCTACACCGTCAAGCAGTATGACGAGCTGGGCAACTGGATTCTCTACGAACTGCGCGAGGATGCCCAGTTCTCCGATGTGGGCGTGGTCACCGGCATGGTGCCCCAGGCCAAATACGTGCTCTTCCAGACCTTTGGCGATGACGCCACCCGCACCATGACCATGCTGTCCAACCTCGTGGACATCATGGTGGAGGTCAGCCCGGAGAACTGGGAGGTCATGCAGGGCAACCCCAACGCCGCCATGTGGTACCCGGATTATCCCTACGCGCTGTTTGACGACCCCTGCTCCAAGGGCATCTCCATGAACTGCTCCAAGGCGCCCTTCAACGACAAGAACTTCCGCTGGGGCCTGGCCCTGGCCATGGACTTCAAGGAAGTGTCCATGAACATCTTCAACGGCGCCGGCCGCGCGAGCGTGCTGCAGATTCCCGCCACCGCCTCCATGCAGGAGCTGTACTACAAGCCCATGGAGGAATGGCTGGAGAACTTTGAGCTGGAGGACGGCTACAAGCCCTTCAACACCAATTACGCCCGTGAAATGGCCGAGATCCTGGGCGCCCAGGGCATCGCGATGCCCGATGACGACGCGCTGCTGGACGACATGTTCGGCATTGGCTGCTGGAAGTACGACCCGGAGCAGGCCACCAAGCTGTTCATCATGGCGGGCCTGGAGCTCAAGGACGGCAAGTGGTACTTTGAGGGCCAGCCCTTCCAGTTCACCTGCAACATCCTGGCGGATACCGAGGCCCAGGCGGGCCGCGGCGGCCAGGCGGCGGTGGACCAGTGGATTAAGTTTGGCCTGGATGTCACCCCGGTGCGCATGACCAACACCCAGTTCTCCAACGCCAACTCGCTGGGCGAGTTTGACGTGGGTGCCTACTGGCCTTCCTGCGCCATCATCCGCAACCTCTACCGCCAGATCAACGGCTGGGACGGCGACCTGATCAAGCCCATCGGCGAGCGGTCCTCCGGCGGCAACGGCGAGCGCCTCAACAGCCCCGCCCTGACCGCCAAGATCCACGAGCTGGCCGGCTATTCCTCCCAGGATGAGCGCTCCTACCAGACCTCCACCGAAATCCTCAAGATTTTCGTGGAGGAGATGCCCTTCATCGGCTTCCACTCCGGCACCAAGTTCGTGCCCACCAACAACACCTACTGGACCAACTACCCCTCCAGCGAGAACCCCTACAACGGACCCTGGTGGTGGTGGAGCGCCTTCAAGTACATCGTGCCCCACATCACCCCCGTCAACTGATTCCATACACCCCGGCAGCCCCCGCCGCCAGGCGGCGGGGGCTGCACCCTTTGCGCACAGGCGCGTGCGCCAACCCCGCAAACTGAGGTGCCTGCCATGAAAGCGTGGAAGTTCATTGGGCTGAGGCTCATCACCTGGGCGCTGGTGATTTTTATCGGCGTCACTTTTGTTTTTTTTATCCCCAGGATGTTCCCCTCAGACCCGGTGGAGAACATGATTTCCCGGATGACGGCGCTTTCGGGCTCCATGGACGCCATTCAGGTGGAGGCGCTGCGCCGCCAGCTGCGGGTGCAGTTCGGCCTGGAAGGCACCCTGTGGGAGCAGTACACCACCTACCTGCGCGAGGGGCTGTTCGGCTTCAATTTCGGCCCCTCCCTGATGAACTACCCCACCCCGGTGGGTGAAATCATCGCCAGGTACCTGCCCTACACGCTCTTCCTGTCGGTCACCGCGGTCATCATCGCCTGGACCCTGGGCAACCTGATCGGCCTGTTGGCGGGCTTCCGCAAGGACAAGCGCCTGAGCAAGATTCTGGAGGGCATCGCCATCACCATCTACCCGGTGCCCTATTTCATCGTGGCGCTGGTCCTGCAGATTGTGTTCGGCTTCCTGCTGGGCTGGTTCCCGATGACCGCCAACATCATGACCACCGCGGACACGGGCGTCTTCATCGCCTCGCTGCTGCGCAACTCGCTGCTGCCGGCCATTTCGCTGCTGCTGGTGGGCACGGGCTGGTGGATCATCAGCATGAAGTCCTTGTCCGCCAGCGTGTCCGAGGAGGACTATGTGCAGTACGCCCGCTACCGCGGGCTGTCCGAGCGCCGCATCGGCGCCAGCTATGTGCTGCGCAACTCCATCCTCTCCCAGGTGACCGCCCTGGCGCTGAGCCTGGGCGGCGTGTTCAACGGCTCGTTGATAACCGAAATCATCTTCAACTACCCGGGGGTGGGCAAGCTGATCCAGCAGGCGATTTTGTCCAGCGATTACAACATGATCCTGGGCACCATCACCATCTCCATCATCGCCATCGCCACCGCCACCCTGATCGCGGACCTGATTTACCCCTTCATTGACCCGCGCATCCGCTACAGCTGATTTGGGAAAGGAGTAGCCATGAAGGTATTGTGGGCAAACGCCAACCTCAGGCTGAAAATCGGCCTGATCGCGATGGTGTTCTTCCTGGTGCTGGGCTTTCTGGTGCCCCTCATTCCCCATGTCAACCCCATCATCTACAACACCTTCCCCAAAAACCTCAAGGTTGGCATGGGCGGCACCCTGCTGGGCACCACCGCCCTGGGGCAGGACATTTTCTGGTTGATGGTGGAAAGCCTGCGCAATTCCATCCTGATCGGGCTCATTGTCGGGGTCATCGGCACCACGGTGGGCGTGTTCATCGGCCTGCTCTCCGGCTTCCTGGGCGGCTTTGCCGACCGGGCGCTGATGGTATTGACCGACACCTTCGTGGTCATTCCCTCCCTGCCCATCCTGATTTTGATGACCAGCCTGATGAAGGGCCAGGCGGGCATCCCGGTGCTGGCGCTCACCCTGGGCCTCTTCGCCTGGGCCTGGCCCTCCCGCCAGGTGCGGGCCATGGCGCTGAGCCTCAAGGAGCGGGATTTCATCCAGACCGCCTGGTTCTCGGGCGAGGGCGCGGTGCAGACCGTGTTCACGGAGATTTTGCCCTTTGTGTGGACCTGGGCGCTGTCCAACTTCATGAACGCCGTGCTCACCGCCATCGCCTCGGAAAGTTCCCTGGCGGTGCTGGGCCTGTCCCCGGCCAACCTGCCCACCCTGGGCAACATGATCCAGTGGTCCAGGGAGCGCAACGCCATCCTGCTGCGCCAGTGGAACTGGATCGGGCCGCCGGTGCTGCTGACCATCGTGCTGTTCATCGCGCTGTTTTTGCTGATTACCGGCTACAATGACTACCAGACCAAGAAGCGGGGGAGGTGAGGGCATGCTGCGGCTGGAAAATTTATCCGCCTCCTACAGCACCCTGACCGGGGATGTGGACGTGGTCAAGGATGTCAGCTTTGACATCCTGGAGGACGAGGTCTTTGGCATCGCCGGGGAGAGCGGCTGCGGGAAAACCACCCTGCTCAAGGCCCTGTACGACATCGTGGCCTACCCGCTCATCATCAAGGGCGGGCGGGTGGTGCTCAGCGGCGTCAAGGACGGCCAGCCTTATTCCTACGAGACCGGCAACATCAGGCAGAGCTGGTGGAACCACATCTCCTACATCCCCCAGGCGGCCCAGAGCGTGCTCAACCCGATTTTGCGGCTCAAGCACCAGTTTCTGGACTCCATCCCCGGGGCCGGCCAGGGCGCGCAGGCCCGGGCGCGCACCCTGGAGCGGGTCAAGGGCTACCTGGAGGAGCTCAACCTCTCCCCGGACGTGCTGGAGGCCTTTCCCTTCCAGCTTTCCGGCGGCATGCGCCAGCGCGCGATCATCGCCCTGGCCACCTTCATGAACCCCGGCGTCATCCTGGCGGATGAGCCCACGACGGCGCTGGATGTGGTGGTGCAGCGCGGCATCCTGATGATGCTCACCCGGCTGCAGCGGCAGCACCGCAACACCTTGGTGATCGTCAGCCATGACATGGGCGTGCACTACCAGATTACCGACCGCATCGGCATCATGTACTCCGGCGGCTTTGTGGAGCTGGGCGTCACGCGCGAAATTTTTGAGGACCCCTACCACCCCTACACCATCATGCTCATCGGCGCGCTGCCCAGGGTGGGGGACAAGCGCCAGAAGACCGGCATCCCCGGCCGGCCGCCGGATTTGCGCAACCCGCCGCCCGGCTGCCGCTTCGCGCCCAGGTGCCCCTACAGGTTTGAGCGCTGCGAAGCGGAGGTGCCCGCCTTCATCCAGGTGGCGCCCGGCCGCCTGGCGGCCTGCCACCGCCTGGAGAACGGAGGACGCATCCATGTCTGAAAAACTGCTTCAGCTGCGCGAGGTGTCCAAGGTCTTCCGCATCGGCGGGCTGCTGCTGGGCAAGAAGATCCGCGCGGTGGACAAGGTCAGCCTGGACATCGACGCGAGGCGCCCGGTCATCCTGTCCATCGTGGGGGAATCCGGCTGCGGAAAAACCACCCTGGCCAAGATGATTTTGCGGGTGCACCGGGCGGATGAGGGCAGCATCCTCCTGGGCGGCCAGGATTATACCGATACCCGCGCCTACAATCCCCTGCGCTTCCGCCTGGATGTGCAGCCCATCTTCCAGAACCCCTACGAATCCTTCTCCCCGAGAAAACCGGTGGACAGCTACCTGTTCAACACCGCGCTGCGCCTTGGCATCTGCAAGACCCGCAAGGAGGCCGAGGCGCTGGTGGACCAGACCCTGCGGGATGTCGGGCTGTCCCTGAACGCGGTGAAAGGCAAGTACAACGCGCAGTTTTCCGGCGGCGAGCTGCAGCGCGTGTCCATCGCGCGCGCGCTCATCGCCCGCCCCAAGCTGATCATCGCGGATGAGCCGGTGGCCGCCATTGACGCCTCCCTCAAAATGAACATCGTCAACCTGTTCAAGGAGCTCAAGGACAAGTACAAGGTGTCCTTCATCTACATCACCCATGACCTGTCGACCGCCTACTACATTTCAGACTATATCGCCACCCTCTACCGGGGCGTGCTCATTGAGTATGGCCCGGCCAAGGCCATCATGGATGACCCGGCCCACCCCTATACCCAGTTGCTGATGAACGCCATCCCCCGGGTGGGGGACAAATGGAAGGAGGACGTCAGCCTGCCGGACATGGAGGACCGGGAATACCTCAAGCTCTGCTGCAAGTTTGCCGACCGCTGCCCGCTCGCGGATGAGCGCTGCCGCAGCCAGCCGCCGCCGATGGTGGAACTGGGCGGGGAACGGCGGGTGCTGTGCTTCTACCCGCTGGTGCAAAAGGAGGAGGGCTTTGTACATGGCTAAGCGTTTGCTGGCCCTGCTGCTGATAGGCCTTTGCCTGCTGGGCCCGGCCCGCGCCGGGCAGGAGAAGGAGACCCTCACCCTGCGCGTGTTTTTGTATGACGCCTGCGGGGGCTGCGCCTCGGCGGACTACACCTGCCGGGAGTGCGCCGTCGTCACCCAGGTGCACGACCGCCTGACCGCGCGCCTCAAGCCCCTGGTGGACAGCGGCCAGGTGCGGGTGCTGGTGCGCAACCTCTTTTTTGAAAACGTGCGCTCGGAGCAGGCCAGCTACCTCAAGGCCTTTGGCCTGTTGGAGGGGGAGCGCGCGCCCCTGCCCCAGTACCTGGTGGGGGAGCCGGGCTGGGGCCAGGCCCTGTATGGGGAGGAGCGGGAGGAAGAGCTGCCCGGCGTCATCGCGCGGGTGCTGGAAACCATGCCGATGGACGCCGCCTGGCGCCGCCCGCCCAGGGAGGGGCAGCAGCTGCTCACCCCCCGCAGCGACCCGCTGGACGACATCCAGCCCTCAGACAGCCTGATTGTGTATTTCTACAAGGATTTCTGCCCCTATTGCCTGGAGCTGTCGCCCCTGTTTGACGCGCTGCCCGAGCAGGTCACCCTGCCGGACGGCAGCCTGAGCCGGGTGCGCTTTGTCAGCCTGGAAAAGCAGATTCCCCGGCAAATGGCCGCGGTGCAGCGTTATTATGATAAACTGATTGTGCACCCGGACCGCCAGTATGTGCCCATGGTGGTCATCGGGCAGCGGGCCCTCTTCCTCAAGGAGGAGATCGTGGCCTACCTGCTCAAAGACCTGCTGGCGGGTGAGGGGCTAAAGACTGACCGGGCGCCCCTGGTCAGCCTGTGGAACCACGAAAAAGGAGAGCGGACACCATGAAGTACATGCACTCGGAATGGCGCAGCCGGCTGGAGCACTGGGCCAACACACTTTCCCAGGATATTTACAGAAGCCTGGGCGAGATTGAGTTTGAGGGCGCCCTCACGATGGAGCACCTCACCCTGGACCAGGCTAAAAAGCTGCGCTACCGCCCGATGCCCGCGGGCACCCGCTGGGGTAAAACCTATGAATACTGCTGGCTGCGCGCCAGGGTGACCATCCCCCCGGAGGCTGCCGGCCTGCGCGTGGCGATGGACCTGCCCACCGGCGGCGAGGCCGCCATCTTTGTGGACGGCCAGCCCTTTGGCACCTACCGCTCCGACTGGGTTGTCATCCCGCTGCACTACATCGTGGACAACTGGCTGACTTCGGACGCCAGGCCCGGCCAGGTTTATGAGCTGTATGTTGAGGCCTACGCCGGCCATCACATCCCCCAGAGCAGCCTGGGCGGCTGCGCCACCGGCCCGGTGATGCCCGGCGCCTACCGGGACCCCAAGGTGGAGGGGCAGCGCGCGACGCTGGGGGTTTGCAGCTTCGGCGTCTGGAATGAGGAGGCCTTCCAGCTGCAGATGGATGTGCACCTGCTCAGCCAGCTGATGGACCAGGTGGACCCGGAAAGCCTGCGCGCGGACAAGCTGGCGGCGGCGCTGGAGCAGTACACCCTGCTGGTGGATTTTGAGCAGGAAGCCTCCCTGCGCGACGCGGATTACAAAAAGGCCCGCGAGCTGCTCAGGCCGCTGCTCCAGGCTAAAAACGGCAGCACCACCCCGCAGTTCTACGCCGTGGGCAACGCCCACCTGGACATGGCCTGGCTGTGGCCGCTGGCGGAAACCCACCGCAAGACCGCCCGCACCTTCGCCGCCCAGCTGCGCTTGCTGGAGGAGTACCCTGACTATGTCTTTTTGCAGAGCCGGCCCGCATCCTATGAGATGTGCGCCAAACACTACCCGCAGCTGTTTGAGCGGGTGAAGGAGGCGGTGAAGGGCGGGCGCTGGGTCGCCGACGGCGCCATGTACGTGGAGCCGGACACCAACATGACCAGCGGCGAATCCCTCATCCGCCAGCTGCTGTACGGCAAGGCCTACTTCAAGGAGGTCTTCGGCGTGGACAGCCAGCTGCTCTGGCTGCCGGACACTTTCGGCTATTCCGCCGCCCTGCCGCAGATTCTGCGCGGCTGCGGGGTCAAATACCTGGTCACCCAGAAAATCTTCTGGTCCTACAACGAGGGCGACCGCTTCCCCTACCATTATTTCACCTGGCAGGGGGCGGACGGCTCGGCGATTGACACCTTCCTCCCCACCAGCTACACCTACCGCACCGACCCCAAGGAAATCTGCGAGACCTGGAACAACCGGGTGCAAAAGCGCGGCTTGGACGCCTTCCTGCTGCCCTACGGCTATGGGGACGGCGGTGGCGGCCCCTGCCGGGATGCGATTGAAATGGTCAGGCGTTCGGGCAACCTGGAGGGCATGCCCCGGCTGCGCCACGCCTCCCCCCTCACCTTCTTCCAGGATATGGAAAAAGCCGGCGGCCCGCAGCAGCGCTATGTGGGCGAACTGTACTTCTCCGCCCACCGGGGCGTCTACACCAGCCAGGCCCGGGTCAAAAAGGGCAACCGCCAGGGCGAGCTGGCCCTGCGCGAGGCCGAGCTCTGGGGCGCGCTGGCCGGGCTGAAGGGCGCGGCCTACCCGCAGCCGCAAATGGACCAGGCCTGGAAGCTGCTGCTGCTCAACCAGTTCCATGATATCCTGCCCGGCTCCTCCATCGCCCGGGTCAACCAGGAAGCCCACGCGGACCACGACCACATCCTGAAGGAGGCCCAGGCGGTGGCCGGCGGCGCGCGCAAGGCGCTCACCCCCGTCCGCGGGGGCGCCACGGTGTTCAACTCCCTCAGCTTTGCGCGCGGCGAGGTGGTGCGCCTGCCGGCCGCCTTCAAGGAGGGCGCGGTCAACGCGGAGGGCGAGCCGCTCATCACCCAGCCGGACGAACAGGGCTTGCTGGCCTACGTGCCCCTGCCTCCGATGGGGGCGGTGTCCCTGCGGCCTTCCAAAAA
>Ga0116174_10003888_pt1 | contig 12093 bp, 10 predicted proteins | sample AD_UKC087_MetaG_FD_89801 | JGI IMG/M metagenome (GOLD analysis project Ga0116174, IMG submission 89801) | Active sludge microbial communities of municipal wastewater-treating anaerobic digesters from USA - AD_UKC087_MetaG | ecosystem: Engineered > Bioreactor > Anaerobic > Digestate | place: USA...
GCAAAAAGATTAGTGATTCCGGTAGGCTGGATATTTTCAGCAACGCGGTGGAAGTCTGCCAGCATGATCCACTCGAAGCGGAAATCCGTTCCTTCGTCGCCGCCGTCCAAAACGGCGCCCGCCCAGTCGTTTCCGGTGAGGATGGACGGAACGCCCTGGACCTGGCGCTGAACATCGCCCGGGAAATTAAGAAGGCCAAGGACGAGATCCTCCTTTCCATACAGCATGGAAAATAACAAAAAAGCGGGACACTTCCCACATTTCTGATTAGCATGAAAATGCATCCGGCGTTCTTTCTTGAGTATTCTCGTCGTTCGCGGGTGTTGGGTAACCATGGCAATTTATGAGAAAAAGGTCCTGATCGTCGCCGGAGAGGCCTCGGGGGATCTCCACGGCGCCAATCTGGTGCGGGCCATGCTGGAGAGTGATCCCGGTCTGGTTTTCTATGGAATCGGCGGCCCGAAGATGGAAGCCGCCGGGGTCCGTTGCCTGGCCCGGGCCGGAGACATGGCCGTGGTGGGACTCACCGAGGTTTTTTCCAAGCTGGGGATGATCCTGGGCATCATGAGGAAGCTGAAGCGGTCGCTGTGGGAAGAGAAGCCGGCGCTGATTATTCTCATCGACTATCCCGATTTCAACATGCCCCTGGCCAGAGCGGCAAAAAAACGGGGCGTCCCGGTATTCTACTACATAAGTCCCCAGGTATGGGCCTGGCGGAGGGGCCGGATCAAGCAACTGCGACAATGCGTGGACCGGATGGCGGTAATCCTTCCCTTCGAGGCGGAGATGTATCGCCGGGAAGGCATGGCGGTGGAATTCGTGGGCCATCCTCTCCTCGACGGGATAAACACCAAGTACCACCGTAGCGAGGCCATCCGCAGGTTCGATCTTCGCGAGGAGGGAAGCATCATCGGCCTCCTGCCGGGAAGCAGGACCGGGGAGGTGACAAAACTCCTCCCGGAAATGCTGGCTGCCGCAGGGATCATAAAACAGGAACTGCCGACCGCCCAGTTTGTTCTGCCCCTTGCCGACACGCTGGACCGGGACGGCATGGAAGAGATGATCCGGCCCTGCCAGGAAAAACTGAATGTAAAGATAATCGGCAACGAAATCTACGAGGTACTTGCCGTCTGCGACGCCGCCATGGTAGCCTCGGGAACGGCGACTCTGGAGACGGCCCTGATCGGCGTGCCCATGATCATTGTTTACAAGATATCGCTGTTTACCTATCTCATGGGCCGGATCTTTGTGAATGTGGACCATATCGGCCTGGCCAACATCATCGCCGGCAAGACCGTGGTCCCGGAACTCATTCAGCAGGACGTGAATCCGCCCCGGATGGCAAAGGAAATCCTGGCCATTCTCAACGACGTCGAAAGGAAAAACCGCATCAAACGGGAACTGGCCGGCATCAGGGAAAAGCTGGGGGCCCCGGGGGCCTCGCGGCGGGCCGCTCACCTGGCCATGGAGATGCTTTAAATGGATGTATTCAAGAGACTTTTAAAACTTGCCAAACCCCATAGCGGCCGTTTCCTCATGGCCATGCTGTGCATGCTCGTGGTCGGGACGTCAACTTCCGCCCTGGCCTTCCTCGTCAAACCCGCCCTCGATGGCATTTTTCTGAAGAAGGACGCCCAGATGCTCATCTGGATCCCCCTGGTGGTGATTTTCATCTATCTTGCCAAAGGGTTGTGCAGCTACGGACAGATGGTCCTGATGAACTACATCGGTCTCCGGGTCGTCGCGGATCTGCGCAGCAGCCTCTACCGGCAGATCCAGAAACAATCCCTGTCCTTTTTTACCCGGCATCCCACGGGAATCCTCATGTCCCGGATCACCAATGATGCGGGCACCCTCCAGGGGGCCGTCTCCGATGCCGTGACTACTATGTTCAAGGATACGTTCACCCTGATCGGCCTGATCTTCGTCATCTTTTACCGGGACTGGAAACTCGCCGTCATCGCCATACTGATCTTCCCGCTGATCATCTATCCCATCGCCAAGTTCGGCAAGAAGATGCGCAGCGTGGCCACCCGGACCCAGATCACCATGGGGGCGCTGACGACGCTGCTGCACGAAACGATCTCCGGGACGAGGATCGTCAAGGCCTTCGGCATGGAAGAATATGAAAACAAACGCTTTTCCGAAGAAAACGAGCGCTTCTTCAAACTGAATATCAAGGCCGTCTCCATCAATGCCGCCGCGAGCCCGTTCATGGAATTCCTGGGCGGCATCGGCATCGCCGCCATCATCCTCTACGGCGGTTTTCAGGTCATCAAGGGCGGCGCCACGCCGGGGACCTTTTTTTCCTTCCTCACGGCCCTGATCATGCTTTACGAACCGGTGAAGCGACTCACCAACATGAACAATACCATCCAGCAGGGCATCGCCGGGGCGCAGCGGGTCTTCAGCATCATCGACATGGAGCCGGAGATTGGCGACGGCCCGGATGCCGTCGCCCTGCCGAAGATCACCCGGAGCATCGATATTGAAAACGTCTCCTTCGCCTATGAGGAGACGCCGGTATTGAAGGACATCGACCTCTCCATCCGGGCCGGAGAGGTCGTCGCCTTCGTGGGTATGAGCGGGGGCGGCAAGACCACCCTGGTGAATCTAATCCCCCGTTTCTACGATGTTACCACGGGCAGGATCGCCATCGACGGTCAAGATATCCGGGACGTCACCGTGGAGTCCCTCCGAGGACAGATCGCTATGGTGACCCAGCAGACCATCCTCTTCAACGATACGGTGCGAAACAATATCGCCTACGGGGACATCCAGCGGAGCGAGGAGGAGATCGTCGGAGCCGCCCGGGCCGCCCATGCCCACGACTTCATCATGCAGCTTCCCCAGGGGTACGATACGATCATCGGCGAGGCGGGAACGAAGCTCTCCGGCGGGGAGCGCCAGCGGATCTCCATCGCCCGGGCCATCCTCAAGGACGCCCCGATCCTGATCCTCGACGAGGCCACCTCGTCCCTGGACACGGAGGCGGAGATCGAGGTGCAAAAGGCCCTGGACAACCTCATGGCCGGACGGACAACCCTGATCATCGCCCACCGCCTCTCCACGATTCGCAACGCCGACCGGATCATCGTCCTGGTCAACGGGCGGATCGTCGAGGAGGGAAACCATGAATTCCTCCTGGCAAAAAGAGGTGAATACTATAAACTCTACTGCATGCAATTCACCGAAGATGAACTCCATCCACTCGATATGCCATGAACTATGGTACCGCCGTGATCCCAGCGGCTGGCGCCGGTCCCTGCTGCTGGCAATGATCCCCCCTTCGTGGGCCTACGGAGCGGCGACGGCGCTGAGAAACCGCCGCTATGACTCCGGCGCCGTCCGGGCCGAACGCCTTCCCCGTCCGGTCGTCAGCATCGGCAACATCACCGTGGGCGGGACGGGAAAGACTCCCATGGCCATCCTTGTTGCCCGGGGACTGCTGGCCCGGGGGTTCCGTCCCGCCGTCCTGAGCCGCGGTTACGGCGGCCGCCGGTCCGGCAGCGGCAACGTGGTATCCGACGGACGGCAGATCTTCCTTTCCCCGGCGGAAGGCGGTGACGAACCGGCACTGATGGCAACGAGCCTGCCCGGCATTCCCGTGATCACCGGACCGGAACGGGTCGTCTCCGGCCGGTTGGCCATCAATAAATTCGCCGCCGATGTCCTGGTTTTGGACGACGGCTTTCAGCATCGCCGCCTGGCCCGCGACGTGGACATCCTGATGATTGACGGACAAAACCCCTTTGGAAACCGGCGTCTCCTGCCGGCCGGTCCGCTCCGGGAAGACCCCCGCACCGCCCTGAATCGGGCGGATATCGTCGTCAAGACGGTAGTCGAAAAGCTTCCGAGGCGCGCATCCGCGGACGATTCGCCCGCCGACTCAACCCGGCCGGTTTTCCGGGCCGCCTATGAAGCGACGGGGCTATGCCCGGGAGACGGCGGGGAAGCGCTTCCCCCGGAAATACTGCAAGATAAAAAAATCCTCGCCTTCACTGCCATCGCGGCCCCGGAGAAATTCCAGGCCACCTTGGAGGCCATGGGGGCAAGGATCATCAAATTCCTTGCCTTTCCCGATCATTATTTCTACAAGGAAGGCGACGTCCGGAAAATAGCCGGGGCCGCGACAAGGCAGGCGGTGGAGATGATCGTCACCACGGAAAAGGACGGGGTGAAGCTCGCCGCTTTCCAAGAATTCTATCGTACCATTCACATATTGAGCGTCGGGCTCCACATCGATCCGGGAGAAGAGGCCTTTTTCGGCGCCCTCATCAAACTGATGCCAAGATGAAGAAAGAAAAATCCACGACCATCATCATCTTCCTGTTCAAGGCGATACCCCTGACGCTCCGCAGGTGGCTGTTTCGGGGCCTGTTTCGCCTTTTCTATCACGCCTCGGCCAAGCAGCGCCTCATTACCCTCCACAATCTCCGGCGGGCCTTTCCGGAAAAGGACCTGAAGGAAGTCATGGACATCGCCAAAGGGGCCTACCGTCATCTGGGACTGGTGGCGGCGGATTTTTTCGAGATCCCTTTCATAAATCGGGACAATGTGCACAGATGGGTGACTTTCGAAGGTCTGGAGCATATCGACGCCACCTTCGCCAAAGGTAAGGGCCTCCTCTCCATTGTCGCCCATTTCGGCAACTGGGAGATGATGACCGTGGCGTTTCCCATGATGCGGCAGCCGATGAACATCGTCTACCGCCCCCTGGACAGCCCGATCCTCGAGAATCTCACGGCCTGGGTGCGGACCCGCAACGGAAACACCGTGATCCCCAAGGGCGGCTCGGGGAAGACCATCACGCGGCTCCTCGGGGAAAACAAGGCCCTGGGTATCCTCAGCGACCAGAACGTCTCGGTCCGGGAAGGGGTGTTCGTGGATTTCTTCGGCCGGCCGGCGTGCACCGCCGTGGGCCTCGCCGTGCTGGCCATGCGGACGGGGGCGCCGGTGATTCCCGCCTTCATGCCCCGCATGCCCGACGGCACCTATCGTTTCATCATCCAGGAGGCCGTTTCCATCGACGATACTGGGGATTATGAAAAGGATCTTTTCACCAATACCCAACGTTTCACGAAGGTCGTCGAAGCCATGGTCCGCCGGTACCCCGATCAGTGGTTCTGGCTCCATCAGCGCTGGAAGACGAAACAATGCCAGATGGAATAATCGGCTGGAGAGTTATGACAAATGCAGTTTTTATAAATTCTCTCACGATATTTAACTCAGCGGAACAAGAACCGCCAGGAATTAAGGGAGTCAAAGGGTGAAAGACACAACGGTATGGGAGCCGTTGCGGGTGCGGGGAAACAAACGTCTCCCCCGGGAGGGCATGGAGAGGATCCTGATCCGGGGGGTCAACTGGATCGGCGACGCCGTAATGACGCTGCCGGCCGTCGCGGCCATCCGTAAGACCTGGCCCCAGGCCAACATCTCCCTCCTCGCCAAACCGTGGGTGGCGGACATCTACCGGGAAACGGGAATGGTGGATGAGTTGATCGTGTTCGAGGAACCGGGGAGACATGCCGGGCCGGCGGGCAAGCTCCTCCTCGCCGCCGAGCTGCGTCAACGGTGTTTCGCCATGGCGATCCTGCTGCAGAACGCCATCGAGGCTGTCATCATCGCCCGCCTCGCCGGAATCCCGATCCGGGCCGGATATAACACCGACGCCCGGAGCTGGCTTTTGACCCATGCCGTCCGCCGGAGCCGGGCCATCCGCCGGGTCCATCAGATCTCTTACTATCTGGAGATGGTCAAGGCCCTGGGCTGCCTCGACCCCGGTGACGAATTACAGCTTGACCTCCGGGCCGAAACCGCGTCCCTGGCCGACAGCCTCCTCCCCGAACCGGCGGGGGGAAATGCCCTCTTTATCGGCATGGCCCCGGGGGCCACCTACGGACCCGCCAAGCGCTGGCCGGTGGAACGCTTCACCTCCGTGGCCACGACATTGCACCGGCAATACCGGGAGGCGGTGTTTATCCTCCTCGGCAGCGAACAGGATCGGGAGGTAACGGACACCATTGCGGCGGCCATGCCGGATCGGTGCATGAATCTCGCCGGCCGGACCTCGGTCCGGGAAGTCATGGCCCTCATCGCCCGCTGCCATGTCTTCCTCACCAACGATTCGGGATTGATGCACATCGCCGGTGCCCTGAACGTGCCGACAGTCGCCATATTCGGTTCTACAAATCCTGCGACGACCTCTCCTCCCGGCCGCAGGAATGTCATCATTCGAAAGCCGGTGGATTGCAGCCCCTGTCTGAAAACCGTCTGTCCCACGGATTTCCGCTGCATGAATCTGATCGGCGGGGAGGAGGTAACCGCCGCGATCAACCGGATCATCACGGCTCAACATGTTTCCGGCCTCAGTGTCCCGGTGGGGGAAGCCGCCGGTGCCGGGGGGAAGGACGCGTCTCTCATCGTCTTGCCGCCGGGAGAAGGAACCAGCGAAGCTTAATGTTCATAAAATGCCGGACCCATCCCCATCTTGATCCTCCCCTTGAAGGGGAGGAAATTAATTGGTGAAGGAAGTCAAGCGCATAGGAACGCATTTTCAGATGAAATCCGAGGTGACAAGCGGCATGAACAAGGGTCTTGATAAATCACCATAACCGGGTATGCCGATGCCGAAGAAAACATCCGCCGCGGTCTTTCTGGATCGGGACGGCACGATCAATGAAGAGGTGGGCTATCTGGACCGCCTGGACAAGCTCCGCCTCCTCCCCGGAGCCGGCGAGGCCGTGCAGCTCATCAACCGCAGCGGGATGAAAGTCGTCGTCATAACCAACCAGTCCGGCATCGGCCGGGGCTTGTTCGACGAAGTGTTCGTGGGAGCAGTGCATGCCGAGATGTCCCGGATGCTTGGAGAAGCTGGCGCGGTCATCGACGGCTTCTATTTCTGCCCCCATCATCCGACGGAGGGCATTGGCGGATACCGCCGGTCCTGTTCCTGCCGGAAGCCGGCGCCGGGGCTGCTGCTGCGGGCCGCGTCAGAGCTGGCCATCGACCTGTCCCGTTCCTATATGATCGGCGATATGGCCAAAGACGTGGAGGCGGGACAGCGGGCGGGGGCGAAGGGCATCCTCGTCCGCACCGGCTACGGGAAAGACATGGAGGCGGGCTCTTCCGCCCCGGATCATATCGCATCGGACATTCTGGACGCCGTCCGCTGGATCCTCGGACAGGGCAAAACAAGATGATTGTTATTTTTGTAACTACGGGCAGTTATGGTATTTGCGGAAAGAGATTTATAGGGGACTCGGAAAATACTCTCCGGGAGAAAGCGGACCAATCGGCTTCCCACCCGCGGGCATGGTGGCAAAAAAACAGCAATGGACACCCCCGCGGCAAATGTTCAGGGACAGGGCCATGAACATCCTGATCGTCAAATTGAGCGCCATCGGGGATGTGGTTCACACCCTGCCTTCCCTGGCCGCCCTGCGGCGCCTCTATCCCCAGGCCCACATCACCTGGGTGATCGAAGCGGCCGCCGCAGATCTGATCACTGGACATCCCTGCCTGGACCTGGTCATCGTTTCCCATCGCAAGCGCTGGCAAAGGGAGGCGAAAAGTGGGCGTGTCAGGATAATTATGGAGGAAATAGTTTCTTTTATCAACGAGCTACGATCCAGGCCCTATGACCTGGTCATCGACTTTCACGGCCTTTTCAAGAGCGCCGTCCTGGTCGGATTGAGCGGCGGCATCCGGAAGCTGGGCTACGACAGCATGCAGGAGGGAAGCGGTCTGTTCTACAACGAGAAAATCCCGGAAGACATGAGCAAACACGCCGTGGATCGTTATCTGGACTTTCCGGCCTATCTGGCCGTAAAGGCAGGCAAGGCGCCGGTGGCTGGTCCGCACACCTTTCTCATCCCCTGGGATGAACATAACGAGCAGAATGTCACCACCCTGCTGACGAAAAATCATCTTGACGAAGAGGCCGCCTTCGTGGCGATAAACCCCGTCGCCCTGTGGCCAACGAAGCTCTGGCGGGAGGATCTCTTCGCCGCCCTGGCCGACCGGATCTTGCGGGAGCTGGGAATCCCGGTGGTCTTCACCGGCAGCCGCGACGAGCAACTTTACATTGACGCCATTGCGCAACATCTGCCGGCGGGACGTATCGTCAATCTTGCCGGTATGACGAGTCTGAAGGACCTGGCCTGTCTTTACCGCCGGGCCGCCCTGGTCGTGACCACCGATTCCGGACCGATGCATATCGCCGCCGCGGTGGGGACAGCCGTGGTCGCCCTGTTCGGCCCGACGGATCCACGGCGTACGGGCCCCTACGGTTTGCACCACACCGTCATCCGGAAGGAACTACCTTGCAGCCCCTGCTTCCGGAAAACATGTTCGACCCGGGAGTGTATGGAAGAAATAACGGTTGAAGAAGTTTGGGAAGGAGTAAAGGAAAAACTGGGGCGGGGAAAGTGATGTGGGACGGAAGGTTGTAACTCATGGGGACCGAATAGACCGGCCCCGGAAGGTTTTTTTTAGTAACCCCCATGCCCGTGTCGGGCACAACGAAAGACGAAAATATCCGGCCACTTGTGGATATTTTCACATAAATATACGGAAAAGGAGGAAAATTCTTATGGCTATAGGTAAGGAACTGCTCGAGATTCTCGCCTGTCCCAAATGCAAGGGCGAGATCTCCCTCACGGAAGCTGGAGACGGTCTGATCTGTCAAACCTGCCGGCTTCTTTACGAAATCAGGGACGATATCCCCATCATGCTCATCGAAGAGGCAAAACCGCTTCCCTGATCGCCGCCTGTACCCCATACATAAGGTGAGACAATCACACTCATGTTTATCGTGGCGGTAAAAACGTTTTTTTTATGGCTTCCCTTACCCTTTCGACCGGAATATTTTCGAGACAGCGGCTCCTCCCACTTCCCTCACATCCTTTCCGATGGCAGGGGGAGCAATCCATTTCCGATGTGACAACCTGGTGTTTATCACCCACGGGGGCCCAGTCCCGCCAGTCGGAAGGACCATAGATGGTGATCGTCGGCGTCCCCACGGCGGCGGCGATATGAGGGGCGGCGCTGTCCACACCTACGTGGAGGCGGCTTAAACTCAACAGGGCCGCCAGTTCCCCCAGCGTTGTCTCCCCCGCCAGATTGAACAACACTCCGGAAGTTGTCTTCACCAGTTCCTCCGCCCGGGCGCGCTCCCCCGCCGCACCGACAAGGACGGAAATCAGTCCGTATTCCCGCCCCAGCCAGGCGGCGATTTCCGACCAGCGCTCCAGAGGCCACTCTTTATAAGCCCAGCGGGAAAAAGGGCTGATGGTGACGAATCCCCGGGGACCACCGTTTTTACCCTCGCCCTCCGCCAGTATATCCCGGGCGGCAAGGGCATCCTTCATGTGATCTACGGCCGTCGGGGAAAGAGCGAGCCGCGGCGTCGTCTCCGGGGTGGGGATGCCGAATTGCCTGACGATCCGGAGCGTTTGCTCACTGGCCCCCAGACGGACGCGGATGTTTTCATTGGTGGGATAGACCAGATGGGTAAACAAGCGGTTGCGATACCAGGGAGCGGTCGCGGCCCACAGCGACGCCCGGTACGGGGCGCCCGTCCACCGGGCCATAAAGGCCCCTCGTTCGTCGGAACGAAGATCGAAAACGAGCCCGAAGCGGACCTTGCGGATCCGGACGAGAAAAGGGATCTGCCTCATCAGGCGTTCCACAATATTTCCCGGGTATCTCTCGACCTCGAAAATCCCCGTAATGGCCGGATCGGCCTCCAAAAGAGACCCGATGCCTTTCCGGACTAAAAGAAATATTTCCGCCCGGGGCAGGGCGGCGCACACCGCCTGGAAGGCGGGAAGAGACCAGACGACGTCACCGATATCTCCCAACTGGATGACGAGGACATTACGGAGCTTGCCCGGAAGCGAAAAGCTTTCGCCGATGATCATTGCGGGGTGTACTCGGGGACGATGCCGCGGAGTTTCTCCTTGATGGCCCCGGCGTCATAGGTATCGGCCACGGCGATCAGGGCGTCGATTTCGTCAGCGAGGAGCCGATAATCGCCCTGGTTCCCCTGGATCACCTTGATCTTTTCATGGGCGGTAGGCATTATCCCTTCACCCACGGTGATCAGCTCCTCGAAAAGCTTCTCGCCGGGACGCAGGCCGATGTACTCGATAGGGATGTCCCGCTCCGGCTCCAAGCCGTGGAGACGGATCACTTCCCGGGCCATAGCGGCGATCCTCACCGGTTTGCCCATATCAAGGATGAAGATCTCCCCGCCCTGTCCCATGGCCCCGGCCTGGAGAATCAACTGGGCCGCTTCGGGGATGCTCATGAAATAACGGGTCACCTCCGGGTGGGTAACCGTCACCGGCTTACCCTGACTGATCTGCTGCTGAAAAATCGGGACGACGGAGCCGGAACTGCCCAGGACGTTGCCGAACCGTACCGAAACGAAACGGGTCGCCGAATGTCCCGTCAGCGTTGCCAAAAGCATCTCCGCCACCCGCTTGGCCGCCCCCATGACATTGGTGGGACGCACCGCCTTGTCCGTGGATACCAGGACAAAGCGTTCCGCCCCTGCCGCCATGGCCGCTGAGGCAAGATTGCGGGTGCCGGCGACGTTGTTGTAAATCGTCTCCCGGGGGTGCAGTTCCTGGAGAGGGACATGTTTGTACGCCGCCGCGTGAAAAACCACCTCGGGACGAAAGGACTCCATGGTTATCCGGACCGCCGCCGGATCGCGGATGTCCGTAAGATAGGTCTCGATGGGGATGTGGGGAAAATACTGGCGCTGCGTCATCTCGATCTGGAAGAGGTTGAATTCACTGAAATCCAGGAGACCGACCCCAGCCGGGTGAAACTGGCAGACCTGTCGGACCAGTTCGCTGCCGATGGATCCCCCGGCCCCGGTGATCAGGATGCGCTTACCCTCATAGGATACCCGCAGCAATTCTCTTTCGAGATGTACCTCCTCCCGGCCCAGGATATCCTCGATCCGGACCTCCCGCAGGGCCTTCACCGACACCTTACCGTCGATCAACTCGCCGATGCTGGGCATGGTCCGGAAACGCTTGCCCGTTCCTTCACAAAAGCGCACGATCCGGCGCATCTGCTCCCCCCGGGCCGAGGGAATGGCGATGAGGATCTCGTCGAAATCCTCCGGGAGGGTACCGATATCCTCCACCTTGCCTATCACCGCGACGCCATGGATGGCCTTGCCCTGTTTGATGGGATCGTCATCGAGAAATCCCAGGGGATGCAATTTCAAACCGGGGTTTTCCAATATCTCCCGGACGGCCTTTTCCCCCGCGGCGCCGGCACCGATGATGAGGAGGCGTTTGTCTTGCTTCCCTTTTTTCGCCAAGAGCCAGAATGTACCGATATTGTTCGTCAACGCCAGCCGGACGCCGATCCGGACGCCGCCGACAAAAAGGAGGGTCAGGAGCCAGTCGATGATGAAGGCGGCCCGGGAGTATCCCCGAAAATGATAGATGTACAGGACGGCCAAAACGAGGATCAGAGAGGAAACCACCGTGGCCTTGAGGACGTTTTTCATGTCTTCCAGGCTCGTGTAGCGCCACATCCCTCGGTAGAGGCCGAAAAGGGTGAAGCAGAGCAGCTTCATGGCCACGAGATAGGGCAGGATATGGATGATCCGCCGCCATTCGAAGTCCGGCAACTGCCCTTCGTAGCGCAGGAGATAGGCACAGATATAGGATGCCGCCACGAGGGCGGCATCGATGAAAAGCATGTAATAAAAATGCTTGTTTTGGATGAGCTTCTTCATTTCAAGGTCCGGAGCCGGGCCGCCGCTTCCGCGAGGACGGGGTCGTCTTTGGCGAAGCAGAAACGGGCCAGGTCCTCGCCGCCGCCGTCATGATAGAAGGCGCTGCCGGGAACGGCGGCCACGCCGGTCTCCCGCAGGAGATGCATGGCCCGTTCCTTGCTGTTTCCCCCGGGGAGCCGGGAAACATCCGCCAGGACATAGTAGGCCCCTTGCGGGACCAGGGGCGGCAGGCCGGCATCGGTCAGGGCCCGGCAGATCATATCCCGTTTATGGAGATACTGCCGGGCCAAGCCTTCGTAATAATCGTCGCCCAGGGCGTTGAGACC
>Ga0116174_10003890_pt1 | contig 12092 bp, 7 predicted proteins | sample AD_UKC087_MetaG_FD_89801 | JGI IMG/M metagenome (GOLD analysis project Ga0116174, IMG submission 89801) | Active sludge microbial communities of municipal wastewater-treating anaerobic digesters from USA - AD_UKC087_MetaG | ecosystem: Engineered > Bioreactor > Anaerobic > Digestate | place: USA...
CACGATCACATTGGCAGCATGCATTGGATTCTTCAGGTCGGAAGGGATATCCAGGCGCAGGGCCTTAGGAGATTTCTTGGTGTTTTCTTCCACGGCATAATACCTGACAGCCTGAGAGCTTACGCTATCCTGAAAACTCACGGTCCAGGGTGCAGCACCATCGATATTAAAAGGTTCGATCTGCATATTGCTAAACACACTGGAGCCAATCTTATAGACGGAGACATTGGGGCTGGAAAAGCCCTGTACATCAAATTGAAAGAGTCCCCCAGGTCGGTTGGAAGGCTTCTCAAACTTGATGTAATCACGATCCGTCTTGTATTCTCTCCAATACTTCAGCTTGATGTAATCCAGCAACACAAGTTCGCGATTACCTATTTCCGTGTTTCCCGAAAGGCTAATGTAAAGCTGGTTGGTCCCATGCCTGAGGAATGAATTGGCAATGTCGGCCTGAGGGTGAAACACCTTTTCTGTCTGCCCAATCCAGGTATGCGTATTGATCATGGCAGAGTTCAGCCTGATAGTTGCTTCGTGATCCACTTGTCCGGGCAACATGTCTTCTTTATATGTTAGGCCGCGCAGGGATATTTCCGCATCTATATAAAGCGTTGCTCTGTCCACAGGGTACTCGAGCTCCAGGGGTGTGATCTCCAGATTTGGAGCCGATATTCTTTTCCAATACCAGTTGTCCTCCAGATAGAATTCTGGATCGCTGAACGACCAACCCCGGCCAAGCTTGTCACTCATCAGTTGTTCCTCAAAGTGCACCGTTTCTTCGTAAGCATCTGCCCGGGTAAAATACATTGGATTATTCTGGATGAGGCCGCCATTCTCCACCACCATGCGCGCTCCAAAGCGGTCAAGCAACTTCAGAGTATATACATTCTCAGCAGTGAAATCATCGAAATGCCTTTGATCACCATAATGACGATCCCCGTAAAACTCGAAATAGTCTGAGGAGTTGAAATGCCCGTCTTCCTCGCCGGGGAAATGGATGGGCACCTGCCCATATTCGTCGTACAGCTCCAGATTTCTGGGATCTATATCATCAATGTCCCAAGCCATATCCATACCCAGGGAATCGGTCATTTCCCCGATGAACTGCTTCAGATAGCTGTAACCGATCTTGTAGATACCTTCAGAATCCACCACAATCTGGATATCCGAGATCTGCGAGAGAGAGCTTTTTGGCGATTCATAAGACTCAGCTTTCTGTTTGGCTTTACGCCATTTTTGTGAGCTGGCATTGTTGATAAAGAAACTGTCCGCTGCCAGATCTATCGGATTTTCACTAATCTGCCAATTTGGATTGGGGCTTTTACTCCCGCTGATGGACACGGTAATCTCCAGTTCTGTATGAACTATCAATGATCTGTGCTTCGCATCATACTGAAAGGGGTACACTTGTAGTGGCACAAAACGGCGATCGCCGATGAAGGCGGCCTCACCGAGACTCCACACCGTATCCGGGTATAACGTTGCGCTGTTATATGCTTTAAAATCTGGCTGATAAATGGCGTTGGGCTTACCATCATCAATGCTGATGGTGGCCGCTGGCGCAATATCCACATCGGGTATGCTAATACTCTTTTTGGAAATGATGTTCACTGAGGCAAAGCCATCAATGGGTAAACCTATCGCGGTGGAAAATGCCAGTAGCTTGGGATATCCTTCCTCGGCAAGAGATGTTCCCTCTTCACACACGATTTGGTGGTACTTTTTCCCCTCTATCACTGTTTCGCTCAGACTATATTCAGGTAAGCGAAACGATAGTCCAAGTAGCTCAGGACTCTCACTATTTAGCGTGATTGCCGCACCGAAGATGAGGATTGGCAGCGACATGATCAGAGTCAAAAAAGCTGATTTCATTGGTGCTCCATTATCTAAGAGTGTTTTCCCGAAGCCCGATATCTCTGCGGCAGATCAATTCCTTGCCAGGCATTGAGTCCACATCGTGGTATACAAGTGCCCGTGCCGTTGCGAGATCACTGGCTTTGGCTACCAAAGCCATGACCCTGCCTCCATTACTGACCAGGGAATCGTTTTCCGATGCTACACCGGCAAAATATGGACGGCTATGCAGTTCATGCAAGTTAAGCTTGATTCCTTTGACATAGGATCCAGGATAGCCTTCAGCGGCAAGAACAACTGCCAGACACACTTGGTCCTCCCATGAAAGGCTAAGTTTTGCTACTTCATGATCCGTCACCGCTCTGCATACCTCAGCAAAATCCGTAACTAAAAGTGGTAGCAGGGCTTGTGTCTCCGGATCTCCGAAACGGCAGTTAAATTCGATTACTTTCGGACCCTCCATGGTTATCATCAACCCCATGTAGAGAACTCCTGTATAGGGGCAGCCTTCTTCACACATTGCCGTTAAAACGGGCTCCAGGATATCCCTTTCAATGGCTCCGCGGTAGGCCTCTGCCTCATCAACCGGACAATACGCTCCCATACCCCCAGTGTTGGGGCCCAGATCATGGTCACAGAGTTGCTTATGATCTTGTGCGAAAAGCGTTGTTTGGTAATCTTTTCCATCGGTAATAGCAAATAACGAGACTTCCCACCCTTTTAAGTATTCTTCTGCCAGGACTCCTTTACTGCCGCTTTTTTGTGACAGCAAGTCCCGGCATACCGTTGTGGCTTCCGAATAGCTGCTCGCGATTACCACACCCTTGCCGGCAGCCAGCCCATCGGCTTTGAGGACTACCGGGAAAGCGAAATCTTGCAGCACATCTTCTATTTCTTCCGGCGCATGGATCATTTGGTAGCGCGCGGTAGGCACGGAGTAACGAGTCATCAGTTCTTTAGCAAAAGCCTTGGATGTCTCCAATCTGGCCGCCGCCCGAGAGGGTGCAAATACTTTTATACTCCTGGCCCGCAAGAAATCCGATAGTCCGGCGGCAATTGGCTGTTCCGGACCGATAAAAACCAGATCGATGTCTTCGCTCTGACAGTGAGCAAGAATCTTTTCGTCGGAGTCGAGATTGAGACATTTGAACTCTCGCGCGATACCGGCATTACCGGGACTTACCCAGATGCTGGTGACAATCTTGCTGCGTGAAAAAGCATCCGCAATCGCGTGCTCCCGACCACCGCTGCCGATGATAAGTACGTTCATGCGTCTTGTGCTCCTTTCAAGGTATTGTACAGCAGCAAAATCGCTGCTTCGGCAGCCTTGTGACGGATACTCTCACGATCTCCAAAGAGCAGCTTGTATTCCGTGAAACTCTTACCTGCTACGCAAAAACCGAAGTACACTGTTCCCACAGGCTTTTCCGGGCTTCCTCCATCAGGACCGGCAATCCCGGTGACCGAGATCGTAACGCGTGAACCAAATAGTCTCTCAGCTCCCTCTGCCATCGCCTGGGCACACTCTGCCGAGACAGCGCCATATTGGTCGATGATCGCCGGGTCAACCTTAAGTAAGCTGATCTTGGCCTCATTGCTGTAGCTCACGACTCCACCAAGAAATACCTCTGAAACTCCAGCCACATCGCTAAGATATTTTTGCAGTAATCCGCCTGTGCAGGATTCAGCGATGGCGATGGTTAGCTTCCGTTCTTTGAGTAACCTCACCAGACATTGTGGAGGATCGTCCTGATCCACACCCCAGATGAATTTACCGGCTTTTTTGCGAACAATTGTCTCAGCTTCATCCAAAACCCGCATATCACTACCGTAAATCCTCAAGTCCACTCTTCCGGTTTGAGGCAGCCAGGCCAGAGTGAGGTTTTGAGGGAGCTCTGCTTCGTGCACGATCTCCGCCAGGGCTGATTCCCCAATGTTGAAGGTATGCAGATCGCGCTGAAATACTTCTTCTGCTTCCGGATATGCTTCAGCTAGAATGTCGGCAATCTGAGTGGAAAAAATGTGCTTCATTTCGGAGGGGACACCTTGTAGGGCAAAAAAATGCTTATTCCCTTCGCTGTAATGCAAACCAGGAGCAGTGCCACGTTCATTTTGCAATACGCTGAATCCAGATGGCACCACGGCCTGAACCCGGTTTGAAGCCGGCATTTTCATCCCGCGACGAGAAAACATATCTCCGATGTATTGCCAGAGTTCTTCATTGAAGATTAGTTTTTTACCGAAAAAGTCTGCCACAGATGCCCTGGTTATATCGTCCTTTGTGGGACCCAAACCACCGGTGGTTATCACTACATCGGCGTCCTGCCAGGCTTCTTTAAGCGCTCTGTAAATTTCGTCTGCTTCATCCTTTATACAGATGCAGCGGTGAATGGGTATTCCCAGACGGGATAATTCCCCACCCAAAAAGGCCAGATTGCCATTCAGCGTTCTGCCCAATAATATCTCATTACCGATGCTGATTACTATGCTGCGCACATTCATTTTAATACGACTTCGCGAAAATCACGCGGCGGCTGGAAGCTTTCCCGCAGCAGACGCAAGCTCCCTCTTCCGGATGAGCATCAAATGGTATGCAGCGGATGGTGACCTTTAGGTCATTTTTGATCTTCTCTTCGCAGGCCGCATCGCCGCACCAGTGCGCGTTGGCAAATCCCCCATGAATCTCCGGTTGATTTTGGTTGAGGGGAGTAAAGTAAGCATAAAACTCTTTTGGATCATCGATATTGATCGTATTTTCCAATCTAAACTGCAAAGCCCGCTGATAGTACCCTTCCTGCATGTCGGTCAATGCATTGATCACGGCTTGATGCAGATCTGCCATAGGTACGCTTTGCTTATCCCGAGGTTCTTGATCGCGGCGAGCCAGCATTACCGATCCCGATGCCACATCTCGCGGTCCGATTTCCACCCGCAGGGGAATTCCCTTTTTGATCCAATACCAATTTCTCTCGCTACCGGTGAGATCCCGGTCGTCCAATTCGGTATAGATGCGGATGTCCTCAAAATTCTGACGATGGAACATGTTTTCCACTTCATGGCACATGGTCAGGACTTGTTGCTTTTCTTCTTCATCACGATAGATGGGAACGATCGCGATATGCGCGGGAGCGATTTTGGGAGGCAAACACAGGCCGTTATCATCGCTGTGTGCCATGATCAATGCTCCGATCAAGCGTGTGGAGACGCCCCAGGAGGTTGTCCAGGCGTAGTCAATCTCTCCATTTCGACCCTGGAACTTGATCCCTGAAGCCATGGCAAAATTCTGACCCAAAAAATGCGAGGTTCCGGATTGTAAGGCCTTCTTATCCTGCATCATAGCTTCTATGCAATATGTATTCACCGCACCAGGGAACTTTTCGCTCTCGGTTTTCTCGCCAGTAATCACCGGAATCGCAAGATACTCAGATGCAAATCGGGCATATACATCCAGCATTTTTCTGGTTTCCAACATGGCATCTTCTGAGCTTTCATGCACTGTGTGTCCTTCCTGCCAAAGAAACTCGGCAGTGCGCAAAAAAAGACGGGTTCGCATCTCCCAGCGAACGATGTTTGCCCACTGATTGATCAAAAGGGGTAGATCCCGATAGCTATTTACCCATTTGGCAAAGGATGCTCCGATGATGGTCTCGCTGGTGGGGCGAACAATATACGGCTCGGTAAGTTCCCCGGCCACTTTTAATCCGCCGTTACCGTCGTCTTCCAGTCTGGAATGGGTTACCACGGCACATTCTTTGGCAAAGCCTTCCACATGCTCAGCTTCTTTTTCAAAGTAGCTCTTGGGAATAAAGATTGGAAAGTATGCGTTACGATGCCCCGTCTCCCGAAACATACCGTCCAGTACCCTCTGAATATTTTCCCAAATCGCATAGCCCCAGGGTTTGATGACCATGCATCCCCGGACATCGCTGTTTTCCGCTAGATCGGCAGCTTTGATTACTTGTTGATACCACTCAGCATAGTTCTGTTCCCGAGTCGGTTCTATGGCTGTTTTCTTCTGTTTGCTCATCTGATCTCCATGAAAATTACCTATTGTCCACATTTGAAGCACCCCCGCAATCTGTCAATGAACTTTCAGCGTAGAATCCAGCTTTTCTTCCTACTCTTTACCAGTATCAACAGCCCTGCTAGAGTGCGGCATTGCCCATCTGACACTTAATCAATCAGTTACGCCTGGTGGCGCTTGTTGCCCATTTTCCTCATGTTCTGCAGCTATCATTCTCCATTCAAAGGCGAGTCTTTGCCGGGTATATACACCTCTAATCCTATTATGCGCCGCCCAAACATCTCCTTCTATACTGAGAGCATCTTAGCCAAAATCCTGCCCCCTGGCCACCCGAATACATGCTGAAGTCATGCTAAACACATCCCAAACCCCGTTCAAGTGGAGTTCAGGAGACCTATGAATTGGGTTGAGGCCAGAAGAGGGCGGGATGAGCACAGAGACGGTTATTGCGAGAGAAACTGAAAGACCGGTCTTGCGGCCGGTCTTTCATCTATACTAGTTTGGGATTATAGAACTTCGCTAAGGATCCTATTCATCATGGCCTTGGTCTGAAGTGGCTTCATGTGTGAGAGCGGGAAACTGAATGTATATGCCTTTCCGCCTGATTCCGTTACGTTTCTAATGGCAACTGTTTTCCCATTGTAGAGATCATACTCGGCTTGAGTAGGCGGGAAGGTGGGATAATCTACAGGTTTACACCCGAAGGTATAGATCGGAGTACCAGTACCCAGTTCGTTGAAGTAGGATATTTTAGCCATACCGTGCCTTAAGTTCACAAGAGCATTCAAGGCAGGCGGATCACCGTATTGCAGATTTACATCGGGATAATCTCCCACGCCATCCGCATATTGGAAGAAGGGTCTGATAATCCAGCTATTGCTGAGTACCCCCAGTTTTGGGATGTCTGGCAGCCCCAGATGTCGCATGAGAGTGGTACGCATATTCGCGTGTTGCAGTTCATCAATCACCGATGAAAGAGCTGAATTATGAGATATGATGAGATTTCCCCCATTGCTCATAAACAGTGTAAGGCCATCGGATTCGGCATCCAGATTTCCACGTTCGTCGGGATTGTCCTGATGATACACCACGACCTTATACTTCATGAGATCACTGAAGGCAAAATGTCTGCTGCGGCTGTCACCATAGGTGTTGTGCTGGGTTCCATTGCTGCGGTTGATATAGGTAACATCACTGGCGTGTTCGGAAAAGATTGTTTCATAGGCCTGGGTTACCTGGGCATTGGCAGCATACGGGGCAGCTCCGTTTCCTTCGTCATCAATCACCAGAATGCCATTTCTATTTGCGGGATCGATGTAGGGAACTACATCAAATTCCATTACAGCGGGGATGGGATCCCATTCATCCTGCAGGTCCACACAACGCACTTCGAACTTGTGATGGCCTATGCTGAGCTGTTGACCAGTGAGCACGATCGATTGCAGGAGCGGAGAATTGACAGGAACTTTCAGCCAACGTTCACCAGTATCAGGATCAGTATGGATGGAATTGGCAAATGGCGGGAAGTTATAGGGTTCGCCATCGTAACGAAGGTGAAAATGAGTAATCTCACTGAAGTAATTCGTGCGAGTGTTACGGTCCAAAACCACATCTACTTTTTTGCCGTAAGGATCATCATATTCGTAAGATGATCCCCCAGTAGAGACAGTAGCGTATTCTCCATACCAGCCCCAGCGAATATAAGCTTTCAGATTGTGACTGTGAACTATAGTGTGCACACCCTTGGCATTTTTGAAGAAAGGAGTGGCGAACCGCTGCTCGCCGGCTATGATGCTGTAGGGAAGCACTTCGGGAGTGGTGTCATCGCCCCAATCCTCATAATGATAATCGCCCACTGCCAGCACTTTACGGGTGTATAGCTGAGTATGAGGACGGAATCCGGGCTTCACCTTAAACTCCAAAGCCAAGGAATCAGCAATATTGGATAACACTCCAGCCATATCGGTAACTCTGGCGAGGATTTTTGTGGTGGAGAGTTCTGCACCTGAGACTACATCAAAATCGTAGGTAAGAGCGGGACTGGTGTATCTGGTGAGTCTGTATTCGTTGATGGTTTCTTCATTGTCGGTACTGATCCAATCAGTTTCACTACCTTCCACCACATTACCCGCGGGATCAAGCTTCATCATTTTAAACTCGTATTTGTAAGGGATGGGAGAGATGAAGGGATCGGTATCATCCATGGTAAAATGCAGCTTCAATCCGCTGCCGACTTCGCCACCATCGGGATTACCCTTGGTCGTGCTAACTCTGCAGGTAGGTCGATCGGATTCAGTGCGAAATTTGCGCCATGCCGGTAACTCTGTGATACCGCCACGATTGTCGATGGCGATCACTTCGAAATAGGACATGGTGGGTGTCGGATTGCCGAACTCGTCAGCTGAGGGGAAATTGATCACAGCGTACTTCTGCGAAGTCCAGATCGAGCGTCTGGCAAGGGGATCGTCCAGAGGGATGCTCTGATCTGCGCCCGGAAGATAATGGATTACCCAGCCGTTGCCGAACTTATTCAGAATCTCCTGGGACGTAAGCCCATCGTCGAGGCTAATATACTGATAACCAGGGCTGGCTATCGGATTGCGGTTCTCATCCAAAACTCTGAAGGCATATCCCGTGATTACGCCATCGGTATCGATGGCATGCCAATAAATACGCTGTTGAAAAGTGTAACTGTGAGTAAGCGTATCCACATTGGCAGGAACAGACTCATCCGTCCATCCCTCATAGGAAGTGATTTCGATGGTTGGCAACACGTTCGCGAAGCGGTTTCCGGATTTGCCACAACCAGTAAGCGCAAGCGCACTTACTACGAGTATTAAGATGACTGCCAAGAGTTTAGAACTCTTAATGTTCATCGGTCCTCCCAAACATCAGGTTATAATATCTTATGGTTCTCACTAAAAATGATGTCAATATATTCGTCAATACTTTTATTTAACCCGTGAGCAAGCAGACAAGCCTTCACTAGGTTCAGATATAGCAATGAAGTGGTGATCCTGCCGATCCCGCCAGGTACAGGAGTAATGGCTAATGATATGTCGTATAAAGCGTTATAATCCATATCGCCCACATATGTTACCTTGCCCGTGGCATCAGTGACTTCATTTATCCCCACATCAAGTAGGATGGCGTTTTCTTTCACCATGCTGGCAGTAACGAAATTGGCTACACCGATAGCCGAAATTAAAATGTCCGCTTCACGGCAAATCTCTGCCAAGTCCCTGGTACGGCTGTGACACACCGTCACTGTGGCATTCATCTTCTTCCACAGCAGCATATTGGCCAAAGGTTTTCCCACCACGTTCGAGCGTCCCAGGATTACCAATTTCTGGCCTTGGGGATCGATGCCGTAGTACTTCATGGTATAGTAAACTGCCGCAGGAGTGCAGGGAAGAAAGCCATCGCTTTCCATCATGATCTTGCCCAGATTCAACGGATTTATCGCGTCCAAATCTTTTCCTGGATCCACCCGTTGGCTGATCATGGTATCATTGAAGCTCTTTGGCAGAGGTTTCTGGATCATGATCCCATGGACGGCAGGGTCAGTATTGGCAGTAGCAATCGCGGAAAGTAGATCACTCTCTATAGCACTTGCCGGCAAGGACATCAGTTCGGCTTCACATCCGAGTTTACCAGCATTAGTGATAATGCTCTGTACGTAGTAGGAACTGGCGGGATCCTCCCCAACCTGGATTAAGAGCATTTTGGGACGAAGGTTATGCTCTGCGATCAGAGCCTTGGAGACCTTGTTGATCGCACCTGCTATGGGTTTACCACTGAGTATTTTTTCCATTACTAAAGCTCCTGTTTACGTCTGATACTATGGATATTGAGAGCTTTGCCGGTTTGATTGCAAATCTCGACAAGAACTGCGTTGATCATCATACCGCGATCAGATGTCTCAAATCTGTGGGGAACACAAGTGTAAAACTTATCCAGGACAATGTGCTTCTTTACTCCAATCACGCTGTCGTGAGCCCCAGTCATACCTACATCAGTAATGTATGCGCTACCCTGGGGCAGGATTTCCGGATCGGCAGTCTGAATATGTGTATGCGTACCTAGAATCGCAGCCACTCTGCCATCCAAATGCCACGCGAACGCCCTCTTTTCCGCAGTGGATTCAGCGTGAAAATCTACGATAACTGGCACATCCGGATTGGGTCGGGACGCCAGAAAAAGATCCACAGCATGAAATGGAGAATCGCAAGGAGGCATAAAAATCTGCCCCGTCAGACAGATCAGATCCAGCTTGAGATCATCCTTACGTAGCCGGTAAACTGCGTTACCGGGCGCATTCGTGGGGTAATTCAATGGTTTGACGAGGCGTTGCTCCTTCGTGATATAATCCAGCGCTTCCTCCCTGTCCCAGAGATGATTACCACTGCTCATCGCGTCCACGCCAGCTTGCCACAAGGGCTTTGCCACTTTTTCGGTGATGCCACGTCCATCAGCCAGATTTTCCGCGTTGATGATGATAAAATCGGCCTCAAATTCTCGGCGTAAACCGCCCAAATCCTGCATCAGCAGTTCTCGGGCGGGCTTTCCGAATACATCGCCGAAAAAAAGCAACTTCATTATTTTGCCATGGCTATCTGTCTGGTTTCCCTGATCACGGTAACCTTGATTTGGCCTGGGTACTGCACTTGCTTCTCGATGTTTGCCGCTATCTCGGTGGCCAAAAGAGGGGTCTGGCTTTCTTCGATCACGCTTGGCTCCACTATGATGCGGAGTTCGCGGCCAGCTTGAATGGCGTATGATTTATTCACACCCTCCACTCCATTAGCAATTTCTTCCAGCTTGGCCAGACGCTGCATATAAGTCTCTAGCATTTCTCTGCGTGCACCGGGACGAGCTCCAGATATGGCATCGGAAGCTTGTACCAGGGCTGCGTAAACTGATGTGGCTTCCACTTCTTCATGGTGAGCTTCGATGGCATTCACTATGATCTTGCCTTCTCCGTTTTTGCGCGCGAGATTGGCACCAATGATGGCGTGAGTGCCGTCGTATTCATGATCCACGGCTTTACCGATGTCGTGTAATAACCCGGCTCTACGTGCTACTTCCTGATCCAGATTGATTTCCGTGGCTAAAATGCCGCAGATCCAAGCCGCCTCTATGGAATGCTGCAACACATTTTGGCCGTATGATGTACGATAGTGCAGACGCCCCAAAACCTTGATCAGATTGGGGGAGATATTATGGATATTGGTTTCCAGCACCGCTTTTTCTCCGATCTTGATCAGGTTCTCGTCCATTTCCTTGGTGGTTTTGGCGATTACTTCTTCAATGCGCCCAGGATGGATACGACCATCGGAGATCAGTTTCTCCAGAGAAAGCCTGGCAATCTCACGGCGGACGGGATCGAAGCAGGACAGCACGACGGCTTCTGGGGTATCATCAATGATCAGATCCACTCCGGAGGCCTTTTCAAAGGTGCGGATATTGCGTCCTTCGCGCCCAATAATACGTCCCTTCATTTCGTCCGAAGGCAGGGATACTACGGATACCGTAGTCTCGGATACATGATCTACGGCCATGCGTTGGATCGCGGTGGAGAGAATCTCCGTCGCCTTTTTGCCGGCATCCAGCTTGATCTGTTCGATGCTGATTTTGGCATCGTTTGCCGCCACCTGACGAGCTGTGCTGATCAGTTCCACGCGGAGTTTTTCCAAGGCTTCCTCGCGAGTGAGCCCCGCCACTTCCGCAAGCTTGGTCTTCTGTTCACTCAGGATTTCTTCGTATTCCTTTTTCTTGTCCTGCAGTTCGTCTTCTTTGCTTTTCAGCTTACGTTCCTGCTCGGAAAGGCTATTTTCTTTTTTATCCAGTGAATCCAGGCGTTTATCAAGGCTGCTGAGCCGTTCGTTGTATTTCTTTTCCTGAGCGCGCAGTTCACGCTGGCGTTCTTTTACTTCTTCATCCAGGATGCGTTTCTGTTTAAACCACTCTTCACGGGCTTCCAGAAGTGCTTCTTTTTTTAGGGTTTCGGCTTCATTTTTGGCGTCACGTTTGATGTTCTCTGCTATTTCATCGGCTTGAGAAACCAGTTTGAATGAGCTGTTACGCTTGATATAATACAGTATCAAAGCGATTACGAAGCCCAGCACAAGGCCCAGGACTCCCAGAATATATGAGTTGTTCATTGCTTCACTTCCTTAATCTATTTACGCTATCTCCGGCATGCCCTGAGAAGCGG
>Ga0116174_10003901_pt1 | contig 12077 bp, 10 predicted proteins | sample AD_UKC087_MetaG_FD_89801 | JGI IMG/M metagenome (GOLD analysis project Ga0116174, IMG submission 89801) | Active sludge microbial communities of municipal wastewater-treating anaerobic digesters from USA - AD_UKC087_MetaG | ecosystem: Engineered > Bioreactor > Anaerobic > Digestate | place: USA...
CAAGGCGACCAGGAGCAGGACGAAGGACAGCGAGTTCACGACCATCGCCACCCCCGTCCCGTATGCCGCGATGATCAGTCCCGCGACCCCCGGGCCGATGAGCCGCCCGGCGTTGAACGACGCGCTGTTGAGAGCGACGGCATTGGCCAGATGCCCCGGCCCGACCATCTCGACGACGAACGCCTGCCGGGCGGGGTTGTCGATGGCCTGGGCCAGGCCCTGGACGAACGCGAGGGCATACACCTGCCAGAGTTGAACCACTCCGGACACCGTGAGGATGCCCAAGAGCAGGGCCGTCACCGCCAGCGTGGTCTGGGTCGTCACGAGGATCCGGCGCTTGGGGAAGCGATCGGCGACCATGCCCGTCCACGGTGCGAGCACGAGGAAAGGCGCGAACTGCAGCCCGGTCGCCACACCCAATGCGGTCGAGGAGTGGTCGGTCAACTCGGTGAGGACCAGCCAGTCCTGCGCAACCCGACCCATCCACGTGCCGGCGTTGCTGACCAGTCCGCCCGCGGCATACCGGCGATAGTTGTGGACCCGCAGCGAGGCGAAGGTCGCGCTGCGGTCCACCTCGGCATCCTCGCACGGCTGCGGGACCGAGCCGGCCGTCGCGCTCTGCGTCTACGACCGACAGATCCGGCGCGTACCCTGGAACGGAACTGTCGACGATTCCATTGACTTGAGGCCATGACAACCGGTGACCCCGACCCGACCGCGTCCACCGGCGCGTCACCGCCCTTGGCCTCCCCCGCCACGCGGGCAGAAGCGGCGTCCGAACGTCGCATCAGGCATCGCCGACGTCGCCTGATCCTCACCGTCGCAGCCGCCATCGTCGTCTTGATCGTCGGTGGCGTGAGCGGATTCCTCGTCGTCAAGGCGTCGTCGATGACCTCCAAGGTATTCGCCGGGGGCGGCGGAGTGGCCGGACTCGTAGGCGGGGGCGCGCCCCTCGCGACCGGCCCGGACGGCCGGGTCAACATCCTCATCTTCGGCACCTCCCAGGATGATGCCGCCCACTCCACCGGGTCCGGCGGCCAGGGCATGTGGCTCACCGACTCGATCCAACTGCTGAGCATCAACCCCGTCGACCACACCGCGGTCATGGTGGCCGTGCCGCGGGACACGTGGGTCAAACTCGGCAACAAGTGCGTCGTCGGCGCTGCCGCGAAGGTCAACGCGGTCTACGAATGCGCGACGGGAGTGTTCGACAAGCCCCAGGCCGAGGTGCCTGACTATCAACAGACCGACGCGACCGGCGCGCGGGCCTTGATGGCCGCCGTGAACACGGTCACCGGGATCCAGCCGCAGTACTGGGTTCACATCAACTACACCGTGCTGCGGACTGCGGTCGACGCCGTGGGCGGCGTCGACGTGGCGATCGTCGGCAACGGGCACGAGGGGATCTTCGACACCAACGCCGACGGTGGCTGCCCCCATGAGGAGGTCGCCTGCCGGGCGGTCTACTACCCCCGCGACGGGATCTATCGCATCGACGGGACCCACGCCTTGAGCCTGGCTCGGGCCCGCGGGGACGGCAATCCGCGCAGTTGCATGCAGTTCGGGCTCAACGGCGGCGACTTCGATCGCCAGGCCAACCAACAGAAGATCACCGTCGCGCTCAAGAACCGCGCGGTCTCGGCCGGCACTCTGGCCAACCCCGCCGCCGTCAGCGGGCTCATCGACGCCCTCGGCGACAACGTGACCACCAACCTCAGCACCGACGAAGCGAAGACGGCGATCTCCTTGGCCCGGGAGATGGGCGACATGACGCCGATCTCGCTCGTCGACCCGGCGCATCCCGTGATGACCACCGGCACGGTCTCCGGCCAGAGCGTCGTCCATCCCCTTGCGGGCACGTTCGACTACTCGGCGATCCACCGATTCATCGACTCGCGGATCCACTCGATCGACCCGACCTCGACGGCCACGGCCACGGCCACCGCGACGTCCTCAGGGTCGGCGACCTCGGCGGGACCTGCGGCATCTGCGACGCCGTCCACATCTGCCGCCGCGGACCCGACATCCTCAGCCAAGTCGACCTACGAGCGCCCCGCCTCCTGCTGGGAGCGCTGAACCACAACGAAACGGCCGGTATGCCGCGCGGCTCGCGCCCGCGGCATACCGGCCGTCGGTGGTGGTGCTGGTTGGTGGTTGGCGGCTCCGGTCGGTCAGCCGGCGCCGAGGATCCGGCGCAGCGGGTCGATGGCGAAGTAGAGGACGAACAGCCCCGAGACCAACCACATGAGCGGGTGGATTGCCGAGGACTTGCCGCGGACCAACTTGATGAAGACGAACGCGATGAAGCCGGCGCCGATGCCCACCGTGATCGAGTAGGTGAACGGCATGAGGATGATCGTGAGGAACGCCGGGATGGCGATCTCCAAGTTGTCCCAGTCGATGCCCTTGACCTGCTGCATCATGAGGAAGCCGACGAGCACGAGCGCGGGCACTGCGGCCTCGTTGGGGATGATCTCCACGAGCGGGGCGAAGACCATCGACAGCAGGAACAGCGCGCCCGTGACGACAGACGCCAGACCCGTGCGCGCGCCCTCACCGACGCCGGACGCCGACTCGATGTAGGACGTGTTGGACGAGACGCCCGCAGCGCCACCCGCGGCGGCGGCGACCGAGTCGACGATGAGGATCTTCTGGGTGTTGGGCGGCGTGCCCTCGGTGTCGTTGAGCCCGGCCTCGGCGCCGATGGCGGTCATCGTGCCCATCGTGTCGAAGAAGTCGGCGAGCATGAGGGTGAACACGAGCAGCGCCGCGGCCACGAAGCCGGCCTTGCCGAACGACCCGAAGAGGTTGAACTGGCCGACGGTCGACAAGTCAGGCGTCGCGATGACCTTGTCGGGCAGCGCAGGCACGTTGAGGTTCCAGCCGAGCGGGTTGGTCTTGTTGGAGCCGTCCGGGTTCTGGCCGATGACGGTCGGGCCGACCTTGGCGATGGCCTCGACGATGATCGCCAGGACCGTGGTGATGATGATCGACAGCAGGATCGCGCCGCGGACCTTGGCGACCCACAGGCCGATGACGAGCAGCAGCCCGATGGCGAAGACGAGGACCGGCCAGCCGCTCAGCGTGCCCCCGACACCGAGCTCGACGGGGACCGGGCCGACGCCGGTGCGGCGGATGAAGCCCGCATCGACCAGGCCGATCATGGCGATGAACAGGCCGATGCCGACGGAGATGGCGATCTTCAGTTGGGCGGGGACGGCGTGGAACACCGCGGTCCGGAAGCCGGTGAGCACGAGGACAAGAATGATGATGCCTTCGAGGACAACCAGCCCCATCGCGTCGGCCCAGGTCATCTTCGTGGCGATGGAGAAGGCAACGAAGGCGTTGAGACCCAGGCCCGTCGCCAGCGCCAGCGGGAAGTTGGCGAAGACCCCCATGAAGATCGTCATCAGGCCCGCGACCAGCGCCGTGCCCGCCGCGATCGCCGCCAGGTTCGGCGCGGCACCGCCGCCGAGGAACTGCCCGTTGGCGTCCTTGACGAAGCCGAGGATGAGCGGGTTGAGGACCACGATGTAGGCCATCGTGAAGAACGTGACGACACCGCCGCGGATCTCGCGTTCGACGCTGGAGCCGCGTTCGGTGATTTTGAAGAAGCGGTCGATGCCGCTCGTCGGAACAGGGGTGCGCGTGGGCGCTGCTTTCGCCATGTCAAACAGGCTAGCGGCGGGCAGGTTTCCGACGTGTGTCGGCTCACCACCCGCCGTGCGCAGCGCCCGATCTGTCCCTGTATGCCGTCCGCACGCCTCCCCCACTCGCCTCCAGCCTGCTTCCTGCTGGCTTTCCGCCTGCTCCCGCCTCGCCGGTTTGAGCCCCTCCGGCTGCGGATAGGCTGCCCGTCATGACCGAGCCCAGCGCCGAGCGCGAGCCGCTGCGGCCGTTGGCGGTGCCGATGCGCCGGATCGTCGAGTGGGGCCTGGCGGCCTGGGCGGTCGCGCTGGTGCTCACCCTGCTCGTCTCGAGCCTGCACACGGGCGAGCGGTCCTGGTGGCCGCGGTGTGCCGCCGCCGGGTTGGTGCTCGGCGTGATCGGCTATGCCTATCTGCGCCGCGGCCGCGGCAACGCGGCGGGAGCCGGCTGACCTCAGTCGAGCGTGACCAGATCCACCGAGAACTCGTCGAGGATGGGTTCGGGGACCACGACGGCGGGAACGGCTTCGACGTCGATCTCCGAGTGCGCGCCACAGCCGTGGTCGAGGCTGACGACAGCGCCGTCCGAGGGCGACCATTCGTTGGCACACACTCCGAACGAGCGGCGCAACGCCCCGGCCATCGGCAGGTAGTAGCCACAGCTCACACAGCGGTCGGTGGCCTTCTCGGCGACCTCGGAGCGAGGGCCGTGCGAACCGGCATACCAACGCTCGGCGGCGGCCACGCGCCCCTCGGGTGAGAGGACCCGCTTGCGGCCCAGGCCAAGCTCGGCGAAGGCGAGTTGGTCGACCTCGTCGTCGCCCGTGGCCTCGAAGCCCGCCTGCAGCAGCGGGTCGTCCTCGCGGTAGGGCAGCACGTCGCCCGCGCCAACGTCGCCGGGGGCGATCCGCGCGGCATACGGGAGCCACTCGGGTGCGAGGATCGCGTCGGCGCCGGGCACGAGGGACGTCTCGCAGACCGTCGCGAACTTCTGGCGCGGCGCGCGGGCCACGCTCACAGACCAGCGCCAGCCTCGGTATGCCGTGTGGTCGCACGCGAAGTAGTGCGTCGCCAGCCGCTCGGCCTCCATGACGACCTCGAGGTGAGCGCCGACGGCGCCGGGCTCGGCGATGGCTATGGCTGCGTCACGGGCCAGGTCGACCGCCCCGGCGAGCGCCGAGTCGGACTTGACCTGACTCATCACGCCTCCAGGTCGGCGGCGACGGCGCGCAGGACTTGGGCGACCTTGCCGGCGTGGTTCTTGTCGGGGTACTTCCCCCGGCGCAACGACTCCGACGTGTTGTCGAGCAGCTTGATGAGGTCTTCGATGATGAGGACCATGTCTTCGCTGGGCTTGCGGTGCGCAGCCCGCTGCGAGGCGACGACCGACGGAGCCGGGTCGAGCACCTTGACCGAGAGCGCCTGAGCGCCGCGGCGACCCTCAACGATGCCGAACTCGACCCGGGTGCCGCCCTTGAGGGTGCTCACACCTTCAGGAAGCGCGTTGGCATGCAGAAAGACGTCGCCGCCATCGTCGTCGGAGAGGAAGCCGAAACCCTTTTCCGCGTCGTACCACTTGACCTTGCCTGTGGGCACCGTCTCACCTCGAGCTCGTGGGCCGGCGGGTCCGGCCATCCGCGCACGTCGCGCGAGGCCAAGCCTAATGGGGCTGGCAAGTCGATTCGCAGCCCATGTCGATGAGCAGCCCGTCGGCCCCTCGGCCGGTCAGCCCGGTCAAGCGCTCAGTCGGCTCCGACGTGCTCGACCACCCAGTCCGCCAAGGGCCCGACGGCGCGCCAGGCCTCGGCGACCTCGGTGACGACCCGGGGGGTGGCCAGCCACTCGGGCGTGCCGATCTCCCGGATGACCATCAATTCGGCCATCCGCAACAAGTCGATCCGCGGATGGTCCTTGGCGAACCCTCGCGGCGCCGTCTTCACGCTGGCGCCCCGCACGGCAAAACCCTTGTCCCGTAGGCCCCCGACGATGGCCTCCAGTGCCGTTCCCGAGGCCGGCGCGTCGACCGCAGCCCGGTAGCGAGCGGTTTGTGCCGATCCGTGTGAGTGGAAGCCTCCGCCGACGAGCAACCCCTCGGCGCTGAGCTGGACATAACACCCGACCCCCTTGGTCGGTCCGGCCACCGCTCCGAGATGGGACTTGTAGGGGGACTTGTCTGCGCTGAACCGCACGTCCCGATAGGGCCGAAACGGCGTCGCCGGACCGAACTCGTCCTCCAACTCGTCCAGCAGGGCGAGCATCGGGTCGCGCGCGGCCGACTCCCAGGTGCCCTTGTTCGCCGTCCAGAACGCCTTGCTGTTGTCAGCCTCCAGCCCGGCATAGAAGTCCAGAGCCTGTGGCGGGAACCCCGTGAAGACCATCTCCGCACCCTGACAGCCGCCTGCCGAGTAGGCAACTCCCGAGCAGGCAAGGTGGGCGGGCGGCCTCCCCGCGCGGTCCCTGGGGTGGGCGGGCGGCATACCCGATGGTCGGGGCGTGCGACGATGATCTGATGCAGCGGAGGCGAGGTACGACCCCACGCGCACCGCATCCGGCGGCGCGCAGCCTGGCCGACGACCTCCGTCATCGCACCGACGAGCAACTCACGACGCTGTTGCTTGCCCGTCCCGACCTGGCCCGACCGACTCCGGCCGACCTCGTCGCGCTCGCCGCTCGGGCAACGACCCGCACGAGCGTCCAGCGGGCTCTTGAGCGCCTGGACCGCGGTCAGTTGCAGACCGTCGAGGCCCTCGTCGTCGCCGCCGAGCCGAACCGCACCGGCACCGCCGCGGTCGAGGACGTCGCGGCCCTCCTCGGGGGCGACCCCACCGAGGCACTCGACCGACTCTGGTCGGTCGGCCTCGTCTGGTGGACCTCCTCCGGGCCGCACCCCGTGCGCGCCGTGACGGAAGTGCTCGGGCCACACCCGGGCGGGCTCGGCCTCCCCGCGGCCGAGGTCTCCTCGGAGTATGCCGCCCACACCCCTCCGCTCCCCGACGACCTTCCCGCCCTGCTCGCCGAGGCGCCGGTGGCAGCCCGAGCAATCCTCGACACGCTCACGTGGGGTCCCCCCATCGGAGCCGTTCCGCCGTCGGGTCCGGCTCATCAGGGTGCCTCGTGGCTGGTCACGCACGGGCTGTGTGCGCCGAGCGGGATCGGGCACATCACCCTCGTGCGCGAGGTGGGGTTGGCCCTGCGTGGGGGTCGGCTGCATCGCGAACCCGCGTTGCAGGCCCCTGCGCTGACCGACGCTCAGGTCGATCCGGCCGTCGCCGATCGGGTGGCCGGGGCCGGGGCGCGTGATCTGCTGGGCCTGCTCGATCAACTCGGTGACCTCTGGACGGCTTTGCCGCCACGAGTGCTTCGCTCGGGTGCCCTCGGCGTCCGCGACCTCGCCGGCCTGGCTCGCTCCCTCGATGTCGAGACCGCCCAGGCCGGATGGCTGGCCGAGGTGGCGCTCGCCGCCGGGCTGATCGCCGACGACGGCGAGCTCACCCCGGCCTTCTCGCCGACCCCTGAGTTCGACGTCTGGCGCTCACGCTCGGCTGGGGCCCGATGGGCGACGGTCGCCCAGGCCTGGTGGGAGAGTCCGCGCGCGGCATACCTCGTGGGGACGGCACCGAACGGCGGGGCGACCGTGGGCGCACTCGGGCCTGAGGTCCGCTGGCCGGCGGTGCGCGGCGTGCGCGCGGATGTGCTTGGCGAGTTGGCCGGGCTTCCGGCGGGGACTGCACCGAGCGCGGAGTCAGTGATCGAGCGGCTGCTCTGGCGTCGGCCGTTGGGCGACCGACGGGCGTTGACCGACGCTGCCGAGGCGGTGCTGCGCGAGGCCGAATGGCTCGGGGCTCGGGCCCTGGGCACCCTGACGAGCCTCGGTCGGGCGCTCGTCGATCGGGTGCCGACGGCCGAGTTGGCGGCGGCGGCCGACGCGACGCTTCCGGCGTCAGTCGACCACGTGCTGCTGCAGGCCGACCTCACCGCGATCGCCCCCGGACCGCTCGACGGCGCGCTCGGCCGCTTCATGCGCTTGGTCTCCGATGTCGAATCCCGCGGTGGCGCAACGGTTCTGCGGCTGTCCGGCGAGTCGGTGCGCCGGGCCCTCGACACCGGGTGGACCGCCGACGAGGTCCTCGACACCTTGCGCGACTCCAGCCGGACGCCCGTCCCCCAACCGCTGGACTACCTCGTCCGCGATGTCGCCCGGCGACATGGGCAGACGCGGGTCGGCGCCGCGACGGCATACATCCGCTCTGATGACGAGGCGGTCCTTGCGGCGCTGCTGGCCGACCGCAGCCTGGCCCGCGCCGTGCTGCGCCGGATCGCCCCGACGGTGCTCGTCTCGCAGGCCGACCCCGCCACCCTCGTCGAGGTGCTGCGGGCGGGCGGCTATTCGCCGGCGCGCGAGTCCTTCGACGGGACGGTGGTCGTCGAGCGCCCGACCACGCGGCGGGCGCGACCGCCAGTCGCACGCCCTGCTCCTGAGCCCACGCTGTCGCCGGTCGACGCGGCACTGGTGCGCTCCGTAGTCGCCACCCTGCGCAACGCACCCGAGCGGCCGGTCGCCGGAGCGGCACCGCCGGTCACGTTGTCCGGCTCTCCGCAGGAGACCAGCGCGCTACTGCGGCAAGCAGTTTCCGACTCGCTCGCGGTGTGGATCGGGTATGCCGACAGCAACGGCCGCACCGCGCGGCACCTCGTCCGCCCTGTGCGCATCGACGGCGGCCGGGTGTATGCCGTGTCCGGCGAGTCCGACTCCGAGCAGTTGTTCATGCTGCACCGGATCACCGGCGCCACCACCGGCTGACCGATCACCCGGCACTGCCGCGGGGCGCCCCCATACGCCCTGAAAGGCTCAAGTTCAGGCCGCGGGCCGACCCCCATACCCCCTGAAAGAACTGGTACTTCAGGTACTCACTCCGTGCCTGAAGTACGGGGAAATTTCACCCCTCCTGCCGCTTCTCGCCCAGGGCGTCAGGACCCCGCGAGGGCGGTGACGACCCGCGACGCGGAGGGACGCCCGAGTAGTCCGGCCAGCCAGACGCTCGTTGCGACGAGGGCTTCGAGGTCGACCCCGGTGTCGACGCCAGCGCCCTGCAACGCCCAGACGAGGTCTTCGGTCGCGAGGTTGCCGGTCGCCGACTTGGCATAAGGACAGCCACCCAGCCCACCCGCGGACGAGTCGACGATCGTCACGCCGTCGCGCAGCGCCGCCATGGTGTTGGCCAACGCCTGCCCGTAAGTGTCGTGGAAATGCACGGCGATCCGCTCGCGACCGATCCCGGCCGCATCGAGCCCGTCGAGCAGCGCGGGCACCTGGCCCGTGGTCGCCACCCCGATGGTGTCCCCCAGGCTGAGTTCGTCGCACCCGAGGTCCATGAGGCGGCGAGCGGCGTCGACGACCTGACCCACCGGGACATCGCCCTCCCACGGGTCGCCGAAACACATCGAGACGTAGGCCCGCACCCACAGGCCCTCCGCGCGAGCGCGCTCGACCACGGGGGCGAAGATCGCGACCGACTCGGCGATGCTGCGCCCGAGGTTGCGCTGGGCGAAGGTCTCGGTGGCCGACCCGAAGATCGCGATCGCCTGGCAACCAGCCTCCAGCGCCCGGTCCAGCCCGCGAATGTTGGGCACGAGCACCGGGCGGTTGCTCCCGACGCCGTCCGGGCCGAGCAACTCCAGCACCTCCGCGGCATCGGCCAACTGCGGCACCCAGGCCGCGTTGACGAACGACGTGGTCTCGACGACAGGAAGCCCCGCGGCCCCGAGACGGCGGATGAGCTCGGCCTTGACGCTGGCCGGGACGACCGACTTCTCGTTCTGCAGACCGTCGCGCGCCCCGACCTCGTAGATCGTCACCCGAGCGGGAAGCCCTGGGTCCGCCTGCACCTGTGGAGCCCTCATCGCCGCCTCCTCGCCCGTGCCACGTTGCGCTCGACTCTCGTCCGGGGATTGTCTCAGGGCTCGGCAACCACGAGCGTTCTCGTGTGAGCGGGTAGTCTCGCCGCGAGGACAGGAGCACGCGATGAGCGACGTGGGCAACACGCCCCCAGGGGAGTCAGCACCAGACCCGGTGGGTATGCCGCCCGCCCCCGACGAGTTCGCAACCACGGTGCTGCCGACTGCGGTCCCGGACGCTCCCGCCGCGTATCCCCCGCCGGCCTACCCACCGCCGGGCGGAGCGGCATACCCCACTGCCGCCTATCCTCAGCAGCCCTATCCAGGCCAGGCCTACCCGCAGCAGCCGTACCCTCAACAGACCTACCCGCAACAGACTTACCCGCAGCAGTCCTACCCGCCGCCAGCCGCATACCCTCCGCCCGCGGCATACCAGGGACAGCAGCCGAGCTACCCGCAACAGGGCGCCTCGTACCCGAGCCAGCAGCCCTATCCCGGCCAACAGCCGTACGCCAGCCAACAGCCCTGGCCGGGACAGCAGCCCTATGGGTATGCCGCGCCCGGCTACCCGGCGCCGACCGCCACAACGGTCGCCCCCAGCAACGTGTCGGCCGCAGTCCTGCTCATCATCTCGATCATCGCGATCATCGCCACCGGCATCATCGGGCCGCCCAGCGGGGTCATGGCGGTCATGTCGCTCGCGCGAAACAAGAGCGAGCCGGAGCGAGCCGCCCGCACGGCGACCCGCGGCTGGATCACCTTCGCGATCAACGCGGTCATCGGCCTGTTCGTGTTGGTGTGGTTCCTCTGGTGGCTCGGCAATCGGAACCGATGACCGGCGGGCCGCTCATCGTCCAGAGCGACAAAACCCTCTTGCTGGAGGTCGACCACGAGGGAGCCGAGGCCGCGCGCCGCGACATCGCTCCGTTCGCCGAACTTGAGCGCGCTCCGGAACACATCCACACCTATCGCGTCACCCCGCTCGGGCTCTGGAACGCTCGTGCCGCCGGCCACGATGCCGAGCAGGTCATCGACGCGCTCCTGCGACACAGCAGGTATGCCGTGCCGCAGGGCCTGCTCGTCGACATCGCCGAGACGATGGCCCGCTACGGGCGATTGACGATCGAGAAGGACCCGGCCCACGGGCTGGTCCTTCGCACGACCGACCGGCCGGTCCTCGAGGAGGTGCTGCGGCACCGCCGCATCGAGCCGCTCCTCGGCGAGCGAGTGGACCCCGACACGATCCTCGTCCACCCGTCCGAGCGCGGGCATCTCAAGCAGCAGCTGCTCAAGATCGGTTGGCCCGCAGAGGATTTGGCCGGCTACGTCAACGGCGAGGCCCACCCGATCACGCTGCGCGAGGACGGCTGGGTGATGCGCCCCTACCAACGCCAAGCCGTCGAGGGCTTCTGGCACGGCGGGTCCGGGGTCGTCGTGCTGCCCTGCGGTGCGGGCAAGACCATCGTCGGCGCCGGGGCGATGGCTGCCGCAGGTGCGACGACGCTCATCCTCGTCACCAACACGGTCGCCGCCCGGCAGTGGAAGGACGAGCTGCTGCGGCGAACCTCGTTGACCGAGAAGGAGATCGGCGAATACTCGGGGACCCGCAAAGAGATCTGACCGGTCACCATCGCGACCTATCAAGTGCTCTCGGTCCGCCGCCGCGGGGTCTATCCGCACCTGGAGTTGCTCGACGCGCGCGACTGGGGGCTTGTCGTCTACGACGAGGTCCACCTGCTCCCCGCGCCGATCTTCCGAATGACGGCCGACCTGCAGGCCCGGCGCCGCCTCGGCCTCACCGCCACCCTCGTGCGCGAGGACGGCCGCGAGGGCGACGTCTTCTCGCTCATCGGCCCCAAGCGCTTCGACGCGCCGTGGAAGGACATCGAGGCGCAGGGCTGGATCGCTCCCGCGGACTGCGTCGAAGTGCGGGTCACGCTCGGGCAGGCCGAGCGGATGGCGTATGCCGTCGCCGAGGCCGACGAGCGCTATCGGCTCGCCTCCTGCACCCCCGCAAAGGAGCGGGTCGTGCAGGACCTGGTGGCACGGCATACCGGAGAGCCGACTCTCGTCATCGGGCAGTATCTCGACCAACTCGACACTCTCGCAGAGCGATTGGACGCGCCTCTGATCACCGGGGAAACGACGGTGGCCGAGCGGCAGCGTCTCTTCCAGGCGTTCCGCTCCGGCGAGGTCGGGCTGCTGGTCGTCAGCAAGGTGGCCAACTTCTCGATCGACCTGCCTGAGGCGTCGGTGGCGATCCAGGTGTCTGGGACCTTCGGGTCACGCCAGGAGGAGGCCCAACGTCTCGGCCGGGTGCTGCGGCCCAAGGGCGACGGGCGGACGGCGCACTTCTACACGATCGTCTCGCGCGACACCATCGACGCCGACTATGCCGCGCATCGGCAACGGTTCCTCGCCGAGCAGGGCTACGCCTATCGGATCGTCGATGCCGACGACCTGAGTCAGGGCCCCGACGGCCGCCGGTAGATCGCCAATGGATCGGCCTCGACGGTCTCGACCAAGGACTCGACC
>Ga0116174_10003907_pt1 | contig 12069 bp, 13 predicted proteins | sample AD_UKC087_MetaG_FD_89801 | JGI IMG/M metagenome (GOLD analysis project Ga0116174, IMG submission 89801) | Active sludge microbial communities of municipal wastewater-treating anaerobic digesters from USA - AD_UKC087_MetaG | ecosystem: Engineered > Bioreactor > Anaerobic > Digestate | place: USA...
CTGTGTAATGATCTGAGAATTCCACGTCCAATGCTTCTTCAAGCGCAAATGCCTCTTCCTGCAGCTGGTTGGTAACCGCCTGAGCGGTCGCCGCTGCCTGGCGAGTCGCCTGATTGACTGGGTCTTCAGAGACTGTGACCGTATTGGGCAGACACCCAACCGCCGCGAGGATAAAACCCACCGCGATCATAATAAGACTGATTAACTTTCGAGGAGCCATTTTAGCCTCCAAATCGGAGAAAGCGAATTAAAAGGTGAAAATAAGCATATCAGAATTCAGCGCTGATGCAAGCGTTTGTCTAAATGACAGGCGCTTCTTTAATCAAGGCAGGACAATCGTGTCATATTTTAGTAAAACCGCAAGAACATGGCACATCGGGAAGAAGCGCTGACGCTGGCAGGCAATACGACTTCCAGCAAACACAACAAAACACCCTCTTCTAATTAACCCAATTTCTTTTTTGTCGGGTGGAGCGACGACATGCTTCATGTTGGCGTTATCTGTTGGAGCGTAACCCAACACATTTAATTATTGACATAGGCCTTCGCAGACACGCCCAAATACCCTCTTCAGTCTCGCTGCGCTCGCCAGCTTCCTCCAAAGGGAAGCCTCGTTAACTCTCCACAAGCGAGGACTTAATGAGAGCTTGGCAGTCGACTTAATGCAGAGAAAATACTTTTTACGTATTCCGTCTTTTTTTGCCATTCAAATTCACTGTTATTGTGAGAAGTGGAAAGCCCAACCAGAAAGAGCTTTTGAAGCGCATCTCATTTTTGGAAGTTTGACTGAAAACAGTGATTGCTCTGACCCCCTCACACAAGCTTCGTCACCTTTAATTGACTTTTCACCTGTTTTCATGGATAATTCCATAATGGTTTGAATTGCGTTTTTGTTTGACACTCAATTTCCCAAGCCAAATCTAATAATTCGGGATCATACATGGACGACCCAACGACTGAAAAAAGAAGAACTGGGGTAATCAGCCGGCTGGTTGGCGTGGTGGTTGATGTCGAATTTGAATCCGGTGACTTGCCTGAGATTCACAACGCCCTGCTTGTCAAACGGACAGCAGGCGATCTGACCCTCGAAATTCAGGAGCATGTAAGTCCCAACTCGGTGCGCGCGATCGCCATGGGCCCCACCGCAGGCTTGCGCCGCGGTTTGCCAGTCATCGACCTGGGTGAGCCCATCCAAGTGCCTGTTGGCAGGCAAACACTTGGCCGGCTGTTTAACGTGCTCGGCCAACCGATCGACGGTGGACCTGAGATCATTCCTGAGGGATTCAACCCGATCCACCGTAAGCCGCCGTCGATAAGCGACCAGATGATCTCGTGCGACATCATTACCACGGGCATCAAAGCCATCGACCTGCTCACTCCTTACCCAAAAGGCGGCAAAGTCGGCCTTTTTGGCGGCGCCGGGGTAGGCAAGACTGTGTTGATGCTCGAGCTAATGAATAATACGATTACCAAAAGCAGTGGTATTGTGGTTTTTGCCGGCGTGGGCGAGCGCAGCCGTGAAGGCAATGATATGTGGCTGGACATGCAGCATTCGGGGTTGCTCGACTCGACCATTTTGGCTTTCGGTCAGATGAATGAACCTCCTGGCGCACGCCTGCGCATCCCTTACACCGCGCTCACCATGGCGGAGTACTTCCGGGATGAGGAACGCCGCCCGATTTTGATCTTTATCGACAATATCTTCCGTTTCATTCAGGCGGGCTCCGAAGTTTCCGCGCTGCTCGGCCGCCTCCCCAGCGAAATGGGCTACCAATCCACGCTTGATTCCGAGATGGGCTTGCTCCAGGAGCGCATCACTTCCACCAGCAATGGCAGCATCACCTCTGTGCAAGCGGTATATATCCCCGCTGATGATGTCACTGACCCCGCCGTGGCGGCCACCTTCTCGCATCTTGATGCCACGACCGTGCTCTCGCGCCGTCTGGTTTCGCTCGGCATCTACCCCGCTGTTGATCCGCTGGCTTCGAGCTCAAACCTGCTTACTCCCGAAATGGTCGGCAAGGAGCACTACGAAGTCGCCATGCAGGTCAAAGCAACGCTCGCCCGTTATGAAGAGCTGCAGGATCTGATCGCCATCCTCGGCATGGAAGAGCTTTCTGTCTCTGACCAGCAGATCGTCATTCGCGCCCGCCGCCTGCAACGCTTTTTGACCCAACCCTTCATTACCGCTGAAGAATTCTCCGGCGTGCCTGGCATCTTTGTTTCCACCGCAGAAACCGTGCGCGGTTTTAAGGAAATTCTTGAGGGAAAACATGATGATTTGCCTGAGCAGGCTTTTTATATGACCGGCACAATTGACGACGTGCTGAGGCAAGCCGAGGAAATCGAGGCAAAAAAACCGCTCGAGGATGAGATCGAAGAACTAAGCAAGGAGGCTGACTCTGAGCCGCTTCACTGATTATCCCAAACGCCTCCGTGTTGAGGTGCTCAGGCTTGGCGCCGGCGCTGTCATCCTCGAAGACATCAAATCGCTGCGCGTCAAACTTGAAGACGGCTCTGAGCTCGGAATTATGCCGGGACACACCCCGCTTATTGCCGCGACCGGGGACGGCCTTTTGCGGTATACCACCAGCGATGGTAAGCAGGAACTGAATGTCAAAGGCGGCATCATGACTATCAAAAAGAATGTCGTCAGCATTTTAACAACCCATTGAGCGCCATGGAAGAAAAAGCGCCTGCCCCTAAACCGGAAGAAACGCCAAAAGAGCCTCTCTTCCCTTCCCGACGCAAGCGTCTTTTCTCCAGTGCGGACCTGCGCGCTTCTGCGATTGGCTGGGAGATCGCCATCCCGATCGTTTCAGGTCCGCTGATCGGCTTTTTAATTGATCGACGCTTCAACACCGACGTGCGCTGGACGATGATCTGCATGGGGATTGGCCTGCTGGCAGCGACTTACAGCGTTGTCAAATATATCAACCACGAAATGCACAAAATGAACGTGGAACTTGAAAAAAAGAAGGCGGAATTGGAAAAACTAAAGCAAAGGATTAAGAAGTGAACCCCCTGCTGAGCAAGGTTTTGTTTAGTTTGCTTTGGGCTGGGCTGGGTACGCTCAGCGCCTGGCTCTCTTTTATCTCGCTGCGCAAGAGCGCGGAGGCTATCTCCCCTGACATGGAAGAGTCGATGTCTCAGCTGCCGAAAATGATGACCGGCCGTATGGTTCGGTTGATCCTCGTTGGGGTAGCGATTTACATCGCCCTGCGGATGGGCGCCATTTATGCCATTGTGTTTGTTGCCGCGCTTACCATCACCACCTGGATTCTTGTCGTCCGCATGAATCGTCAACTCAAGCGTTCGTCCGCTGCAAAAGATGAGGGCTTTTTACCGTGACTGTGATTGAGCACCCCATCATCTTCACGCTTTTTGGCTTGCCCGTGCGCGATACGGTCGTTTTTACGTGGATCACCATGGCTGTTATTATCGCCATCGTGCTCCTGCTCAAGCTGCTCAAACCCAACCTGCTCGAAATGATCCTTGAGATGATTATTGGCATTGTCGATGACGCGATGGACGTGGATGACCTCCACCCCTACATTCCCCTGCTTGGCAGTCTGATGGTATTCGTGCTCGTCGCGAACCTCATCTCAATCGTGCCCGTAATGAAATCACCAACTGCTGACATTAATACCACTATCGGGCTCGCTCTCGTGATCGTTTTATCGGTTCACATCTACGGCATCCTCAAAAAAGGATTCTGGACTTATCTCAAAGAGTTCGCCAGCCCAATTGTCCTCTTCCCGATCGAACTGATTGGCCAAGTCAGCCGCACTTTGTCACTGGCAATGCGCCTTTTTGGCAATGTGCTCAGCGGCGACCTGGTCGTTGCCATCGTGTTTTCGATCATTCCTTCCGTCCTGCCAATTGCCATGATCGCCATCTCAATGATTTCAGGCGCACTGCAGGCTTATGTTATCACCACGCTGGCAGCACTGTTTATCTCTTCGGCTGTCGAAATTAATGAAGAAGATCAACGCGTGAAAGCGGAGAAGGCCGCCAGAAAAAAATTAAAGAAGTTGAGAAAGGAATTAGCCAATGGAGAATCTTAGTACTGAGGCGATCGTTGTCATTGTTACCACTATTGTAGCAGCCCTCGCCATCGTGATTGGCACGATGATCCCCACCTGGGTTGAAGGCAAAGCCTGTGAGAAAGCGATTGAAGGCATGGCACGCCAGCCCGAAGCCGCGCCGCAACTGCGCACCGCCATGATTATCTCGCTCGCGCTGCTCGAGACCGCATCGATTTATGTGCTGTTGGTCGTGCTCGTTTTGCTCTTCGCTAACCCGCTGCTCAAGCTGCTTGGAGGATAACCCATGCTCGACCTTGATTGGAGCACCATTCTCTGGGAAATTCTGAATTTTCTGATTATCACTGTGGTGCTGTATTTTCTGGTATTCAAACCTATGGCCAAACGCGCTGAGCTGCGCGCGATTGAGAAGGCTACCCTCAAAGCCGAGCTTGAACATGACCGCGCCGAAGCAGCCGTTAAACTTGATGAGATCGATGACCGCCTGATCAACCTCGAAGAGGAAATCCAGAAAATCAGCGATGAAGCCTACGCAAACAGCCAGATCCTGCAAAACAACCTGCTCGAAGCCACGCATGAAGAAGCCAAAACCATCCTGCTGAATGCTGTTAACGAGTCTCGTAAGGAACAGCTGGTCGACATCAAAAAAAATCAGGTGGAGCTGGTCAACACCGTGCTCAAGATCACCAGAGACACCCTGCAAAGCGTCATTCCGCCTGAGGTGCACACGCGTCTGGTAGAAGAGCTCAGCACCGCCATCTGGGATATGGGACGATCTGACATGAGCGCTGTTCAACGGGTTCGTGACTCTCTCGAAGGACGTCAGCCCACTGTCAGGATTGAAGTGCCTGCCGCTCTTACCAACGAGCAATATCTCAAATTGCTCAACACTTTCAATGCCCTCGCTGACAAGGAAGTCGATCTTCAAATCAAGGTGGTTCCTGAAATGATCGCCGGCATTAAAGCGCGCATTGGCGACATCGTGTTGGACAATTCCCTGAGCAACCAGATTGACAGCCTGCGCGACCAGGTCAGCCGATCCATGGAAACCTTCTCACCTGTTCAAAATGAGTGATCTCGACCTTACCACCCAACGCACGCTGGAAAAGCTCTCTGAAAATTTAAGAGAGAATGACCCGCTGCGCGTTGACCAAAACGCTTTTATCGAACAAATCCGCGCCTCAGCCCAGGAAATCGCCGGCCAACCTCCCAGCAATCTCAAAACCGAATATGTCATCCGCAAGCTGCTCAAGACCAACCGAAAAATAACCCATGCAGTCAACCGTCGCAGCGTTGGCACCGTTCAATATATCGGCAATGGCATTGCCCGCCTCAGCGGTTTGCCGCTTGTGCACCTCGAAGAACTGATCAACTTTCCGAATGGCGTGCAGGGCATGGTGCTCAACCTTGACCGCAAGTCGGTCGACGTGATCCTGCTCGGGCCCGACACCGGCATCCGCGGTGGCGATTTAGCCGAAGCTACCGGCCGCCAGCTGAGCATCCCCGTTGGGCAGCCATTCCTTGGTCGAGTTGTCGATTCTCTCGGACAGCCCTTAGATGGCGGACTGTCGGTTATTCCCTCTGAGTTTCGCTCCATCGAACGCATCGCTCCTGGGGTGATTGAACGCACGCCCGTCGATACACCGCTCTATTCGGGCACGAAGATCATCGACGCTCTGCTCCCTCTGGGTCGGGGTCAGCGCGAACTGATCATCGGCGATCGCCAAGTCGGCAAGACCACCCTTGCCATCGACGCCATCCTCAACCAGAAAGGGACGGACGTCAGATGCATTTATGTCTCTATTGGTCAAAAGAAAACCTCTGTTCTCAACGTGATTAGAACGCTTCGAGCTGGTGGTGTCATGCCGCAAACTACTGTGGTGGTTTCGAGCCCGGATGACCCGCCCGCGCTGCGATACCTTGCCCCATACGCCGGCGTCACTATGGCTGAGTTCTTCCTGGATGACGGTCAGGATGTCCTAATCGTCTACGACGATCTCTCCAAACATGCTGACACCTACCGCGAACTCAGCCTGCTCCTGCGCCGCCCGCCTGGCCGCGAAGCTTATCCGGGTGATGTTTTCTACCTGCATTCCCGTCTGCTCGAACGCGCCTGCCGGCTGAACGAAGCCAATGGCGGGGGCAGCATCACAGCGCTGCCAATTGTCACCACCCAACGCGGCAATATCTCCAGCTATATTGTTACCAATCTCATCTCGATTACTGATGGTCAGATCGTGCTGGATGCCGACATGTTTAATAAAGGCCAGAAACCAGCCATCGAGATTGGCCGCTCTGTCTCGCGCGTGGGTTCCGCGGCTCAGGAGCCGGCGATGAAAGCTGTGGTCGGAGCGCTGAAACTTGAACTTTCTCAATATGAAGAAGTGGCGCGCTTCGCGCGTTTCGGGACTGAAGTCAACGAAACCACCCAACGCCAGATCGACCGGGGTCGCCGCGTTCAGGCATTATTGGGTCAGGGACCCAACCAGCCAGTGAAGATCACCGATCAGGCGCTTATGTTCTTCGCAATCACTCACGGTTTCATGGACGAAATCGCGCCTGAGCGCATCAATGATTATGCCCGGGAAATGGTCGGCTATTTGCATGTGCACGCCGCCAAAGCTGTTGACCTGCTCCGTTACCAACAAACCATAACCACCGAAGTCGAAGAGCAGCTGGTTCAGGCGCTCGGCGACTTTAATTCGCTCTGGGAAAAACAATGGAAACGCAACAAATGAAAATGATGATGATTGTCCTGCCCTGCAAACACGGCGACAATTTTTTGGCCGCTTTGATCGGCGCGGGCTATACCGCCACCATGATGGAAACGCGCGGCGGCATGCTGCGGCAGAGTCAACTGACGCTTTATGTTGCCGTCAAGTCTGAAAAAGTCAACGAAGTGATCGGCCTGATCCGCGCCACCACCTCTGACCGGGCCTTGATCTATCACGGCTTCGGCATCAGCAATCCAAGCAAGGATGAAATTCAGGGCGACCCTTATGACTTTGGGCAAAGCGACGCCGTCGTCTTCATCTGGTCGCTCGACAGCCTCGAAATTCCGTGAGTTAGACAGTGGCTGAAGGCAGGGAAAGGGCTAAAACCCGACTGGATAACCTCGAAGCCATTGAGCCTTTGCTTGGCTCGCTGAGAGTGCTGTCGCTGAGCACCATGCAGATGGCGCTCAATCGTCTTGACTCGCTGGAGCTTTATTCTGACCGCTTCTGCGAAGTCGCTGCTCAACTGCGCCGCCAGACCAAACTCGCCGCCAGCTCTCATCATGTCGAGGAAGCTTTTGATTATCGCCCCCATCACTCGGAGCAAATTTTGGTGATTTTGGGCAGTGTCAGGGGCATCGCCGGGCAATATAACCGTCAGCTCGCGCGACTCGCTAACGAGACAATCAGCAACGTCAAAAAACCTTACACAAACGTGCTGGCTTTTGGCAGCCGCGTCCAATCCGCCTTAGGACAGGAGAAAGTTGCTTTTGAACCACGTGATACATTGAGCAGCGGTTCGATGCCCGATTACGAAAAAGCCGCCCAACTCATCCGCGCCTGGATCAAAGCCTTTGAATCCGGCTCACTCGCCGCACTCGACATCCTGTCCTTCCGCCGACAGGCGACCAACTCCGATTTCAAGCCTCAGCTTACCCGCCTGCTGCCCGAGGGCTCAGCCACCTCAGATGATAGCTCACCCCAGGATCTGAGCTTTCCTGAACCGATCATCGAGGGAGAACCCTGTGTGCTGCTCGAACGCATCGGCGACCATCTGTTAGCGATCAGATTTTATGAAATCATTCTTGAGGCCATTGCCGCCGAGAACCTCTTCCGCTATCGCCTGCTTGAAGAAGCCAAAGAAAACACCGACATTTTGCTCGAAGAGCTGCGTCAGTCCATCCAGATAGAACACCGCAAAGAAATCACCCAACAGCTTCAGGAACTTCTCGTTGGCTCCGGGATGCTTGCTGATTGGTAATTTTTCAACGGATTTTTGGTCTCTCGCTTAAAGTTAAAGCGTGCTTTCCCGTCGTTTGTTAAATGAGTAAGGCCCGAAGCCTTGAATCATCAGTCAAAGCAGAAAAATAAATTTCCGGGATGACATACAGGATAAACATATCCCCGTCAAACCTATCAATGAGCCTTATAGGGTTTTCATAAACTGAAAAACCAGGTCGTTGAAACCTGATATATTCTCATGGTCATAATCTGGGTACACCAACATTTGTTTGGTGGAGGTGATCGTGTTGTAAGCAGCGAATTGTGAAGACGGCGGACAGATCGTGTCCATTAATCCAATACCCCAAAGCACATCTGCTTTGATGCGTGAGGCCAGGTGTTGGATGTCAATATATCCCAGATTATTGAATACCTGAAACTCCCTTGAATGACGCGGATCGAATAACCTGAAGAATTCTCGCAATTCAAGATAGGCATCTTTGACTTGATCGATCTGCCAAACGCGCTGGTAGTCGCTCAGGAACGTGTAGAGCTGAGCAGCTTTTTTAATGCGCTGTTCCAATGCGGCGCAAGCAACCGTAAGGGCACCCCACCCTTAGTCCTAAAACAGCAAACCTGCACAAATTCCTGCTGAACATCTCAAAAGGCGATACAATTCATCGCTATGGACAGTGAAAACACCCTAACCCAACTGGAGACAACCAGCGAATACACGAAATCGTCAGACACCGAATCCTTGCGAATCGGCAGCGCCGCGCTTGTCTCGATCAGCCACGGCGTCCATGATGGCTTCTCTTCGTTCTTGCCCGCGCTGCTCCCCCTGCTTATCGAAAAATTCGCGCTGAACAACACGATGGCTGGAAGCCTGAACCTTCTTCACCAGCTGCCTGCCCTCACCCAGCCGCTCATCGGGTATTTAGCAGACAGGCACAACCTGCGCAATGCGGTCATCTTCGCGCCAGCCGTCACTGCCATCTGTATGACCTTCCTGGGCAACTCCCCTTCTATCGGCTTCATGCTGCCGTTGCTGTTTCTTTCCGGCCTCAGCTCATCCGCACTGCATGTCATTGGGCCAGTGCTATTAGGCCGCTTCTCGGGCTCTAAACTCGGTCGAGGCATGAGCTTTTGGATGGTTGGGGGTGAGCTCGGCTTCAGCATTGGTCCGCTCTTGCTTGTCAGCATACTTGGAGTTCTCTCTCTGCGCTGGCTGCCAGTGATTTCTTTGTTCGGTATTCTTATCAGCCTCATCCTCTGGCTTAGACTCAATAACGTTACAACCGTCACCAAAAAAACAGGTGTAGTCGTCGATTGGCGCACAAAGATCGGCGAACTGATGCATATTCTCTTGCCGGCCTCTCTGCTCGTGATGCTGCGTTCTTTGTCTCATGTCTCACTCACCACTTTTTTGCCAACCTTCATGACCAGCCAGGGCTCCAGCCTATGGTTCGCCGGAGCCACATTCAGCATTGTGGGCGGCGCTGGTGTAGTTGGTTCGCTGATTGCCGGCACGCTCAGCGATCGCTATGGCCGCAAGCTGTTCCTGGCGATCTCATTTGTGATGACTCCCATTGTGATGCTGCTCTTCCTGCGGACGCAAATCCTCTGGCAGCAGGTTGTTTTGCTCATCCTGATGGGCTTCTTTGGCCTGTCGATTATGCCGGTGATGATGGCGCTGGTGCTTGGCTCCTCGCCAGACAACCGCTCATTGATCAGCGGTCTCTATATGGCTGTTTCTTTCCTCTTCCTGGCGCTTGCCTCCGTCGTTATCGGCCGGCTGGCGGACCTTTACAGTCTGCGTTTCACCTTCAGCCTTAGCGCTCTCGTCCTCCTGCTCGGGCTTCCTGTTTTGCTGCTGCTGCCGAAAGAGAAAAAAACAGCTTAGCAAAAGCCCCTTATTTTTCTCATTAATCCCTTATTTTTTCTTATTCGCCATGATAAGTACCAGCAAAGAGTCATCACTAGCCAGCATTTAACAAGAATCAAAAAGACGACTGCTTGAGAAAAAGAACCAGTTATTAGATAACTGGTTCTTTCTTTAGCAATGGAAGCTTCACCACCTGTGATGCTTTCAGCAATTTTCTCTAGTTGAGTGAAGTGAGGTGGGCGCGAGAGGGCTCGAACCTCCGAACCTCACGGATGTGAACCGTGCGCTCTAACCAGCTGAGCTACGCGCCCAATGAGACCGCTATTATAGCAAGTCAACTCGCTTTTGTCTATGTCTCTGGAAACTGTGTCTCTGGAACTGTGAGGAAACTCCAGGGCAATCACATCTGATTTTACAGTAAAACAAGTCATTAATTCATCTCTTTGGAGAGGGTCGAAGCCCCGAGGAGGAACAACAGGGAGAAGTTTGTTTTGACCTTCTCTTAGATAAGTGATAAAGATAAGCAGGGCTAATGCGGATTTCAGCAAACAGATTAAACCACCCTCTTCAGTCTTGCTACGCACGCCAACTTCTCCCTAAGAGAAGCCTAAAACATAACCTCTGATTAAACAGAAAACTTTACTGGAAAAACCTAAAAAATGGCTGCTTTTCAAGTAAAGCCGCTCGTTTAATGCGATTACCCTGTTCTCAACTCTCAGAGACTTGCTTTAACATCCCAACTTTCACCGCATACCTGACAGACAGCTATCTTCCGCGTTTTGGTCTTCAACTTCACTCGCTTCGGGATGAACAACTCATATATCAGCTTCGGCAGGGTCAGAAAGATCCACAAGAGCGGCTCGATGAACCATCCAATTGTCAGCCAATACAGCCATGTCTTGCGCCTGGTTTTCAGGGTAGTTTCGCTTACCACCTGCACATTGACCTGTTCGGAGCCGCACTTTCGACACTTCATGCTTCCGCCTTCGCTGTCAGGCTCGCTTTAACTTCATCGACACTCGGTTTGCCATGCAACAGTTGACTGAAATCGCGGCCTTGTTCCACCGCGTCTTTCACCTCCGCCGACAATGAGGCATCACCCAGCAAGATCGATCCAATCATCTTGTTATTTCTGAATAGAAAACTGGCGTAATTGCCGTCTTTCACCTGATTAACCAGCATATCTCTCTCTTCTGATGGCGCGAACTGCCCAACGCTGAACATGTCGATGCCCAAAACTTTCAGTTTTGTAGAGGGCGGGTCGCCAGGGAAACTCGCCTCCTGTCCGACCGCCACTTTACCAGCAACCGTACCCATCGCCTTTGCCGGCGCCCATAAGCCATACACACGCTTCTGATGTTCCACGATATCACCGGCAGCGAAAATATCCTTCACGGAAGTTTCCATGCGGTCTGAAACCACGACCCCACGGTTCACTTCCAACCCGGCTGATCTGGCCAGTTCAAGATTGGGCGCCACGCCGGTGCTGACGACAACCAGCTTGGCCGGCAAGTCAGTCTGATCATCCAGTCTGATCCCTTCGGCCATTCCTTCACCATAAATTTCACTGGTCCTGCCTGGCACAATCACTTTGATCCCCAGCCTCTCGATATGTCCGGTGAGAATCTTGCTGGCAGTTTTATCCAACTGGCGCGGCAACAGCCAATCCAAAGCTTCCACTACGGTCACTTTCGCTCCGCGCGCGGCAATCGCCCCAGCCATCTCCAACCCTAAAAGACCGCCGCCGATACAGACGATTTCGCCGTCATCTTTGCAAATCTCCAAAATTAAATCGGCGTCGTCCAAAGTTCTCACCGTCTGAACACCTCTCTTCTCTTTTCCCGAGAAGGGAGGCACAAACGGATGCGCACCAGCGGTCAATATCAGTTTGTCATAGCCAATTTCATCGCCGGCATCGGTCTTAACCAAGTGCTTTTCGGGATCAATCGACTCAACGCGCGTTCCCAGCTTGAGACTGATTTCATTTTTCTCATACCAGTCGGGTTTATGCAGGAACAGCCTATCTTTTTCCAGCTCGCCAGCCATATAGCGGGTCAGGTTCATCCGAAAATACGGCAGGACTTCTTCCGCGGAGATCAACAGGATCTCTGTGTCCGGTTTTGCTTTATGTGCCGCTTCAGCCGCGCTGACCCCCGCGATGCCAGCGCCAATGATTACCAAGCGTAATTTCTTATTTTGTTCC
>Ga0116174_10003913_pt1 | contig 12049 bp, 10 predicted proteins | sample AD_UKC087_MetaG_FD_89801 | JGI IMG/M metagenome (GOLD analysis project Ga0116174, IMG submission 89801) | Active sludge microbial communities of municipal wastewater-treating anaerobic digesters from USA - AD_UKC087_MetaG | ecosystem: Engineered > Bioreactor > Anaerobic > Digestate | place: USA...
GGAACGCCCCGGTTGCGGCACTATCTTACCCGGCCATCCCGGCACTTCTCACCCCAGCCGCGCGCGGAGGGTGACGATCTTCTTGGGGCCGGCGTCGAAGGTGACGGCGTTTCCACGGGTGGTCAGGCGCTCTTCGGTGATTTCCTCGAGGGTCACGCGCTCGGTGGAGTGGAGCTTCCTGCCGAAGGCGAGTTTGCCCTTGACCTTTTTCGCGGTGGGGTTGCAGACCCGGATGATCCAGCCGTCGCCGTCCTCGGCGCGCTTGAGGGCCGTGAGGAGGAGGGTGTCGGGCTGGAGGTCGAGGAACCCGGCGGTGGGCGGGTTGCCGCCGGGGTGGGTGCCGGCCTGGACGGGCTCGAGGGGCGCGGCGAGGCGCTCGGCCTCGGCGAGGACGCCGCCGGCGGCGTAGTCGCCGGCATGGGGGTAGATCAGCCAGGTGAACTGGTGGCGGCCGGGGCACTGGGTGAGCTTCATCTCGGGGTGCGCGTCCCAGCGGCAGCTCACGGTGGTGAGGTTGAGCTCGTAGGCGCGCATGAGCGTCACCACGACGGCGCGCGCGGCGTCCTGGGTGACCTCGTACTCGCGCAGGCCGAGGGCGATGAAGGCGAGGCCCGCCGCACCGTCGCCGACGTCCACGAAGCGCTGCATGGGGAAGGTGACGCCCTGGCAGCCGTGCCAGGGGCTGTCCTTGCCGAAGACGGTGTCACGCTCGACGACGTCGAAGGCGCTTTCGGCGTGGCAGGTCTTGCCCGCGCGGCGCGTCGGCAGGAAAACGCGCAGGCGGTGGTCCTCCGCCGAGTTGTCAAACGCGGCGGACACCTCGACGCTTTTCGCGCCGCGCCGCAGGGTGACGCGCGTGGTGATGACGAACTCCCGCTCGTCGTCGGAGCGCTTCGCGTGGTTGCCGATGCCGTCGAGGCGCTGCCACGGGTCGCCGCCGTTCTCGTCGAGCCGCGCGGGGACGCGCATGCGCGTGTCAATCCGGTAGCGCGCGAGCAGCGGCCCGTCCTCCTCCAGCGCGACGGCGCAGGGGAACCCGCGGCTGTCCAGCGCGCGGTCGAAGGCGGGGTTGTGGTGCATCCAGGCGTGGCCCGCCTCGCCGTTGTCCACATAGTAATTAAGGCCGTCGTAGATCACGCCGGTGGCCTTGTGCGTCACACTGAGGGTGCCGTTCTCGGCGATCACGACGCGCAGGTGCTCGTTCTCCATCGTGTTCGCGCCCGTGACCAGGGAACCCTGGGCGAAGGCGCCGGAGCGGTCCACGACCCAGGTGGCGTAGCCGAGGCCGGGCACGGCGTCCGCCGGGAAATGCACGAGGAACTGCTCCGTGCGCACCATGGCCGGGGCGTCGCCCGCGTGGTTCACGATGGACCAGTTGGGCCGGCGCGCCGCGCACTGCACCCGCACGCGCCGCTTGGTGGCGGGGTCCACCAGCTCGAAGGCGCCGCGCGGCCCGGTGTGGGGCAGGTCCACGACCGCCGTGACCACCTCCGAGCGCGCCGCCGGGTGCGGGTTGTGCACCGTGAGCACCACGCCGCCGGGGCCCTCGGCCCCCGTGTTGACGCCCTTCTGCACGTGGGCCAGGGCGCGCGCCAAGAGCCCGTCGCCGAGGTGGCGCACCTGGGCGAGGCGGTTCATCATGTCCTCCTCGATGGCGTCCACGCCGCTGCCGGAGATGCTGTCGTGGGCGTGGCACTTGAGGAGGGTTTTCCACGCGAGGTCGAGGCACGCGCCGGGCCACTCCGCGCCCAGCCACGCCGCCAGCGCGGCGAGGGGCTCCACCCGCCGCTGGAGCAGGTACTCCGCCGCGGAGCAGCGGGCCTTCATGCGCGTGCGGCTGGAGAGCACGTCGCTGTACAGGTGCATGGTGACGGGCATGGGCTTGGGCACCCGCCGCTCGCCCCGCAACACCGTGAGCTTTTTCCAGTCCACCTCCGCCCGCACCGCCGCCATCAGGTCGGGGTAGAAGCCGTGCTTCACCTCGTCGTCCGGCAGCGCCTCGCGCGCCCACTGGAGCAGGACCGGCTCCGACTCGTCCGGCACGCTGCTGTCGTGGCCCATCATGAAGGCCAGGTGGCGCGTGGTGGACGCGGCGACCTCGCTCTCGCGCAGGCGGCGGATGTGCTCCATCGCCCGCTCCCGGTCAAGCCCGCGCCGGGGCGCGAGGAGGACATGGTGGTCCCGGGCGAAGGCCTGCCCGGCGCGGCGGAACGGCAGCCCGCACTCCTCCCAGGGGTACTCGCGGTCGGCGATGTTCTTGCCGAAGACCGCCGCGCGGTAGACGTTGTGGTAGAAGTTGTAGCGCGCGCCGCTGCTCATCTGGCTGCCCAGGGCCCGCGTGCCGTCGGCCCCCTCGAAGATGAACTCCGTGGCCACCTCGTCGTGGCTCACGCCGTGGTAGAAGAGGACGGTGTCAATGCCGAAGCCCGCGTAGAGCTGGGGCATCTGCGAGTTCTGGCCGTAGGAGAAGGGCGTGTGCCCGACCTTCATCACCCCGCCGAAGGCCCGCGCCGTCTTGTGGCCGTAGAGCAGGTTCCGCGCGAGGGACTCGCCGTTCACCTCGAAACCCTCCGGGCAGGTGTACCACGGGCCGATCAGCAGCCGCCCGGACCGCACCGCCGCCTCGATGCGCTCCCGGTTCTCCGGCCGGATCTCCAGGTAGTCCTCCACCGGCACCGCCTGCGAGTCCATCACAAAGGACCGGTACTCCGGAACCCGGTCGAAGAGGTCCAGCATCCGGTCGAACAGTTCCACGAGCATCAGCCGGGTCTCCTGGAAGGGGTACAGCCATTCCCGGTCCCAGTGGGTGTTGGAGATCAGATGGATGACGCGCTGCTTGGGGGTTTTCACGGAAGGACTCCTTGGTGGGCGGCGCCGCGCCGCGCATAAAGGGGTATTGTTGCCAAGGCGCGCCGCAAAGTCAACCGGCAGGCCCGCCCGACGGGCCGTCGGACCCGTCAGCCCCGTCGGACCTGTCCGACCCCTTCCTCCTTGCCGCTTGCACCCGCCCCGTCCGGGGCGGTACCATCTGCGGGCGGGGGACCGAACCCACCCCCCTTTCCCCGGGAGCGTTTTTGTGGCTGAGAAGCGGAAAAAGGACGCGCAGGCGGCGGACCCGACGCCGGACGGCGCCGCGCTGGCGGTGCCGGACGGCGCGGCGGAGGACCTGTCGGACGACGCGCTGCGCCTGCGGCTGGACGAGTTTGAGGGGCCCTTCGAGGTGCTGCTCTACCTCATCCGGTCGCAGGAAATCGACATCTTCGACATCCCGATCCTCAAGGTCACGCAGCAGTACCTGCATTTCCTGGACCTGATGCGCACGGAGAACCTGGACATCGCCGGGGAGTTCCTGGTGATGGCGGCCACGCTCATCCAGATCAAGTCGCGCATGCTCCTGCCCGTGGAGACGGACGCGGAGGACGAGGACGGGGTCGAGGAGGAGGACCCGCGCCTGGAGCTGGTGGAGAAGCTGCTGGAATACCGGCGCTTCCGCGACCTGGCCGCCGCCGTGGGCGACCTGGAGCAGACGCGCGCCGACTGCTTCGGGCGCACGGTCCGCCCGGTCTTCGCCGACGAGCCGGAGGAGGACGGCGCCATCGAGGTGGAGCTGTACGACCTCGTGAAGGCCGTCCGCGCCGTCCTGCGCTTCCTCGCCGACGACCTCTTCCACAAGGTCAGCCTCGACGAGGCGTCGGTGGACGACAAGATCGTCCGGATCGAGGACATCCTCCGTGAGAAGCCGGGGCTGTCGTGGGCGGAACTCTGCGCCGAATGCACCACCCGGGTCGAGCTGGTCTGCTGTCTTTTGGCCATCCTCGAGCTGTGCCGCATGCGCCGCATCCGGGTGCACCAGCACGCCGCCTTCGGCGACCTGCGCCTCTTCGCCCGGCCGCAGGACGGCCCCGAGGAACCCGCCGACGGGGACGAGGCCGATGCCCCGGCCGCCTGACCCCCGCGCAGCCCTGGGCCGCCGGGGGGAGCGGGCCGCCGCCTGGTTCCTGCGCCTGCGGGGCTACCGCATCCTCGGCCGCAATCTCCGTTTTCCCCACGGGGAGATTGACATCGTGGCGAGGCGCGGCGGCATCGTCGCCTTTGTGGAGGTGCGCACCCGCGCCACCGCGGACCCCATCCCCCCCGAACAGACCGTCACCCCGCCAAAACAGCGGCACCTCCGCGCCGCCGCGCGCCAGTACCTCGCCCGCCACCCCGACCCCGAACTCAGCTACCGCTTCGACGTCATCGGCGTGGTCTGCCCCGCGCGCGGCAAGGCCCAAATCACCCATTTCCCCGACGCCTTCCGCATGGACGACTGAGCGCTCCCCCCTGCCAACACGGTAGACGCTCTCTGCCGTGACACAGGCCGCCGGTTGACCATCCATCCCCGAACTCTAAACACGGGACGGGGGCGTGTACTCCGGGCATCCCGGAGGGATGCGGGACATTAGCCGGTGGTTGAGCAAAGCGATACCACCGGACAGCAGGCATCCTCCCTTGTTCAGGAACCCCGGCAGGGGTTCAGGACGCGTGGGTTCCCACCTGCCCCCAAGTCCCGCACCCCTGCCGGGGTGCCAAGAAGGGTGGGGGGACGCGCCCGTTTCCGGTGGTATCGCTTTGCTCAACCACCGGCTAATATCCCTCACCCCTGCGGGGTGAAGAGGGCGGGGCGATTCGGCCCGTTCCCTCAAGGACAGTGTCCCCGTCTGCAGCGGTCTCGGGCCTGCAAAAAATCTCCGCCCTATCCCGCCGCCTGACGGCATTCCCGGATGAGGTCCAGCGCGAGGTCTGTCAGCTCGTCGGCGACGCGGGCGTGGAACGTGTCGAAGGGCGCGCCCGCCTGCCGGACCCGCGCGGTGGGGTAGATGCCCTGGCGGTGGAGCAGGCGCTTGAAGAAATGGATCGATATGTCCAGGTGCTGGTTGGAGAAGCCCAGCACCGGCGCCAGCCGGGCGAACAGCGCGCGCGCCTCGTCGCGGCGGCCCGCGGCGTGCAGGTTCCAGATCCGCACATAGACCTCGTGGAGGCCCGTGGGCATGAACGCGTGGACCCCGCGGTCCATCGCCTCGACCATCTGGGTGACGGCCCAGCCGCCGGAGACGTGCAGCCGCCCCCCGGTCGCCTCGAGCACCTGCGTGTACTTCACCCCCGCCGGAACCACCTCCACCTTGAGGCAGCGAAAGCAGGGCACCTCGTCGAACAGCCGGGCGATCAGCGGCACCGGCACGCCGAAACCGGCGGCGTCCCAGTCCTGGAGCATGAGGAGGGGCGGTTCCACGGCGGCCAGTTCGCGGACCGCCGCCGTGTACTGGGTGTCGTTCTCATAGGGAAGGGCGGCGAGCACCCCGTCGCAGCCCAGCCCGGTCCACCGCCGGGCCAGCGCGATCCGCCGCGCGGGGTCGGGGTCCGACGCGCCGCCAATGACCACGCCGCGCCCCCTCGCAACGGCCACCACGGCGCGGACGGCGTCCTCCCGCTCTTGGGGGGTGAGGGCGCCGACCTCGGAGGCCATGACGGGGATGAGAAACCCCGCGACCCCCGCGCGCAGCGCATAGTCCGCGTGCGCGGCAAGGGCGTCCAGATCCACCGCGTCCCCGGCGGTGAACGGAATGTTCAGCGCGGTGATGATGCCGCGCCAGGGGGGCAGCTCCTTGGACATCACTCCCTCCGCCCGCCGCGCCGAACGGGGCCGGACACAGGCGGAGCGCCCGCGCCTCCCCGGAAGCGCGGCGCGCCGAAAAGCCGGACGGGCGTTCGGCTACTTGTTGATGCTCTGGGAAACGGTGATCAGCACGCTGCCCACCGCCGTCATCACACTGCCGACGATGAACATGATGGTGGAGGCGTTCGCCTGCGCGCGGGAAACCTCGGGACGGGTCAGCTTCGTGACGTGCTTCATGGAAAAGGCTCCTTGTTCTGGTGCGGGCCGGAACGGCCCTCAAGACCTTACCGGCAACCCGGCAAAATGTAACACATCCCCCGCGCCAAGGCAAATAAACCGCCCCGGCACCCCCCCACCACAACATGTTGCGCACACGGGGGAACGTCGGATTGGCAGGGCGGGGGCCGCGCGGGGTACAATAACCGCACGGAGGCGACACAGAACGCCTGTCCACACCGGGGCGGAAACCGGGCTGCCTGTGAAGGAGTTTCCCCCCGCAACGAGGATGTGCCATGCCTGAAATCAAACCGTTTTGCGGCCTTCGTTTTGACCCCGCCGTGGCGGGCTGTCTGGACGCGGTGATCACGCCGCCCTACGACGTGATCTCGCCGGAGCAGCGCGACCGCCTCGCCGCGGACAGCCCCCTGAACATGACCCACGTCATCCTGCCCAAGCCGGGCCCCGCGGGGGAGTCGCCCTATGACCACGCGGCGGCGGTGTTCGGCGGCTGGCGCGCGTCGGGCGCGCTGAAACAGGACCCCGCCCCGTCGCACTACCTGCTGCGGCAGACCTTTAACGACCTGGAGGGGCGGCTGCGCGTGCGGCGCGCCTTCTTCGCCGCGGTGAAACTGCCCGAAGCCGGGGAGCGGTGCATTCTCGGCCACGAGCGCACTTTCGACAAACCCTTCGAGGACCGGCTCCTGCTGACGCGGGCCACCCGCACCAGTCTCGGCGCGGTGTTTCTGCTCTATTCCGACCCCTCCGCCGCGTTGGACGGGTTCCTGAACCGGATGAACGAGGCGCCGCCGGACCTGGCGGCGACCACCTTCGAGGGCGTGCGCCAGGAACTGTGGCGCGTGGACCCGGAGCCCGCCGTGGCCCCCTTCCTCGCGGACCAGACACTCTACATCGCCGACGGGCACCACCGCTTCCGCACGGCCTGCGCCTACCGCGACGAGATGCGCGCGAAAACGGGCGCCGCCCCGGGCACGCAGCCCTTCGACTACGCCCTCGCCGGATTTGTCGCCTTTGAGGACCCCGGCCTCGAGGTCCACGCCACCCACCGGGTCGTGCCGGAATGCCCGCTGGACACGGCGGGCGTCCGCGCCGCGCTGGCCCCGTGGTTTGACCTGTCCGAGGTGCCCGGCGACCCGGCCACGGCCCTGCGGCGCGCCGGGGACGGCGCGTTTGTGATGTTCGCGCGCGGCGCGGCCCCGCTGCTGCTCAAGTTCACGGGCGACCGCGCGGCGCTCCTCGGGGAGGACCGCGGCCCCGCCTGGCGCGACCTGGACGTGGCCCTGCTGCACCGGGGCGTGTTGGAGCGGATCCTCGGCCTGCCCGCGGACCTGGCCTGCCGCTTCGCCCAGCGCCCCGAAGAGGCGCGCGCGGCGGTGGAGGAGGGCGGCGCGGCGCTGGCCTTTCTGGTGCGGGCGACGCCGCCGGCGCAGATCCGCGCGTGCGCCGAGGCGGGCGAGCCCATGCCGCAGAAGTCCACCTATTTCTTCCCCAAGCTCTGCACCGGCGCGGTGATGTTGCCGCTGGGTTGAAATCGCCGCCCCGGATGGGGCATTAAATCAGCAGACACCGGGAGCATGGATGCCTATGGACGCGGTGACGACAGCCGGATTGTCCAAGACGTACCACCAGCTGGGGCGCGGCGCGGTGCATTCCGTCAGGGATCTCGACCTCGTGGTGGGCGGAAACGAGATCTACGGCTTCCTTGGGCGCAACGGCGCGGGGAAGACCACCACCATCAAGATGCTCTGCGGGCTGGTGCAGCCCACGGCGGGCGAGGCGCGCCTCTTTGGAAAACCCGCCCGGGACCCCGCCGCGCGCGCGGCCCTGGGATACCTCCCCGAGCAGCCCTATTTCTACGAGTACCTCACGCCGCGCGAGACCGTGCGCTTCTACGGCCGCCTGCGCGGCATGGACGACGGTGCCATTGCGGCCCTGTGGGACCGCGCGGCGGACCTGCTCGACCTCGGCGGCGTCGCCGACCGCCGCATCCGCGGCTTCTCCAAGGGCATGCGCCAGCGCGTCGGGTTCGCCGTGGCCCTCGTGGGCGACCCGCCGCTGCTCGTGCTCGACGAGCCCATGAGCGGCCTGGACCCCCTCGGCCGCCGCATGGTCCGCGAGCTCATCGTGCGCCTGCGGAAGGAGGAGGGAAAGACCATTTTCTTCAGCTCCCACGTCCTCGGGGACGTGGAGGAGATCTGCGACCGCGTCGGCATCCTGGTGGACGGCCGGCTGGTCTTCTCCGGCGGCATGGACGACCTGCCCGGGCGCGACATGAAGCGCACGGAGCTGCGCGTCGCCGGGCTGTCCCGCGCGGACGCCGCCGACCTGGCGGCGCGGGCCGCCGGCCACGCGGCCGGGGACGGCGGGGACACCTTCACCGCCGCAGACGGCGACGCCGCCAACGCGCTCGCCGCCGAGGCCCTGCGGCGGGGCGGCCGCCTGCTGGAGTTCCGCCGCGCCCAGGAGTCGCTGGAGGACGTGTTCACCCGCATGCAGCATGCGGAAACCACCGGGGGGGCGCGGCCATGAGGCGCGTGATGATTGTCGCGGGGAACACCCTGCGCGAGTCCGTGCGGGACAAGGTGCTCTACGTGCTGCTGCTCTTCGCGGCCACCTCGATCCTCGGGTCGAAGGCTCTGGGCTGGATCAGCGTGGGGCAGGACATCAAGATCGTGCGCGACTTCTGCCTCGCGTCCATGTCGGTCTTCGGCGCCCTCATCTCCATCTTCATCGGCGCCAGCCTCCTCTACAAGGAGATGGACAAGAAGACCCTCTACACCATCCTCTCGCAGCCCCTGCGCCGCCACGAGTTCGTCCTGGGCAAGTACGCCGGGCTCATGGCCCTCATCGCCGTCACCCTCGCGGCCATGGCCGTGTCCAGCGGCGCCTACCTCCTCGTCCTGGGCAGCGCCCCCGACGTCTCCTTCCTCCAGGCCGTCCTCCTCACCTTCATGAAGCTCGCCCTGGTCACCGCCCTCGCGGTCCTCCTGTCCGCCGCCACGTCCCCCATCCTCGGCGCGCTCATCGTGTTCTCCGCCTATGTCTTCGGCCACGCCACCGGCGTGCTCCGCGACCTGCCGCCCCATTTCGACGGCACCTTCGCCAAGGGCCTGCTGGAGGCCGCCTACTACGTCATCCCCAACCTCTCCAACTTCTCCATCCAGTCCGAGGCGGCCAACGGCGTCGCCGTGGCGTGGGCCTATGTCGGGTGGGCCGTCCTCTACGGCGCCCTGTACACCGCCGCCCTGCTCGCCGTCGCCTGCCTCGCCTTTGAAAGGAAGGACCTGTGACCGCCCCCGCGCGGGCGCGGCCCGGGCGCGCGGCGCTCCTCTGGCTCCTCGCCGCCGCCCTGTGCTACGCCGCGACCATCCCGGCGCAGCGCGCCGCGGACCGGCTCCGCCCGCCCCTGCGCGACGAGGTGCTCTACCTGCCCAACGAGAAGCTGCTCACCCATTTCACCGCCGGGCTCGCCCCCGTCATCGCCGACCTGCTCTGGCTGCGCTGCGTCCAGTACACGGCCCTGGAGAACCGCGGCGCGCGCTCCTTCACCTGGCTGGAGCAGATGATCTTCACCACCACGCGGCTCGACCCCCGCTTCAAGGGCGTCTACCGCTACGGGGCCATCTTCCTCTCGGCCCTGCGCGCCGATTCGGAGGCCGCCATGCGCCTCCTCCGCACCGGCATGGTCGAGGTGCCGGACGCCTGGGAGCTGCCCTACGAGGCCGCCATCATCCAGCTGGTGAACCGCAGGGGCGCGCCCGACGCGGAGAGGCTCACGGCCTTCTACTGCGGCATGGCCGTGGCCACCGGAAGGCCGCCCGCCTTCGTGGCCGAGCTCGCGTCGCGGTTCCAGGCAAAACAGGACCTCAGCGGCATCGAGGAGGGCATGTGGCGGCGCATGCTGGAGAGCGACGACAAGGTCATGCGCGAGCTCGCGGCGCGCAAGCTCCAGGAGATGGCCATCCTCCGCAACCTCCACACCATGGAAAAATGGGTGGAGGAGTACCGCGCCCGGCACGGCGCGCCGCCGGACACCCTCGAGGCCCTGCTGGCGTTCAAGGGCGCCAAGGCCCTCCCGCCCGACCCGCTGGGCGGCCGCTACTTCCTCGGCCCGGAGGCCAAACCCATGAACTCCACCATGCTCGACACGGAAACGGCGCGCGAGCTCGGCATGCTGCGGCGGCGGGTGGAGGAGTTCCGCAACACCCGCGGCGCCTTCCCCGGATCCCTGGAGGAGCTGGCCCGCGAGACCGGCATGAAGCGGGTGCCCGAGCACCCCTGGCCCGGCCGGTCCTGGAAATACAACCCCGCCACCGGAACCGTCGAGTAGCCGCGCGCGCCGCGCGGCTGCCGGAGGAGTGAGCATGCTCTCCATCGTCTGCCTGCTGGCGGCCGCGCTGGCCGCCGAAAACGCCCCCGCCCCGCCCGTGCAGGTCGGCGGTGTGTTCCCCGCCCTCACCGTGTTCGCCCCCGGCGCGGGCAGCACCAGCGAGACGGGCATCGGCGCGCTCATCCCCTGGGCCGACCGGCTGTGGGCCATAGGCTATGTGGCCCACATCCGGGGCGAGGGCATCGGCCTCTACGAGATCCGCGACGACATGACCATGCGGCTCCACCCCGAGGCGGTGACCGGCACCTTCGCCAACCGCATGGTGCACTGGGAGACGAAACAGGCGGTCATCGGCCCGCACGTCATCGCCGCGGACGGCACGGTGCGCACCGTGGAGGCCCTCAGGGGCCACCGCCTCACTGCCACCGCCCGCCACCTGAAACACCCCGAAACGATGGCCTACTTCCTCACCATGGAGGGGCTGCTCTTCGAGACCGACCTGGTCTCGCTGGAAACCCGCCAACTGGCCGACCTCGTGAAGGAGCTGGAGATTGGCGGCCAGCCGCATTTCAAGGGTGCCCACTCGGCCCAGGGCCGCCTCGTCGTGGCGAACAACACCTACGAGGAGCCGGAGTACCTCGGGGAGCGGGCGGCGGGCTGCCTCGCCGAATGGGACGGCACCACCTGGACCGTGCTGGAGCGCAACCCCTTCGTGGAGGTGTCGGGCAAGCAGAACCCCGTGGCCGGGGGGCGCTACGGCAACACGCTCTACGCCGCCGGGTGGGACCGGGCGTCGGCCATCCTGCGCGTGCTGCACGACGGCCAGTGGACGCGCTACCGCCTGCCGAAGGGGAGCCAGTCCTTCGACCACACCTGGAACACCGAGTGGATGCGGATCCGCGAGGCGCAGACGGAGCGCTACCTCATGGACCTGCACGGCCTCTTCTACGAGCTGCCGCCGCTGGTCTACGGCGGCCACGTGTGGGGGGTGCGCCCCATCTGCGCGCACCTGCGCATCGTGCCCGACTTCTGCTTCTGGCGCGGCCTGTTCACCATGGCCGGCGACCAGACGGACAACGCCGTCGGCCAGCCGCAGTCGGGCCTGTGGTTCGGCAGCATTGACGACCTGTGGCGCATGGGCAAGCCCGCCGGATGGGGCGGCCCGTGGTGGGACGCGGAGGTCGCGGCGGACGCGCCGTCGGACCCGTACCTCATGACGGGCTTCGACAAGAAGTGCCTCCACCTCACCCACGGCGCGGCGGAGACCGTCCGCTTCACCGTGGAGGTGGACTTCCTGGGCAACGGGACCTGGGCGCGCTATGAGACCTTCGAGGTGGCCGCGGGGGGCTACGCCCACCACGAGTTCCCGGACGCCTTTTCCGCGCACTGGGTCCGCCTGCGCGCGGACAGGGCCTGCCGCGCCACGGCCCACTTCACCTATTCGTGAGGCCCGGGCCTCAGCCCTCGCGGACCTCGCGCTTTTCGGGGTCGAAGACCATCCGCTTGCCCGAGTCGAAGGCCATCATGGCCATGACCACCGCGACGGCGTGCTGGTAGCCCGCGTCCATGGAGGCGTTGGGCGTCTTGCGCGTGCGCAGGCACTGGAGCCAGTCGAGCATGTGGTCCGGCATCTCCACGTGCTCCACCTTGGTGGTTTCATTCTTCACCCCCGGCTTTCCCGAGCCGTCGGTGTAGACGAAGGGGTTGTCCCAGTCCACCAGGTCCATGCTGGCCTCGTTCCCGAAAATCTTGAAGCTGTCGCCGGAGCCGTTGCCGCAGTTGGTGGAGTAGGACACCATGAACCCCTCGGGATAGGTCCACAGCAC
>Ga0116174_10003917_pt1 | contig 12040 bp, 9 predicted proteins | sample AD_UKC087_MetaG_FD_89801 | JGI IMG/M metagenome (GOLD analysis project Ga0116174, IMG submission 89801) | Active sludge microbial communities of municipal wastewater-treating anaerobic digesters from USA - AD_UKC087_MetaG | ecosystem: Engineered > Bioreactor > Anaerobic > Digestate | place: USA...
CTCGGCACTTCATCCAATCAGATGAGTCTCTTATCCCAGTTGGATATAAAAAATTGTGCACATCACCTGAACAAGTTACAAATATTTCATGAATATTCTCACCACACTCACGTATTATCGCCCACATTTTTCGGGCCTAACGGTTTATGCGGAACTATTGGCGCAAGTTCTAGGGGAGCGTGGCCATCGCGTCACGGTGTTGACATCGCGTCATGATGCGACCTCGCCAGCGCGGGAACGGCGCGATGGAGTCGAAATCATTCGCCTACCGGTGGGGCTGCGTGTCAGCAAGGGTGTGATTATGCCTTCCATGCCGCTATGGGCTTTGCGTTTACTGCCTCAAATGGATGCGCTACACCTACACCTACCGCAATTGGATGCGGCTTACCTAGCAGTTATGGCGCGGCTCTTGGGCAAGCCAGTGGTTTTGACCTATCACTGCGATTTGCGGTTACCCGAAGGACTGATTCACAGCCTGGCTAATCAGGTTTCGCATCTGGCTAATCACGTCTCATTCAACTTCGCCAACGCTATCGTGGCTAACTCGCGCGATTACGCCGAAAATTCAACCCATCTGCGTCATCATCTGTCCAAACTTCACGCCATTTATCCACCCGCCCAAATTTTGCCCATCACAGAGATGGAGCAACGCGCTTTTAATGAAAAGGTCCTTATTCAACCCGGTCAGCGCATTATTGGCATGGCGGCGCGGCTGGCTACTGAGAAAGGCGTAGAATATCTGGCGCTAGCCTTGCCGCTAGTGCTACAAAAACACCCCACAGCGCGGGTCTTATTCCTAGGACAGCATCACAATGTCTTTGGAGAGGAAGCCTACGCCCGCCGTCTGGCACCTTTGATCGAAAGCCTGGGAGATCGCTGGCAGTTTTTGGGTGTGGTTTCTAACGAGGAAAAATCCGCCTTTTTCCATGCCTGCGAGGTTAGTGTGCTGCCTAGCTTGAATAGCACAGAATCATTTGGGATCGTGCAAATCGAGTCGATGTTGTGCGGCACGCCAGTCATTGCATCGGACATTCCGGGTATTCGCGAACCGGTTACGATTACAGGCATGGGTAAATTGACGCCACCCGCCGACCCTACGGCTTTAGCTCAGGCGATTATAGATGTGTTGGACGAGCCAGAGCGATACCACGTAGACGCACAAGATATCATACGTCGTTTTACCCCCCAATCTGTTGCGGAAACGTATGAAAGGCTATTTGAAACGCTGTGAGGCGAATGATGAATGGCGAATAAGCGATCAGAGTGTTTCCTGGATGCGCGCAAGCTGGATTTTTGATGGACTAAGGATATAAATTATGTTACCAAGAGAAATCGATGTGGTTTTAATGGCGGGCGGCAAAGGTAGTACCATGGGAAACCTCACCAAAACCCGCCAGAAATTGATGCTTCCAGTGAATTCAAAACCTATATTGATGCATATCCTTGATGAAGTAGTCAATGCATTTGGATCTGCCCGGGTTATATTATCAACAGGCTATCGTGCTGAAGACATAAGTTCCTCTTTGGGCAACCATTATCGAAACCTGGATTTGGTTTATGTTCATGATCCAAATGTTTCAGGTACCAGAGCTGGCTCACTATTCACCAATAATAATATTCAAGGGCCATTTTTATATCTCGGTGGGGATATTATTGCACATTACAGCCAGCTTATTTCAGTGACAAATGCTTACAACTTCTTTAAGCCAGAAGGTGTCTTAGGCGTAATAGCTGGGGCCACAAAACATGAACCTGCATTAAAACATGGTTTACTGGCGGCAGATGAGCGGGGGCGGGTTACCGATTTTATTGTAGAACCACCACCTATTTGGTCAGGAACAAAGTATCGAGACATCCATATCGCTTATTTCGATAAAAAAATATATGCTTATATGTCCGACGCTCCAGCCCAATTCACCATCATGGAAGAGGTAGTCTCATACGCAATAAAACAAGGTGAAACCTTCATGCTAAGCATCTACAATGATAATTGGTATCATTTCAAAGCCCCAGGCGACATTAACGTTAACATTACATATGAAACGAGGCAATAATGCAGCTAGAAGACTTCGGTTATCCAGTTTTTTATAATTCTTTCAGAGATGATAAATGCCCTGTCGTTATTGGGAAGGCCAGCCTGCATGCTATTGGCCAGGCAATGAAAGTCGTAGCCGAAACTCCCAAAATAGCCCTGATCGTTGATAGTTCTGTTGCGAATCTCTATGGCAATCTTGTGGTTGATGCGCTAAAAAAATCTGGATTTGAAGTCAAGTTTTATTATCTGGCAATTGAAAACAAGGCCAAAACCATGAAAACTGTAGAGAAGTATTACCAGTTCTTCAAAAGTATCCGGGCGGATTGGGGAACGACTGTTTTGCTGATGGGTGGGCAAGTTCTCATTGACGCTGCCGCGTACGCTGCCATTACTTACTGCCGAGGTTTGCGCTATGTCCTAATCCCAACGACGCTACTCTCCCAGGTGGATGGAGCAGTAGGCGGTGCAACAGGGGTGCATTTTGACCACCTGACCAATTACATTGGCGCAAGGCGCCAACCAATGATGGTCTGGAATGATATGAGTCTATTAAATAGCCTGCCCTTAAGAGAATTTCGATGTGGAATGGCAGAGATCATTAAACAGTCGGTGGTTGCAGATGAAAAGCTGTTCCAGACACTTGAGCAGCTACCAAGATTCGATTATTCGGACGCAGAATTTCTTGAATGTGTCATTTTAAGAACTGTGAGTGTAAAGTCGGGGCTAGTTGATAGAGGAGAAGACACCTGTCTAAATTTTGGCCACACCATCGGCCACGCGCTGGAAAGCGTTTTACACCATGAAGGCATTAAGCATGGTGAAGGGGTCGCAATTGGTATGGCTGGCGAAATGCGGGCAGCCGAACAACTGCTGCTCAGTTCTGCTGAAAACCGAGACCGTTTAGAAGCGTTATTGGTAAAAGCTGAATTGCCAATTCGAATACCAGAGGAATTTGTTGAACGATTTAAATCTAAAAAGTCCTTTGCAGAAAAGATTTGGAAAAATATTTTATACGACAAAAAAATGTTTGCCCAAACACTTAAATGGGTAGTTCCCAATCAAATCGGTCGTTATACCCGTTTACCGGTAGAAAAGCCTTTAGCTTTAGATATCTTAATGCAATTAATGTAAGTAGCTAAATTCCAAAAAATCAGGAGGTTACATTGAAACGATTAGTAACTTATGGCCCTCGCAATAACCGGTTGGAAATAGCTGAAGACTTAATGCCTTCTGCTGATGAAGTAGTTGTAGCAGTGAAAGCCGTTGGAATTTGTGGCTCAGATATCGCGATCCACCGTGGACCATTCCCCGGGCGGCTCACCCTGCCGCGCGTACTTGGACATGAATGGAGTGGGCAGGTACTCAGAACAGGAAAGTCAGTACAAAACTTCAAAGAAGGCGATCGGATTGTTTCTGAAGAAATATTTTGGTGTGGATATTGTACCGCTTGCAGAGAAGGGAACTATGACCACTGCGCCAATCCTCCTGAACTTGGCTTTACGGTAGATGGCGCATTTTCCACCCAAGTCTGCCTCCCAGAACGTTATTGCCATAAGTTACCAGATAATATCAGTTTTAAAATCGGGGCAATGATCGAGCCTTTGAGTGTTGCTTATAATGCAGTATCTCTGGCTGATTTCCCTCTAGTTTCGAAAAAGATTATTGTAATTGGCCTTGGACCTATTGGATTGTCTGTTGGTTTGTGGGCAAAAGCATCGGGCGCTGCGGTAATTGGCATTGAACCGCGATCATATCGGCAGCAAATTGCACACCGCCTGGGTATTTCCTCTGTAATAAATGTTGACCCTAAAACGTGTGAAATTCAGGAGAGCGATCTTCTCCAGGATATTGATGTGATTGTTGAGGCTTCTGGATCACATTGGATGGTGACGCAACTGATTGAACATGTCCGTCCCAAAGGAAATATCATCCTGGTCAGCCATTCGATGCAACGAGTGCAGATATCTTTGGAAACAATCGTGCTCCAAGGACTAAAAATTATTGGCAGCTGCGGGCAAGTTGGTCGCAATACATATACTAGGGTGATTCGCTCATTGGCCCAGGGAGTAATCGATCCTACCTTAATGATCACTCACGAATATAAATTGGATGATATCTCAGATGCGCTGGAAATGGCAATCAGCACGGAAAATTATGGGAAAATAATGATTATCAATGATTAGAACTGCACACAAATCAAAAGCGGAAATCCGAAATAATAATGAATGAACTATTACGCGACGAAATTTATGACCAGCCGCGAGCTATACGAGATAGCCTCCCGCGTTTGAGACAACAATTCTCAAGGCTGAATTTCTCTACCTCAAGATATCAAAGGGTATTCCTGGGTGGCTGTGGTGATGGCGCAATTGCACCACTAGCGATGAAGATGGCGTTCCAATCTCATCTGACGTTGGACATCACCCCATTACCCGCGATGGAAATATCGCAATATACTCGTCTGAGAGCAACCGATTTTGTGGTTGCCCTTTCGATATCGGGTAAAGTTCGTCGAATTGTCGAAGCTGCCCAAACCGCCCGGGCGGCCGGAGCATCAGTCATGGCGATTACTGGGAATGAACTGAGCCCTCTTGCTCAAAACAGTAATATAGTGATAGAAATGCCGATTTTAGCCACGACGATTCAGACACCGCATGCGATTAATTTCCTTGTTTCATTGCTTGCATTGAGTACGCTGTTGGAAAAAATGGCGGGTAAATCATTTATGGAGCTTGACCAGCTTCCAGAAATTATTCAAGCCACTATTAATGAATTGGTCGAACCATGCATCCAAGCGGCCAAACAAATTGCCAAAGCGGATGTGTTTTATTTTTTAGGTGCCGGGCCTCACTGGGGAATGGCTTATTATGGCGCAGCAAAATTTTGGTCGGCAGGCGGAATGCGCGCATTTGCGTTTGAGCTTGAAGATTTTGCCCATGGCGCACACTTAACCCTATCTCCTGGAGATCCGGTAATTGTCCTGGCTCTGAAGGGCCGTAGCCTTGTAAGAGCTGTGGAAATTGTTGATGGTTTGGCTAAACTGGGATCACAGGTGTATGTTATAACAAACAAGCCCGAATCTTTTTCAGCAGTGCCGGTGCTCTGTATACCTGCCATTTCCGAAAAAAAACAAAACAATAATCCATTTGTCTCTCAGGAGCAATCTGAAGAGATGTGGATGCCTTTTATTAGCGCTATTCCGCTACAGTTACTATGTATGGAAGTCGCAACGAATAAAGGATACGATGTGATTGAAAAAACTGGGAGAATCGAAAACCCAGCTATTTACGATCGTATTCATCGTGAATGGGCTTATGAAAGCACTCTCCAAGTGAGAGATTCCAGCAAAGATATGATTAGCTAAATTCTCAAAACGCAACCATTATTGCTATTCAAGCATTTTGATCATAACTTTAATGGATTGATTGGTCTTATCTTGGGCCACATTAAATGCTTTGGCAATTTGATGTAATGAAAAACGATGGGTGATTAATAAATCAGGGCGAATGGTACCTTCAGATATCCAATCAATAATTTGATCAAAGTCAGAAATTCCATTATGTTGACCGTAGCAAATTGATCCAACTAACCTGATTTCCTTTGAAACTACCTGCCGCAACAACACGTTCGTTCCCTGGCTGTACCCTCCTACTAGGACGATGGTTCCCCCATATTTACATGCCCGAATTGATTGGATAAGAGCCTCATCAGATGTTGATGTATTAATGACTACATCTGGAGAAATCTGCACAAGCTCTTCATTAACATCATCTTTATTGGTCGCTGAAAATACCCGTGTAGCACCAAAGTGAATTGTTGCTTGAATCTGGTGCAGGTGTTTTGCCACTACAAAAATATTGGTAATCCCTTTCGCTACTGCACAAAGGAGGGTGCACAATCCAATTGTTCCGGCCCCAACAATCAACAGGTTCTTAGAAAGCTTGTCAAAGCCCTGGTTTAATGCATGCAACCCAACTGCTAATGGTTCGACTAACGCTCCAGTTTCATAACTGATATGATCGGGGAGACGATGTAGAGCAGAATGTGAAACAATTGCAATTTCCGAAAATCCGGATGGGCCATTTTGGGGAATAAAGACACGGTTTATACATAAATTAAACCTCCCTGCTTTGCAAAATTCACATTTTCCACAATGAGAATAACCCTCAACGCAAACCCGATCTCCTGGGAAAAAATCCGTTACATCGGCACCACACGCAATAACCACGCCACTGAACTCATGTCCTGGAGGAAAGGTGGGTTGTTCTCTAATCCCTTGAAAACTGAGTAAATCACTACCGCAAATCCCAGATGAATCCACCCGAACCAGCACACTGCCCGGAGAGCATTCGGGATAGGGAACGCTTCCAATTATAATTTTCCCAGGGCCGTCATATTTTGCGCAGCGGATCTGCTTAGGATGATTATCCACTTGAAAAGGGTTAATCATAGGTTGCTCTTTAGCTCAAATCCATGGTTCTTCGGGAAAGCTTTTTGTAAAAAAGTCAATTGCTTCTTTGGTCTTATCATTGTGGATGAGGCTTTTAAAGCACTCAGCAGGAGCGGTGATAATATCAGCACCAGCCCGTATAATTTCCGTCACTACCCAAGGGGTTCTTATACTTCCGACAATTAGCTTGCAGTTTACATTGGCGGTTTTCAGCATTGCTATGGAATTTCGAACCAGTGCATATGGGTCAATCCCGGCATCGCTTGCTTTACCATAAAAGATACTTGCAAATTTGGCGCCAGCGTTTGCGGCTAGGCTTACCTGCACTTCCGTCATGCAACAAGTGCAGTTAACCCAAACGCCCTCCCTCGACAATTGATAAATTGCCATCACTTCATCCCACCCAACTGGGATCTTAATCACCAGATGCTCGTACTTAAGATAATCACGCAAACGCAGTGCCTGTTCGCGCATTTCAAGCGGGTTGGATGTCATTACTTGCACTGAAAGTGGCAATGTGGGGGAATAGCCTATCATCTTACTAATTATTAGTCGAAGATGCTGAAGAGGAGCATCCGAGCACGCTTTCATCAATAAGGTAGGGTTTGTAGTTACCCCAGATGCCAACCCACGACTGAGAATCGTATCGATTTCGGATAAGTCAGCTGAATCTAAAAAAAACACCCAGCACCTCCCATTAAGCAGTTCATAACAGACGGCATGCAGTACCGCAGGGGTCACTTACATTTACCCAGCATCGACGGCAGTACTGTTCAATATCGATCTCTTTTATGGCTTCTCGCCAGTCCCGGCTCACTGAGACACTCACCGAATTTGGATCAAAACCTTGCCGAATGGCCTGTCCAAAAATATTTGAGCAGGGGTAAATTCGTCCTTGAACAACTTTTTTCCAGGCTGGATATCTGCATCTCAAGAAAATATTCTGCTTTTCTTGATTCGGTTCCTCAAACACGTTGTGCATTGAGTTACCTTCAATACGTTCGATAAAATCAACCGGCAGTTCAAGATTCGCTGCTCTTATAGCATCAACAATCTGATCGTTTTTCCCGGGGTAATGACTTACCTCAATACTGTCAAAGGTACCCAATAAGTCCCTATATTGCAATAGATTTTTCCCGTTTGTCGCGAGACAATAAAAATGAGATTTGAATGATGCTTTCATATTGCGCACAATTGTCTCAAACTCAGGATGAATTGTCGGTTCTCCCCCGGAAATTTTAATCGCCAGGAATTCATAATCATTAATTACGCGAGACAGCAAGGAAATATCTTCAAGTAGCATCGTTCGTTTGTTTGTATTTTCAGCCGTAGCATGGCAACAGAATGTGCAAGACAGATTGCAAAAATCAGATATACAAATTTCAAGAACGAAATGATCTTTAAGGGCTGACCTTAATGGGAATTGAAACCACTTACCCATGGGAATATCTCCTTCCCGAATAAGCATTGGTACGTTCCTCTACAAATGACAATACAGTACTTTACAATGAGTAGATTATCATCAGAATGCTTGACCCTACAGAAAAACTTCGCCACATTCCCTTATACTTTATCCTGAATTCCACGTCAATGTAAAACCAGATACTCGCCCAATATGGCTATGACACGCGCTATCTTTATACTCAACTGGAAGAGGACAGCTTAGTGCTCGTATGTAATGAACAGAACAACATAATGTGAGGCTCCTTGTGAATAATCTTCAATAGACCAATTACTCCCTGTTCCATTTGGGTTTGTGATTTTGAATCCCATATTGTTCCCATTTTGCCAACCGGGCCTGTTTACGATTTCCTGAACAATGGGAGATAGGTCGGGAGACTCAAAAGTTGTCCATGCAAAAGGCCAAAATCGATACCAATTTGTATAAGCGGTAGTTGATGGCCTTAGGCTAGGTCTATTGGATCCATTTGCCCAAAATGCATCAGGATTATCCTGTGCAAAACCATAAATTCTTGCTGTAGCATTTCCATCTAACCCATATCCGTATAGTACTAATTTGGCTGATTTTATTACTGAACCTGGAGGAATATTCACTCCTGTAAAAATTAAGCCAGTGATAACTTCTTTAGATGAGCCTATCCAATTTCGGGGATCGGAATATTTGAAGCCTGAAGCATCCTCAAACCCATCACAGTTTGTTGCGGAAATTCTAACCTGTATTGAAGTTATCGTTGGTTTGTAATTAGTAATAACTGGCAAATATATTTCATGACTGGTATTTCCAGTTGAAACGCTTATTGCATTACTCGGATTAGACTCCAGAGTTCCTTTGTATGCTTTAACGTAATAGCTATAGGTTGTGCCTGTATTAAGTCCTGTATCAGAATATACTGTTACAGATGAAGCAACAGTGGCAATTGCAACAGAATTTCTAAATATTCTATAACCATCAATGTTACCGGGCGCATCTGCTGATGCAGACCATGATAAATTAATTTGCGAAGTTGATGCTGCTGTTCCCGAAAGATTCGTTGGACTCCCGTATTTAATTGTCAGGGTTCGAGTTTCGCTCCAGCCACTTTCGCCTGCAGTATTACGGGATTTTACGCGCCATTGATAAATACCTCCCCATTGGCTTCCTAGATACCATGATAAGTTTGTCGTCCATCCCGAATTAAGATTTAGATTTGGACCTCCCCAAAATTCTGCATAATATTCTGTAGCTCCATTCGCGGAATTCCAGGTTAATGTAATATTACTGGTTCTTTCAAAAACTGCATTATTGGCGGGTGAAGATAATGTGGGTGCAGACGGCAAAGAAGTAATCGGGGGACAGCTGGATTGACTGTACACTTCCATCCAGGTTGCGCTGTTTGCTGCGGAATTACCACTGCTGCTGTAATAGTTATCACTTAAATTACTATCATTTCCCTGAATGCATACTTCTGGGCCTGTATAGTTGTCATGCTCAAATAAGCGGACAGACCATCCCGAAGGCATTGAAATCGACTCGCCCATATCATTGAAATTAGACACGAGAGTATATAAACCTGGAGAAGTTGTATAAACATACGATCCGCCATAATTCGGATTATCATACAACCTGACCTCGGAGGAACTGCCATTCGATTCTACTTTGGCAGATGAAACTTGATTATCGCCAATGCTGTTATCGCCCAAATTGCCGTCGTCTCCTGTAAACACCTCGCAAGTACCATTAAATCCGTCATCCTGACATAAGGTGGCTTTCACATTTGATCCAACACGGATTGAGGAAATGGCATCGTTGGGTAAGCCAATTGATCCAGGGTTGGGATACTCGCCAATGTCCTTTGTGATGCACTGACCACCATAATTTCCATCCACATATAGCGAAACCTGATTACTACTGGGGCTGCAGGATGCCCCAGGTTGAATACGAAAATGCCGTACTGCCCAACTGGCCCCATTGGGAGCATTGGCCGCTTTTACGCCCCAAAATAAATCTTGATTATCATGTCCGTTGATGGTTTCAGTTCTCTGGGTTCCGCCTTCTCCAGTATCGATAAAACAATTACCAAGGTCATCCATATTGGATGAAGTACAAACGCGGAATGTGTAACCGTTAAAAGTACACCCCGAGATTGCGTTCCAGCGGAAAGTAATAGTGTTGCTTGATAATACAGCATCATTAGCGGGTTCAATAAGAGATGGGGCTTGACAGGAGCCGCTACCACTCGGAATATGCAGCCAACCGCTCACAGCCATGCTTGCCTGAACTGTCCAATTAGAGACTGTATGGGTTCTTGTACCACCCGCCGACGCGTTCTGTTCTACTACTGTAATCGAACCATTTCCATTTGAATCTATACTTGACGCTGACACAATTGAAGTATGTCCACCATTAGGATCCGAGGCGCCATAACTCAATACGTCACCAGCATTAGGCCCTTTTCCAGATGTACCGTTGGTTACTTTTTCAAGGTTGTCGTTTGGGTAATTCCAAACAACCATGTTCCCATTAGCAGAATATGGCGGTGTGCCAAAAGCAAGGTACAAGTACCGTTTACTTAATTCTGGACATTGCCATTCATATTGATGTACACCAACACCAAAGTCTACTTCATGATAAGAATTTAATGGGCCACAAGCTTTGACACCGTTATATGATGCCCCTAATGGATAAGAACCGGGGAAATTATTAACATCACAGTCGCCATTCCACCACGAGGGGAAAGGTAAATCATTAGGCGTTACATCATCAACATATAAAGGAGCTTTATCTGGATAAATAATGTTTTCACTATTTTGCTCAAGCACGCCCATGTCAAGTATGTTAATATAATCATAGAGAGATGAAACGCTTGAATAATTGTTTTCCAATTGGCTAATTCTCAATAGCCAAATGCGGTCATTATATTGGATAACCCATTCATCAATAATTACAGATTGTTTTTCGGGACTGGATATATTTAAGAGAACTTGATTTGATATTCCATCAACAAATTGATTAAACAGTCTGATTTGATGACTTTGTAAAGAGATCGAACCCTGTTGTTCTCGTAGTCCTTGAAGGGCAGAAATATAGGATTGACCATTAAGTATCCCATCTCCAAATTCCTGAACAGATAGGACGGAGGGTGAGACTGGAATAACGATAATAGCCACCTCAAAATAATCTTTAGAATTGTATGAAGTGGCAATTTGAAGTCGTTCGTTTGGAGAAGCGCTTACAAATTCATTAACTTGAAACGGAAGCAATAATTGGAATTTCGCCCCACCCAATTCCAAATCATACGTATAAAGATCCATTCCAATTTCATTGGCTGTATTTTGCTGCGTACTTATATTAGGAACAGTATATCCTTGAATGAACAGTGATAGAACGATCATAATTTTGATGATAGCTTTCATGATGTTTCTTTTTCCCTTTTATTGTAAGTCTTATGGCGTAGACTAGGTTACGGAGAATGACCTAATTGGATTAAATCAAAACTAAAAATAACCTACAAAGTTTCATTCGCCTGATATATTGCTCATAACTTTTGGGGAGAGGCTCTTCCCCCCAATTGTTAATAGTATAAATCCGGAAAATAGTCCCTTCAAGTGATAAAAATCACGCCTTGAGAAAAGCAATGGGTAAAATATTTATTTGTACTTTTGGGCTTCTCTGGAAAAATTGGCAAGACCACACATTAAGGGGTTAGATTGGATGGGACACAGTCAGAGGCCAGGCCGTAGTACTCGTAGCTTTGTGTCCGGACATTGATCGCCACGAACAATCCATGATGGGGATTGGCTGACTGCGCTACCAGGAATGTGTCCTGGTTCAGCCAGATTAACCATTGGATGGGACGCCAACCCATGGCATTGAAATCCACGATATGGACCTGGCCAGTGTCGTTATCCCGGATATATATGGTATCTACACAATGATCTGGCTGGCAAGAAATCAAGGCCTGGCGGCTGTCATCTAGATTGCTGGCGATTTCGCGGATGATCCACGCATTCGGATCTGGCAAGGCATCTACCTCGGTAAAAGTCAGTTTGGCCGGCAGCATATAATCCGCTGGTGCCGGGGTCTGGTGGGCCAAGTTAAGACCAGCACAAACGCC
>Ga0116174_10003918_pt1 | contig 12040 bp, 7 predicted proteins | sample AD_UKC087_MetaG_FD_89801 | JGI IMG/M metagenome (GOLD analysis project Ga0116174, IMG submission 89801) | Active sludge microbial communities of municipal wastewater-treating anaerobic digesters from USA - AD_UKC087_MetaG | ecosystem: Engineered > Bioreactor > Anaerobic > Digestate | place: USA...
GGCAGGAGCGGGACTATTCCACCATCATAGCGGTAGCCGGCAAGATCCCCGAGAACGTCCTGCAGGAGGATCCGAAACTCCTGATGTGGTATGATCAGGCGCTCACGCGGATGGGAGCAGACGCATGACTACGCACATCTCGGCACGTCTGGCGTGGCACGACAACGGGTGGAATGGCAGTATCTGCAGGCATCCCGCCAAGAACACCTTTTGCGTGGGAGCACAATCCTATCCTGGTCGGCAGATCGCGGAGAACCGTTCACTGGAGTGGGAAGAACAGGTACGGGGGCAATCGTGTAGGGATCTCGAACGTATTCCGCCATGTTGCTACAGCATGAACGCGTTTGGCTCGGACGAGATACATGCCGAAGCCGCGCCTCCAGAGTGGTTCAACGAAGGCGCTTTGACTCGCCGTTGGCTCCTTCCGCCGGCGACGGTGTGCATTTGGCCCTACGAAGTGATGTACGGCAGTGACGTCCGGGTGGGAGGCGGCTTCGATAACGACAAGCGTCTCGCGAAAGCCCGCGAGTACTTCAGCCCCATCGAGCCTGGCAAGAGCCTCATATTCTACTACGCCAACTACTCCAACCCTTTCAGCGAAGATGAAGCCAAGCGTTACGTGCTTATTGGGCTGTCGCGCGTGAAGGCGGTTGGAGATGAGCTTTTTCACGAAGGCTGTTCAGATGCCGTCAAGGAGAAACACGGTGGCGGGTTCGTCTGGCAGCGTTCCGTGACATCGCACTATCCCGATCAGGGGCTACGACTGCCCTACCACCTCTATCAGGATCGGCCTGATATCCTTGGCCGAGTCGCGCTATTGCCTGAGAACGCTCGACTCTGCAAATACGCCACTAGGCAGTTTGGAGACGACGATGCGCTCGGGTTAGTTGAGGGTTTCCTGCGTTCAGTCCGTGAATTGCAGGATCTGGGCGATACAAGCGAGGACTGGTCCGTCCGGGCGCGGTGGCTTGAAGGGCTTATCTCCGAGCTCTGGCGCCATCGGGGGCTTATGCCCGGCATGACTGCTGCGCTTGAGCTCCTGTCGTTTGAAGACGCGATTCCGTTCTTCAAGCAGGAGGCGTTGAGAGGCCGGGAGGTAGAAGCCCACGACGCTATCTTCGCCTTCGTGGATGGGAGAGTCGACTCAGTTGCAGGAGTCAACCTGAGTTCCACCGTTGCCCGGCTCGTTCGCCGCGCATGGAAACTGCGCGCCAAGGCTGAACAGGATTTGCTGCGGGATGTGCTTCCCCGTTTCGTTCTGCGCGCCGACCAGATCGGCAAGATCCTCGGCGACGGGCGCGCGCAGAACGGGATCATGCAAGATCTGGGGGCCATCACAGAAAACCCATATATCCTGTCGGAGCAGTATGAAGGAGACGACCCGGACGATTTCATCTCGTGGGGCGTCATAGATCGTGGCATGATCCCGTCTCCGGAGCTTGGAGCAGAAGCTCTAGCCAGCGCAGACGACCCGCGCAGGTTCCGAGCGCTTCTTGTCGACTCGCTAAAGCGCGAAGAAGCGCACGTGTTCGCGCCGAGTGATACTGCGATTGCGGCGGTCAATCGTCGTTTATCAGTGCTGCCTGAATGGAAGCGCTTCTCCTTCCATGAACGATACCTTGAGGCAGACGCGGAACTAATCGATGAGGCGATCGTGGCTCGAAAGGAGGGCGGGCGAGCATACCTCTATCTGCGGGAAGCCTACGAAGATGAGAGGCTTCTAGAGGAGAGACTGCGCTTCCTCATGGGAGGACCGGACATCGAATTCCGCCATCCGGTGACAGCGGAAATATGGAACGGCTATCTCTTCGATCGCAACAGCGTGCTGGATCGTAAGGCGCCCGAGGAGTACCGTGCCGCGATTGACGCACAAGTTGAGGCTTGCCAGCGGGTGTTTGTCCGACCGCTCGGCGTGCTGTCCGGAGAGGCCGGCACGGGAAAGACGACTGTCATCCGTGCGCTGATCAAAGCGATCAAGCGGGGGCACGGCGGCGGCGCCTCTGTGATAGCTCTTGCACCGACCGGGAAGGCCGCTGATCGAATCCGTGAAGTCATGGAAAAGGACGAGGCTCTTCGGGGTAGGGTGGAGGTGGCCACGATCCATTCCTTCCTGGCAAAGCGGGGCTGGCTCAACCCCAACATGACGTTCAAGCGCATGGGAGGTCGTGTAGAGGAGGATTACCAGACCTACATCCTGGACGAGTCCTCAATGCTCGACCTTAGTCTCACGGCGACTTTCTTCCGTGCTGTGAGATGGGCAACGGTGCAGCGACTGATTCTTGTGGGCGATCCGAACCAGCTTCCGCCGATCGGCCGTGGGCGCGTTTTCGCCGACATCATTGAGTTCGTACGTGATCACGCTCCTGAGAGTATCGCGACCCTGACGTGCAATCTCCGACAACTTCAGGGCCGGCTTACGGACGGCGCTACAGGCATCATTGACCTCGCTAGGTGTTACATCAATGCAAGCAATGGCGCAGCGAAGAACGAGGAGATCACAACCGGGGCTGAGCAGATACTGCAGCGGGTGCAGATGGGCGGAGATATCGCGCCTGACCTGCGTGTGATCTACTGGAGTGACCAAGAGGATCTATCGCGGGCGCTGCTGGGGCAGATGGCCCAAGACATGGCTGGGGACGTTCGTTCGCGCGGCGAAATCCCTGATAAAGGGCTTTCGAAGCTTTGGCGTCAGGCACATGAGAACAACAGAAAGCCTGCCTACTTGCAGGTACTGAGCCCGTACCGCGGGGAGTTCTTCGGAATCGAGGAACTCAACCGCGTCTGCCAGGAACACATCCAGGAGAGGCGCCCGGACGCCCACAATTCGCTCGCCGGAGTAATGCTGTTCGACAAGGTCATACAGGTTCGCAATAGACCCGCCTCCTGGCCGATTTGGGGGTGGAACCATGACAAGCAATGCATGGAGGCTGCGGAGATCTTCAATGGTCAGCTAGGGTTTGTGAGGCCGCACCCTTTCGATACAAAGCAACGGAAGTATCCACAGTATCACCTCGGAAGGTTCTGTGTGGCGTTCGACCGGCGCAAAGAGTATTTGATCGGATATGGCAGGCTCCTGGGCAAGGACGCCAACGGACGCTGGATCTCAGAGGAGAGCGTAGAGGACAACCTCGAGTTAGCCTACGCCATTTCGGTGCACAAGGCTCAGGGGAGCGAGTTCGAACGTGTCTACATCGTGATCCCCAACAGCAAGAAGGCATTGCTTTCGACGGAGATGTTCTACACCGCTCTGACCCGTGCAAAGCGGCACTGCACTCTCCTGGTCGAGCAGGATGTGTCGTCACTGTTGGGTATGAGGAGACTTGAGGCATCAAGACTACGACGCATAAGCTCGTCACTGTTCAAGTTCAGCCCGGCGCCTGAAGCTTTGATCTCCATAGGAGGATGGTATGAAGACGGCCGGATCCACCATACGCTGGCGGATGCCGTGGTCCGCTCCAAGTCCGAGGTGATCATAGCCAACATGCTCTACGAACGAGATATCCCGTTCCGGTACGAGCAGCCGCTGCATGCGCCTGATAGGAGTCTCTACATACCAGACTTCACGATCACTTGGCGGGGGACGGACTATTACTGGGAACACGTAGGCATGTTGGATCGGGACGATTACCGCGCGCACTGGGAGAGGAAACGCGACTGGTACCGGCGTTTCTTCCCTGGCCGGCTGATTATCACTGAGGAATCGGGCGAGCTGAGCAAGCAGACAGATGAGGTCATACGAAGGTACTTTGCGTAGACAGAGAGGGCTGGCGCATGGAAGCAGGGGACTGGTGCTACAGCACTGACTACAAGCAGTTCTGTCAGGTCATTGAAGCTCAACAGCTCTGGGGCGAGGCGATCTGTCGTGTGTGGCTGCCTGACGCCGGCTCTGTGGTCTGCATTCCAGTGTCCAGGCTCAAACCATTGGACAGTGTTGGCCCCCTGTCCCCAGATGCCATTGCCTACGCGGCCGCGTCCGCGCGGGTGGCTGACGCGCTGACCCAGGATGCGCTGCTGGCCCCAATCGAATCCCGCGTAATCCCGCTGCCCCATCAGATCCGCGTCCTGTCGCGGGCCATCGCTGGCCGTCGGGTGCGTTTTCTGCTTGCAGATGAAGTCGGCTTGGGGAAGACAATCGAGGCAGGGCTGATCATGCGAGAGCTCAAGCTGAGGGGCCTGGTTAGGCGGACTCTCGTTATAGCCCCAAAGGGACTCGTAGGCCAATGGGTGGAAGAAATGCGAACTCATTTCAACGAGTCTTTCCACGCGATCCTGCCCGAAGACATTAAGACACTTGGCCGCATTTCGGTTATTCCCGGAGCGAACTCCCGAACTATGATCGGCGGCGATCCTGAGCCGATGATCCGCAACCCATGGGCCCTCTTCCCGCAAGTGGTTGTGCCTATGGATTCTGTGAAACCCGTAGACAGGCGGAGCGGATGGAGCGCGGCTCAGATTGGCGAGCATAACCGCGAGAGGTTCGAGGACTTGGTGTCCGCAGGTTGGGACCTCATCATCGTTGATGAAGCTCACCGCCTGGGGGGCAGTACCGACCAGGTGGCCCGCTTCAAACTTGGGCAGGGCCTCTCGCAGGCCGCGCCGTATTTCCTCATGCTCTCAGCCACGCCGCATCAAGGCAAAACCGACGCCTTCCATAGGCTCATGTCGCTAATTGACGATAAGGAATTCGCCGACGTGGGAAGTGTTACTAGCGAGAGGATACAGCGGTACGTCATACGAACCGAGAAACGAAGCGCCATCTCTGCCTCTGGCGAACCGCTGTTCAAACCACGATGGACTCAGCTCGCCCCTGTGCAATGGGGGGAACGCCACCGTGGCCAGCGACTCCTCTACGATGCAGTCACTGAGTATGTGCGCGAGGGGTACAACCAGGCCATGCGGGAGAAGCGAGCCTACGTCGGTTTCCTGATGGTTCTCATGCAGCGGCTGGTGGTGTCCAGCACGAGGGCCATTCGTACCACACTCGAGAGGCGGCTTGAGGCGCTTACGGCTCCAGGGGAGCAATTGACCCTGTTCCCGTCGATTCTGGACGAGGAATGGGCAGACCTGGATGGCCAGGAGCAGATCGACGTTTTGCTTCGGAGTCGACTCAAGGCGCTGAAGAACGAGCGAGCGGAAGTGAAGCTTCTTATGGAGGCGGCGGCTCGATGCGAGCAGTCTGGACCAGACGCTAAGGCCGAGGCTTTGCTTGAATGGATATACCGCCTCCAGGCCCAGGAGGGCGACTCGGAACTCAAAGTTCTGGTGTTCACGGAGTTTGTTCCTACCCAGGACATGCTCAGCGGTTTCCTTGCAGATCGAGGTTTCCCCGTGGTCCGTATCAACGGGTCCATGGACATGGAGCAACGCAGACGAGCGCAAGAGGCATTTGCCAGGGATGCCCGTATCCTCATCTCGACGGACGCCGGCGGAGAGGGGCTCAACCTGCAATTCTGCCACGTAGTGATCAACTACGATATCCCCTGGAATCCGATGCGGTTGGAGCAGCGGATCGGACGTGTGGACCGTATTGGGCAGGACCGTACTGTCCGGGCGGTGAATTTCGTATTCGAAGGCTCGGTAGAGCACCGTGTCCGGGAAGTGCTCGAGGAGAAGCTCGCGATCATTCGCGACGAGTTCGGCATCGACAAGACCGCCGACGTGCTTGACTCGGCTCAGGCAGGCCGAATCTTCGACGACATGTATGTCGAGGCAATCCTGAATCCTGACAAAGTTGAGGATTCGATAGAAAACGTCGTCCTCATCTTGAGGGACAGAGCCAGGGAAGCCCGTGCCGCCGCGTCGGCCCTCGGCGCAGTGGAGGATCTCGATCCCGCTGAGGCCCAGCGACTGTTGGCTCACCCCCTGCCGCACTGGATCGAGCGGATGACTATGAGCTACTTGGAGGCGCACGGCGGGCGTGCGAGAAAGAGCGGGCCGAGCTGGACCATCGTCTGGCCTGATGGGGAGATCTACGAGAACGTGGTTTTCGCCGGCACTGAGGCTGAAGGGCTCGCAAGCGCCAGGCGCCTTAGCCTTGACGAGCCGAGAATCAACGAGTTGGTGCTGAAGCTGCCGCGGTTTGCTCAAGGCCAGCCCATCGCCGTGGTTTGCATCCCAGGTCTCGCCGCGGAGATCCAGGGGCTGTGGTCGCTATGGCAGATCTCTATGAGAAGTGATGGGTCACAGGTTGCAGGCTTCGCACGTAAGCCTGAGGCACGGATCATGTCTCTCTTTCTGGCGGACGATGGTAGGGTTTTCGTGACAACGGCCAGATACATATGGGACAGACTGCTGATGGATACCCCTCAGGTCTGCTCGGTGCTTGACGCATACCAGTCCCGAGCTGCCTTTTCGAGATTGGCGGAAGCGGCGGAGCAATGCGGAGGGCCCATCTACAAGGCGCTTTCACAGGAACATAGAGACGGGATCGCGCGTGAGCGCGAGAAGGCTAGTTACGCGTTCGCCGCTCGTCGAAAGATGATCGAGCGAGTTGGGCTGTTGCAGGTTCGAGCCCACCGTCTGAGCGTTCTCATGCAGGAAGAGCGGGAGTTCCGGGAGCGACTTCTCCGGGAGGAGAATGTGTATCCCGATATGACTCCGATACTTGTGGTAAGGGTGGCGAGAGGCGCAAATGAGCAACTGGCGTGATCGGATCCTGAGCGAGTTCGCTCCGAACGTAGCTCGGCTTACGCTGGTGGCCGACCCGGACGGGCTTCTACTTGAAGAGAGAGTCCTCGAGGGCATCAGGGAACGCGGTTTCGAACTAATCCCGTTCGAAGACCGCATCGCCTTCCGGTATGCTTACGAGTCTAGGTTCCGATCTCGTTGGGACCGCGGCGAGCGGACCAACCTCGTCGTCGCGCTCCATTCACAAGCCGGCGACTTGAGCGAGCTTCCCTATGATCTGCTCCAAGCCGGCCGCAAGCTCGCGTTCCGCCTCGGCGATATCTTCCCGAACCTCAGCTACCCAGTGGTGACTGCTTTGGATCGAGGCGACCTCGATGCTTTGTACGATGCGCAGAATCGGTACGCGCCTGGACCTCTGGGCAACAACGCAACCAAGGAATTCGTGCTCAGGCATGTTTTCGGCGTTGCTTCCGAGCTGATCAAGGATGCCAAGGACCTCATGCGCACGTTGCTGCGCCTTCACTATCGCGATGTGCGGATTCCCCCCGTTTTGGAAGAACGACTGATTCAGCTTCTCCGCCATGATAGGGCGTTTGACGACTGGCCTCTTGAGGCGGTTGTCCCGGACCGGGAAGGCTTCTTCACGTTTTTGCAGGAACGCTGGCCGATCTTCCTCGACCATAAGGCGGCGGAAGCCGAGCATGAGATCGGAGATAGCAGGTCTTCCTACGCGCTTACAATAGGCGGCCCTGCTGATCTACCATTTGACGACTCCGACATTCGGATCTACATCAACGACCTATTCGCCGAGGGGCTACTTCGTCCCGTAGCCCATGAACATGCGAACACTCTGAGCAAGACCTGGGTAGGCATCGGCGTTCGATCTACTCCCAACCAAGATCGGTTTCGCCGCCTGGAGAAACTGATCGACAGCTTGCAGTCGTCCGTCTCCCTTGGAGATGCCAAGTACACCGACTGGTTTCGCTTTGCCCGCGGATGGGCCGAAATGATTCTGCTCATGAACGAGCAGCCCGAGGCGGTGCCTGAGGGGATCCATGACCGTGCTGCAGACCTGCAGAAGCAGGTAGATGCGAGCTTCACCTCTTGGCTCGAGAAGCGGTACTCCGGGCTCGCCAACCTGCCCCCAGACCCCCCTGTGATGCTGCACCACATCCCGCGCTTCCTTGCCCGCCGGCTCGGCGACGACGGCCGTGGGAAGATAGCGCTAATCGTGGTCGACGGCCTCGCCATGGACCAATGGCTTGCCGTCCGAGACGAGATGTCAGAACACGAGTGCAGTCTCAGGTTCCAAGAGCAGGCTGTGTTTGCCTGGATCCCAACGGTCACATCCGTGTCGCGCCAGGCCATCTTCGCGGGCAAGGCTCCCGGTTTCTTTCCGGCAAGCATCCGGACGACAAGCAAGGAACCTGCACTATGGGCGCAGTTTTGGGCAGATCGGGGCCTGGCGCCAAACGAGGTCGTGTACGTTAAGGGACTGGGCGACGGCGACATAGGGGAGGTTGACGAAGCGCTCTCACACCCCAAGGCAAGAGTTGCCGGGCTCGTTGTAGATAAGGTCGACAGGATCGCGCATGGGATGGAGATGGGAACTGCCGGAATGCACAACCAAGTGCGCCAGTGGGCTAGGGAGCGGTACCTGAGCAATCTTCTCTGCTTGCTTATTGCGCGAGGATTCCGAGTCTATCTCACCTCGGATCATGGCAATATCGAGGCCGAAGGCTGCGGCCGCCCATCGGAAGGTGCACTTGCCGATCTGCACGGCGAGCGAGTTCGCGTCTACCCGGACCCACTCCTTCGCAGCAAGGCAAGGGAGCGCTTTCCAACGGCGATCGAATGGCCCCCTGCCAGCCTCCCTGATGAGTATCTTGCACTTTTGGCCCCTGCCAGGCAGGCATTCATCAAGGAGAGAGAGCGTACTGTGACTCATGGCGGCATCTGTATAGAGGAAGTCATCCTGCCACTTGTTCGAGTTGAGAGGAGAGACACATGAGTTCGCCAAACTGCCAAGTTGGATTCAGTCAGCGGATACGACTGGAGTGGCTAGAATACACGGCCAATCTTGTTTTGGCGGGCAACACCAGGTCCGCTGTTGCCGACGCACTGCAGGAACTGCTCATGGACAAGGTATCTGTGGGTGGGGAAGCGGAGCGAAGCAATCGCTCTAAGACAATCACGATTCTGACGAGGATATGGAGCACCGCTCCATCGGAACTCGAAACCTTCCGCACCCGAGGACTGGAGCTAATGTGTCAGATTCGGCCACAAGATCGGATAGTACTGCACTGGGGAATGACTGCGGCCGCATACCCGTTCTGGGCCGACGTGGCAATCCAGGCGGGTCGCCTGATGAGGCTTCAAGGCGCGGCTTCGGCAGCCCAGGTCCAGCGTAGGATGGCTGAGCGCTACGGCCAGCGCGAGACCGTGAGCCGAGCAACACGCCGGGTTATGTCCTCGTTCGTTGACTGGGGCGTGCTGAGCAGGGCCGAGGAGAAAGGAATCTACGTACTCGGTTTGTGCGTGCCAGTCAGCGATCCGCGTCTCGTGTCGTGGTTGGTTGAGGCTACTCTGCGAGCAGGGCCCAACTCGGTCGCTCCGCTAAGAGACATCATTGCCAGCCCTGCTCTATTCGCCTTCAGACTCGAGGCGACTCACCCAGAGGATCTGATCCAGTCGTCGGGCAGTCTTGAGGTGTTCCGTCACGGCACTGACGTTGACCTGGTGGAGCTGAGACGCTAGCGGATTGAGTAGGGACTAGGTAGTTCACGATTAGTGTCTGCGCGATACGCCGGTTGGCCTTTGACGGTAGAGGCAAAACATTGGGAGAGAGGAAGGGTGATCTCCTTGTGGACCGGTTTTAAGAAGAGCCTCGTGTTCTTGCTGTTGCTGTTCGCCCTAATCCAGGTGGGCAGTGGATCCGCGTTTGCCGGTGGCGCTCCGGGGCACATCAAGGCCGTATGCGTTATTGCCGACTTCCCCAACAATAAACTGGAGGACTGCCGTACAGCCACGATCAACTCTGTCGCGAAGCTAAAACCGCTCCTAGAGAAGATGTCTGAGCACTGGGCGTGGATGAGCTGCGACCAGCAGACGATGGACTGGACGATTATTCGCGTTACCGCCTCAAGGAATCTTGCCGATGATAGCTATGGGTCATGGGTAGACTTTCGCTCGGATGTAGTCTCGCTGGCCGGCGAGCAACTGGACTTTGCGGACCATGATGCTGATAACGATGGTGTGCTGGACGTAATGTGGATCTTGGCTGCCACCCGGAATCAGGAAAACGCAGATTACTGCCGCGGCGGTGCGGGGCAGATTCCGGGTAGGATTTCGAATGGCGAGCGCGTTAGGGCCAACACTTTTCTCGATGGCCAGGACTCCTATAGCGTAAAATGCGGGGCCTACGGCAATTTCAATCACGAGATCGGGCACTGCTTTGGTTTGCCGGATCTGTATGGTGAGTGCGATCGCCTCAAGTATCTCTCATTGATGTCTGATTCTTGGCCTGTGCCTGCTTTTGGTTTCTGCGCTTACGATCGGGTCAAGTTGGGTTGGGTCGAGCCGATGCTTGTTGAATCGACGAAATACGATCTCGAGCTCAAACCGGCTGAGACCAATCTGCAGTGCATCAAGATCCCCACGTCTTCACCAGCGGAGTACTTCCTTGTGGAGTATAGGAAGAAACCCACTCGCGGATTTGGTTCCCTACGAGATCATAGTCACCCGGCATACGATGGGCTGGCCATCTACCATGTTGATGAACGGCGTATCCTGACAGGCAATTCAACAGACCCGCCTCTGGTTTCTCTGGAATCCCCGCAGGGGTTTCATACAGGAATGCCGACGACAAATGACTTCTGGTACCCCCGAAACCCCAAGATGAAAGGGCCTTTTGTGGCCGCGTCCAATGACGGCAGACTCTGCGGGTTTCATCTGGAGGTCACCTCTATCGCCAAGGAAAGCATCAGGCTCAATGTCATTTTCGATGATCATGTAGAGGTTGCGGAAACGCCGCCGATTAATCTACTAGCGGATGGTTCCTTCGAAACCGAGGCGTTTGGTCGCGACTGGTTCGTTGACACCTTTCGCGGGAATGAGGCCGCCGCTTCGTTTGAGGATCGCTTCGCCCATGACGGTGAGACTTGCCTGTGCTTGGAAACATTGGATTTTGATGATGATTGTCGTGTTTTGCAGGCCGTTGCCGTCAGATCACACACGCCTTATTGCCTGTCGGGGTGGGTCAGGACTCAAGGCGTCAAGTCTTGGGAAGGGTCTTGCGGCGCCAACCTTTCAATCGTCGGTGGATGGGAGAGATCCGCCTCGTTACTGAACGATCACGATTGGACGTATCTGGAAGTGTACTTCGATTCGGGCGACCGCCAAGAGGTGGATGTCTGTTGCCGTTTAGGTTTCTACGGCAGTACGGTTGTGGGCAGAGCTTGGTTTGACGACATACGGTTGGTGGAGACTGATTGATCACGAATACTGTGTTCCGGATGATCGGCAGTGTATCTATGATTCTGGCCTGCTCAATCAGCTTGTGTTGCCAGTAGCCCCAGGGGGACTTACGTGTGAAGAGACTCGCGGTATACATGAAGCCTTACATCCTCTTCTTTCTTATTGCGCCTATGCTCAAGGCTATCGAGGCATCGGCGGAACTGCTTCAGCCCAAGATCATGACCATCACGGTGAATGCAGGCATTATTGCAGGCGACGTCAGTGTCATCTGGCGCAACGGGCTGCTCATGTTGGGTGTGGCGCTGGTGGGGATTGCGGGCGGTATTGGCGCATGTTGGTTTGCCGCCAAGTCGTCGCAGGGGTTCGGTGCTGATCTGCGCCGAGCGGCGTTTCGGAAGGTTCAGAGCCTCTCCTTTTCCGACCTCGACCGGTTCTCCTGCATATTCCGGCCCAAATCGTCCACCCATTCCGGGGCAATTCGTCCACCCATTCCGATTGAACTCGTCCACTGATTCCGGAGCAAACAATCCACCGATTCCGATGCAATTCGTCCACTGATTCCGGCCCAAATCGTCCATCGATTCCGGAGCAATTCGTCCGGGGCGGCTGCCTCGGTTCGGAGCTGAAGCGCGCCGGCAACGATGCCACAGGATAGCCGCATAGAGTCACCGAACTCCCGTAAGCAAGATGTTCGTGGGAGGGTGATTGGGCGCCGTGGCAAACAGGAGGTTGTCGATGCGCAAGATCAAGGAGATTCTGAGGCTTTATCACGAGGTGGGGTTGAGCCGTCGCCGGATTGCCGAAAGCCTACAAGCTGCCCATAGCACTGTCGGTGATGTGATCAGGAGAGCCAACGGCGTCGGGCTCGGCTGGCCGATCCCGGACACCATGACTTGGGACGATGTGGAGCGTTTGCTTTATCCGGGCAACACGAACA
>Ga0116174_10003923_pt1 | contig 12038 bp, 11 predicted proteins | sample AD_UKC087_MetaG_FD_89801 | JGI IMG/M metagenome (GOLD analysis project Ga0116174, IMG submission 89801) | Active sludge microbial communities of municipal wastewater-treating anaerobic digesters from USA - AD_UKC087_MetaG | ecosystem: Engineered > Bioreactor > Anaerobic > Digestate | place: USA...
CGTTTGGAAGCTGTGGACCGGCAGGCCGTCGGGCGTCGTCTTCCTGGACTTCTTTGCCTTTGCCGATGCCGATGCTTCCGGTTTCGCGACCGGGTCACGGACCAGGCGATCAGCCGGGACATCCTGATCCTGGAAAAGCAGCGGGGCCAATGCCCGCCGCATGTGCCATTCGACGTAATACGGCCACGTCCGTCAAGGTGGTGTACGAAGGATTTTTCATCGAGTAAGGCACCGAACCGGGCAGCGGAAAATAGGGTCGGCTCCCGCCGACCCTCAGCCCATACCGACCACGATGTCCAGATTTCTACGGATCACGACGAGCGGCAACAGGTAACGTAACGGCCTATCGGACGACCAGGACGAGTAACGCACGGAACCGGGCGACGGAAGACGGGGTCGGCTATCGCCGATCCTCAGCCAACACCGACCACGAAGTCCAGATTTCTACGGATCAAGACGAGCGGCAACACATGAAGGTTTGAAAATGGACAAAAGCCGATGATTCAGGCTGCGCTGTCTATCTCTTATACTGATAAATAGAGGGTATGCCAGTAACGGTTGGCAAGGAATTCCAATGGGTCATATCGGAGGTCAGGATTTTGGAAATGGAAGCCTCCAGATTCAAAATTTGGACTAAGCCATCGCCAAAATCAAGCGCAATACGGGCTTCAGCCAAGTGGCGGAATGTAGCTTGAGGGACATCAAATCCAAAGACATCGATTTGGAATTCGTTACCGGTTCTTGAAACGTAAGTAAATAGTATTACATCGGCAGAGACACTTTGTCCTGCTGCAGTAGCTCTTTGAACAAAACCGGGATCGGCGAACCGGCCGGTACTTGCATACCACTGCATCTCTACCGCGAATTGGCTTTTCGTGTTGATAGTTCGAATGGAGGAATCGATAGTTAGCAACCCCTCGAAATTGCCATGAACTCTTTCTGTAATCGATGGTGGGATGGATGGAAATGCTTGGGTTGGGATCAGGAGGACATCAACGGGGATTCTTCTAAGAAGGTCACTTCCACTGACACCATTCAAGTTTGAACCGTAGGGAACCTGGCCGCCTGCTCGCACACCAGTTGAACTGGCAGGGATTTCCTTTTGGTGATCCGTCAGTGAGGACGGCTGCTGGGTAAAACCGGAATCAAGCTTTTCTGACTGATTTCGGCAGAGCTGGCTGACAACGGAAAGCAAGGATTTCCGAATGGCTTCCTCTGTGCATTTTCCTTCCTGTGAAGCGCCGAGTACGGTTGTTTCGGAACGAACATCGTAAAGCGAGGAGGTCACTTCGCAGATATTCCCAATCTTAATGATGGAGGTTGAAAGTGATTTGTCCGCAGCAATCTGGGCGCCCAATTCGATTTGACAGGATTGGTCATAGCAATCCTGATGAGATTGGGTCCGTTGTCTGGCGATTTCCTTTCTTAGTTGGTCCCTGGGTGCCAGTCGATACAGATTGCACATCGCCAGACGGCCAGCCAGATAGTCGCCAAGTCGCCCAACAATAGGCTTGGAAAGCGGGGAGCCCTGATTGTGGATGTCGAAAACAGCTACTACCGTGGGCCTGTCTGTCTGGGCAGAAGCATCTTCAGTTGCAGCGAGTATCGAGGCCAGTACCAGTAAGCCAAAAACAGAAGCATTTTTGCAGGAATCAAGACGGAACGCCATGCCGAGCCTTCCACAACAAGAATGAACCAAGCGCGGCCTGCCAAGTCCCCGGGACTTCCCAATAAAAAGGAGTGTTGGCAGGCCGATTACGCCCGAATTCTATCACCCCCGGGAAGCTTTTTGTAATCCCTGCGAACCCATATTACAAGTGGCCTTGCCCTCAAAGGAGGACACCTTCCATACGGTGTCGTCGGTCCAATCCGGCGGCCAACTTAAGAATCTGAGTTACACTCGCCTGGCTGCGAACTTCCCCATCCATTCCTCGATTTGCAGGAAGCGCATGAATGACGGCTCCAGGGCGGATTGGGTCTTGCCGGCGATGGCGCGCAGGTCGTTCATCGCGGACTTGAAGGACTCGTTCAGGACCAGCTCGATTTCGATGCCGCGTTCGGTCCTGATGCCCTGGGCCATGCGAAGGACGTCGTTCATCTGGTCGGGCTTGGTCCTGCCGCGTCCGTCGTTTACGATGGGTGACCAGAGCATGAAGACATGGCGGTATCCGGGGAACTTCCCGGTGATCATGTCGATGTCCGTGTTGAATTTTGCGGTCAGCGTTTCGAAATTGGTGGTCTTGCTGCCGGTGACGTACATCAGGCCGCTGGTCAGGTGCGCCGCGACCTCGCAGCAATAGATTGTCTGCTGGGACAGGTTGATGGCGATTACGTCGATTTCGCCCCCGCGGGTCGGCGTCTTCATGTTGTACTGGATGAACTCGCACCCACGGCAGTGCCGCAGCCATTCCCCGCAGATTTCTTCGGCAACGTTCATGTTGGTTCCCTGTTATCTGTTGGCTGGCATTGACCAGCAACGGCATGCATTAAAAGCCACAAGCCTTCGCAAGGCAAGCAGAGACCATGGCGCCGTAAGCATCACCTGTCATAAACAAATGCTTCGGCCATCCTCATTGCGTCCGATGCCGAGCCGGCCTTGCCACAAAGACTCCACCCCGCGTACGAGACATAGACTTCCCGGGAATAGGAGTCCCACTTCACCTCGAAAGACTTGCCGGATCTGGATTTAACCCGTCCGATTAATTGAGCAGACATCACCCTACCTCATGTCAGAATTTGGTTTGCCCCGGCAATCAGACCCGGTAAACAAAATCACAATCATTGTCGCGAGTTGCTTCAAGAATCTTCTTGGAGTTCCCGTTGATCAGGACGATATCGATGTCATAAAAATTCTCGCGGCTGGTGGTGGATGATTTGGCAACGGGTCTGGTTTGGTGTTCCCGGCCACCAATTATTGATTCATTCGGCCACCAATAATTGATCCACCCGCAGGGGCTCCCGGTAGAGTTTTCGGACCTATTCGGGGGCCAGGAGGATGTTGCGAGTGGATCAGGTATTGGTAATAAGGCACAAGGTATTGCATGAGGAGCGATCGGTCCGGTCGGTTGCCCGGGAGTTCGGCGTTTCGCGAAATACGGTACAGAAGTACCTGTCGCAGGCGGAGCCGATCCGGCAGGAGTACCCTAAGCGTTCGTATCCGGTTCGTGATGTCATTCAGGGCCAGATAGACGTGTGGATGTTTGTCATGCACGAGATGTCCAGCGGTCTGGACTTCGCCTGTTGCGATGTGCCACCGATCAATAAGGAACGAAACGGCCGGTGGCCGCGAACAGACGCCGCCATGGATTTCGGCAGCCCCGACATGCGTGAAAGACGCCTGATCGAAAGCCGTGGGCGAATTTGGGGGGATCAGATCGCTGCTGGATACGGTATCATCCGGTCAGGTTTTTAATTGGGGACCATCATGGCCGGCTCGTCCAGGGAACAGCGCAAAATGCCGATCGCGCGGTCGGTTGGAAAGGCGGGAATCAGGGGCAAATCGCGTGTTGGCTCGTCGATCAATCAGGATGCGGAAGTGACGGCGTTTCTATTGAAGATCGAGTTGCAGGATGTTGAACCGCGGGTCGCCAGGTTGATGGTCATTCCGCCCGATTCGAGTTTGTGGTTTTTGCACACGATGATTCAGGAAGTCATGGGTTGGCAGGACACCCATCAGTACGCATTTTATTTTGGCCAGACGTGTTATCTGGATTGCCCCGAGGGTGACCGCGAACTGCCGGCGCTGAACTGTACGTTGCGGCAGGCGGTGATGCGTCATGGTCCCAGCTTCAGGTATGTGTACGATTTCGGGGACGGATGGGAGCACAATGTTACCGTATTGGACCAGGAACACCCGCGTGCTGCCAAATCGGTCGGGGTCGAGTGCCTGGACGGCTGCGGGGCGTGCCCCGTGGAGGACGTTGGCGGGCCCCGCGGTTACAGGGAATTCCTGATCGCATTGGCTGACCCCAGACATCCCGAGCATCGTTCGATGAAGGCGTGGCTGGCTGATATGCCGGAGTACGGCCCCCGATTTAATCCCCTGAAGTTCGATCGCAAAAAGGTTAACGCCATTATTGCCTGGCTGCTTACTCCCAACGCCAGAATTCCCGGTTAGGGATCCGGGGTGTTGTCCTATAGACCGGCAAACGGCCACGCAAGGGTTCCGTCGCCAAGGGGCATTTTGACATCACCCGTATGAACGACAAATCCTGGTGCGGCGACGTCGCCGATGTCGGCCTGGAAACCACGGATTCCTTTTGCCATGGCGGGGCGGGGGGTTGCGGACTGCTTTACCTCGACCGGGATTATTCGACCTTCGGTTTCGACAAGAAGGTCGACTTCAACACCGGTCGCCGTCCGCCAGAAGTACAGCCTGGGTTCGGCGCCGCGATGCCGGATGGTGCGCACTATCTCATTGATTACGGCCGTTTCGACGATGGCGCCGGACATGGGGCTGTTCATGGCATGCCCGGCATCACCAAGGCCCACAAGACGACACATCAAACCCACGTCGGAAAAATACACTTTTGGCGTTTTTACCAGCCGTTTCGAAATGTTCGCGTGATAAGGCCGCAGTATGAACACCTGGTAGGTGGCTTCAAGAAGCGAAAGCCAGTTCTTGAGTGTATTGAGCGAGGTTCCCAGGTCCCGGGCCATGCTGTTCAGATTCAACAGCGCGCCGCTTTGCGCCGCAAGAACTCTTAAGAAAGTCTGAAACTGCGCCAGGTCCCCGATTCTACTAAGCGAACGAACGTCCCTTTCAAGATAAGTCTGCATGTAGCTTGCGAACCACAGGTCAGTGTTTCTGGCGGGGTGGGCCACCAATTCCGGATATCCGCCCCGAATGAATGACCGCCACAGATCCGCCTGACCGGCGCCAGTCAGCGTCCTGGTTGGTCCGTCTTCCCACGGAAGCGCCGCGTCTGGCTCCCCGGCGATTTCACGATTCGACAAAGGCAGCAGGGTCAGCATCGCAACCCTTCCGGCCAGGGACTCGGTGATGTGCTGATTCAAAAGCAGATTCTGTGATCCCGTTATGAAGTACTGACCGGGCACATCGCGCCGGGAATCCACGCGCTCTTTGACGTACATCAGCAGTTCCGGGGCGTACTGGATTTCATCAAGAATGACGGGAGATTCGTGGAAGTCCAGAAATCCCCGGGGATCGGTAATGGCAGCCAGTCTGGTATCCGGAGTCTCCAGCGATACGTACCCGCAACCGTCACCAAGAAGGTGTCGTAACAATGTGGTCTTCCCTGATTGTCTGGGACCGGTCAGCGCAACCACGGGAAATTGTTCGGCTGCCGACTGGACTACCGATTCAAGCGAGCGCCGTATGTAGGACATGGTGAACTCCAAGGGCGGTAGCTTGTAATATTGCATCGCTGTTGCAAAATTGCAAGGCATCAGGCGCTAGCTGTACTTGGAAGTTCAGGCAGACCGTAAACAGCATGTACAGAATTCTCGATTCCGGCTGAAATCATGCCGCCCAGTGCCCTAAGATGCGCTTTCAAAGGCGTGGAACTTTCTTCAGCCACCCGGGAGTCAGCATGAACGCGGACATGGTTCCAATTGATCCTGAAGCGATAATCGAGCGGCTGGAACCGGGTTTGAGCCCTGGGGCGAGAATCCTTCGCCGGCAGTATGGAATCAACGGATATCGAAGGAACCGGTCGGGGCAGCCGACGAAGCCACTGTCGGGGGCGTGATTTCGACCAACTGAATACATGCGTGACGACATCCAGAATTAGGATTTGTTCCCCGAAAGCCTGATTCAGCCCAATTTCAGTCACCGGCAGGAATCTTGCCATCCTCCATGCTAACCTTTGTCCCAACTAACAAACCAAAGTGGTCGGCCGGGGTGGCCGGCCGGGGTGGCCGGCCCGGAAAAGGAAAGGAAATGACAAACAAACAATTGCAAAGGGCGGCGGCCAGGACGTGGCCGTATGGGACTCATCGGGGGTACGAGGCGGGGTTGCGCAGGGCGGCGGCCGAGTGGTTTGCGGGTAAGGGGGCGCAGACGGCGCCCGGCAGGCCGTATTGCCTGGCCCGGCATGACATGTGGCGTGAAAACATCATCCTGCCCCAGGTGGCGGACTATGTGGCGGCCGAGCACGACCGGCGCCAGGGCGACAACGGGTTCCCGCTGCACCAGTGGGTGCATCACGGGCTCAGCAGCCAGGCGATGGTGTTCAACCTGATTGGGCCCTTGATTGTGCGGGGCGACCTTGCGCCGCTGCAGGTCGCGGTCGGGCGCGCCGGGATTGCATGGCCGGGCGGGACCGCGCGGGCCGGCTTCGAGCACAGCGACAGCGCCATGTTCAACGAGGACCCCGGACACCCGACCTCGATTGACGTCGTGGTCGAAGGGCAGGGCGGCAACCTGTACATCGAATCCAAGATGGTCGAGCGCGGATTCGGGGGGTGCAGCGTATTCGCGGACGGCGACTGCGAGGGCATGAATCCGTACCCGGACCGCCCCGGGGCTTGCTATCTGCACCACATCGGCCGCAAGTACTGGACCATGATGGCCGAAATGGGGTTCGGGATGGGGGCAGGGGGCCCGGGACCCCGCTGCGGCCAGGTTGCAGATCCGAACGTCGGCCCGATGGCCGGTTCCAGCCCGAACCTGACAACCGGTCCGGTCTGCCCATTCGCCAGCTACTATCAGTTCTATCGCGAGGTAATGTTCGCCATCGCCAGCGGCGGCAGCTTCGTCCTGCTTCACGACGACCGCAACCCGGCCTTCCTGAAAACCGCCGACGGCCACCCGCCCCGCGGTCTGTGGCCTTTCCTGGTCGATTCCATCCCGCCGAATCTGCGTGACCGCGTCGGCCGCATCACCATGCAGTCCGTCGTCCAGGCCATCGATGAAAGCGGCCGCCATGCCGACTGGATTGGTGATTTTCGGGCGAAGTACTTCGTAACATGAACATTGCACAATAACATTGACGATGTTACTCTTGCGCCTTGGGTGTTACAGGTGCCGACCATGCTTATCGACCGTCTTGAAAGGTATCTCCGCGATACTCTAAATGTCATCGCGAGCGTTGATGATTGGGAAGGGACGGTGCGGCTGCCGCTCTATCTGCGGGAACTATATAGCTATCGTACAGCGGAAATTTGCGGAACCTCTTTCCTTCTGATGATCGATGTCGATGGCAGGGTGCCAGCGCCATCCCTGGTGGCCAAACATGTTGGGGTGATTCAGGCGGCCTGGGGTGGGGAGGTTGTGTACGTCTGTTCCCAACTCAGCGCGTACGCTCGCAGGGGGCTGATCGACGCCCGTATTCAGTTTGTTGTTCCGGGCAATCAGTTGTACCTGCCTGTGCTGGCCGTGGCCCTTCGGGAGCGTTTCAGTCGAACGCCCGCGGCAACACATAAGTTCAGCCCTGCCACTCAGGTCCTGGTTCTTTTCTGGATCTACAATCCGGCCGGCAGTGGCCCGGGACGTTCAACCCCAACGGAAATGGCCCGCGTCCTTGGGTACACCAAGATGACGATGTCCCGCGCTTTCCGCGAGGTAAATGGAGTCTTTGATGAACTTGCGCGAAATAAAACGGGCGGTGATGCGATAAGTGAACGGTTGACGCCTCGCGAGTTGTGGAACATGTTTCAATCGTATATGCGTGATCCGGTTGGTCGTCACATCTTTCTGCCGAAACGGGATTTTGACCCCGTTATCGGCTTGCGGGCTGGTCTGACGGCCCTGGCTGAATTGTCGATGCTGGCGGAACCGGCCCGCGGGGTTTGGGCCGTTGGCCAGAACGACTGGCTTGCATTTGCACGAAACGGGGGCGCGCGACTTCTGGATCGGCCTGATGCGGACTCGCTGGAAATCGAAATTTGGCGCTATCCGCCGAAGCTCTTTGGGAAGCTTGGGTTTGGGGGGATGGACGGTGGAGTTGACCCCCTGTCCTTGTATCTGTCCCTTCGGGAAGATCCTGACGAGCGGGTTCAGATGGCACTTGATGAATTGCTTGGGGCTATTCGATGGTAAGGGGCCTGGGCTTGTTTCTTCAGCATTTCAGCGCATTCAGCGACCAGTATGTCCTGATCGGCGGTGCTGCATGTGATCTGGCCTTTGACAGGGCCGGCGCCAGCTTCCGCGTGACGAAGGATCTTGACATCGTACTGTGCGTCGAAGCACTTACCCGACCCTTTGCGGATGCTTTATGGTCATTTGTACGGGCCGGCGGGTACCGGATCCAGGAAAACGCCAGCGGACGAAAGCAGTTCTATCGGTTCAGGAATCCCGCGGCTAATGGTTACCCGATAATGCTGGAGTTGTTCGCCAGAACGCCGGATGTTCTTGATATCAGGGAAGACCAGCATCTGGCGCCGATACCCGTTTCGGAAGAGATTTTAAGCCTGTCCGCGATTTTGTTGGATAATTGCTATTACGCATGGATTTTGCGGGGAAAGGTAGTGCTGAACGGGGTGCCGATCGTCGGTCCGGAGTATCTGATACCGCTTAAGGTGAAAGCCTGGTTGGATTTGACCGTACGGAAGGAGCGGGGGTGCCAGATCGACGGCAGGGACATCAACAAGCACAAAAACGATGTGTTTCGGCTTGCGGCAATAATGGATGTTGCCGCGGTGCCAGACGTGCCCGATCAGATCCGGGACGATTTGCGAATCTTTCTTGTTGCAATGAATGATGAAGCTGTCGATTTGAGGGCTTTGGGACTGGCGAAACGACAGAAGACCGAGGTGTTGTCCTTTCTGCATACGATCTACGGGGTTTGACCTGGGGGCGTTCAGCATCCCGCCGCGTCGTTTACATCCTTGTTTTGGGGGACAAGCGAGAAAAGGAAATGAAATGACGAACAAACAGGACGAAACGCCCTGCCACTGACGCCCGATAAACACCCCCGCACGCTCCGGTAATTCAGAACAAAAGGGGTGATGTCATGGCCAGGAAACTGGTTTCGGATCCAGAGGGTGCTGGACCGTCCGATGTGGCGGCAGTTGAAGGTGATTTGGCCCTGTTCGGACGCGTGGCGACGATACTTGACCAGGCGCGCGGGCGTCGTGCGTGCTGTCAACCACCAGATGGTTGTCGCGGACTGGCTTATCGGCCGCGAGATCGTGATGGAACTGCAGCGCGGCCAGGAAAGGGCAGGGTATGGGGAGATGGTCATCAAATCCCTTTCGACGAGGCTAACCTTGGAGTACGGCAAGGGATATTCGATTGCAGCATTGAAGAACTTTCGTCAGTTCTACGGCACATATCCGGACTTCGTAACAACGCAGAATCCCGCGATCTCCATGGAACTGACTGACCTTGCACCAATTGGCTACCCGCTGGGTAGCCAATTCAAGCTTCAAGTGGAGACAACACTGAGTTGGTCCCACTATCGCGCGCTGATGCGAGTTGAAGACCCGGAAGCTCGCCGGTTCTACGAGAAGGAAGCAGCGGTGGCCGGCTGGAACAAGAGGGAACTCGAACGTCAGATTCATACGCTGTATTACCAGCGGCATGTGGCGAGGCAGCGGCGCCCGGTCAAGGAGTCTGCGGCCGCGGTCCCACTTCCCAATTCAATTGATAGCTCGGCCCAGGACTCATTATCGTCACAAACCATACCAATCCCCATCGATACACTGAAGGACCCATACGTCCTGGAATTCCTGGACCTTCCGGATCCCGCGGCGTTGCATGAAAAGGGGCTTGAGGGCGCGATTATCGGTCACCTGCGGGACTTCCTGCTGGAGTTGGGCCGCGGCTTCGCGTTCGTGGCGCGGCAGAAGCGGCTGCCGTTCGATGGCGACGAAATGTACGTGGACCTGGTGTTCTATAACTGCATCCTGAAGTGCTATCTGCTGATCGACCTGAAGATGGGGCGACTGACGGCGGCCGACGTCGGGCAAATGGACAGCTATGTCCGCATGTTCGATGACCTGGTGGCCGGGCCTGAACAGAACCTAAAATGAAGTTTGAAAGATAAAGTAACTCGTTTTACAACTCAGTCTGGATGTTTATGCCAATCTGACTCAGATTGTTGCTTCAAGAACCTTCATGGAGTTCCCGTTGACCAGGACGACGTCCCATCCAAACGAACTGAACGCCGGGAGCCCTGCCTGAATCAGGGTTATTCATGTTTTCATCCACGAAATGAACGTGCGGCCGTGCGGAGCAGGCACGCGCCTGTGCCCGCCGGCGTCATCGACTTGTGCCATCCGTCGGGCTGACTGGACGTTTGTGACGGGGCGGGCAATGATCGACGCGGATCTGAAGGCGCGCATCCGTCTGCGCAGGACGGTTGAACCGCATTGAATTTCGTTTACCAGTGCTTTTCCGACAGCCAGCGCCATGCGGGGAGCATCCTGATGCGGGCGGTGTCGCCGTACCAGGAAAAGTCGGTTTCACCCGAAAGCGAATCGGTCAGGATCAGGAGGTCGGTGCAGCCGGTTTCGCGGCTGGCCTTCAACAGGGCGCGGGCCTCGCGGTCAAACACCTTCGGTGAAGACGGATCCACGCAGACCTGAATCAGCGAAGTCACCTGACGCCCTTCCTTGACCACGAAATCGACTTCCCTCTGGTCGCTGCCCTGCCAATAAAAGAGTTGAATCCGCCCAGCCATCTCCCTGGCCTTCAGTTCGCAGGCCACGGCATTTTCGTACAGCGCGCCCCGATTGGCGGAAAACATCATCGAATTCGCAGTGACCAGGCCGTTGTCGATGAAATAGGCCTTGCGCGGCGCCTTGGCCTGGACCGCGTACTTGAACGAAAAGCGCCGGACGGGAAAGTGCAGGAACGCCTCTTCAAGGTAACCGGCATAACGTGCCGCCGTCCGCGGATTGATACCGCCCAGCGCGTCCGCCAGGCTGTTGTTCGAATAGCGCTGTGAGCACGAATTGATCAGCACCCGCGCAACATCCTCGATGGCGCCATGGATTCTGATCCCGTGCCTGACCACCACGTCCTTGTACAAAATCGAATTGAACAGCGTTGAAAGATAATCCCTGGCCGACAACCCCTTCATCAGGGGTTCGGGATAACCGCCGGATTCGACATAGGTCCTGAAAAGCTCGGCCATTTCGGCGTCGGTGAACGGCCCGCCACGGCTGGCGGCGAATTCCCTGAATGAAAACGGGAACAGGACAATCGGGATGTGTCGGCCCGTCAGGTGCGTGGCCAACTCGCTGGAAAGAAGGTGCGCGTTGCTTCCAGTCAGCGTCAACCGGAACCCCTGCCGCTGCAGGCGGTTCACAAGCAGTTCCCAGTCCGGCACGTTCTGGATTTCGTCCAGGAGCAGCCGTTCCGGGTGGCCCCAGGCTTCAACAAGCGCGGCAATCATCGCGTCGAAGTCGTTGGTCGCCAGCAGGCGCTCGTCATCGAAGTTCAGGTAACCGAAAGGCCCCGTCCGCTTCATTTCATGCAGGGCCATGAACGACTTTCCCGCCCGTCGCGGACCGATCACGACCCTGATCATGTCGTCGTTGCCCGCGGGCCAACCGACATCGCGCGGCACATACGCTTCGGCCAGTTTTCGTTCTGCCTCGCGCATCTGGCTGATCACGACGTCTTTCACCATGGCGGTCACCTTTTTACGAAACTTAGGGCTTTAATGTTACTTGTAATACACAAAAGTTGGAAGTTTTATGTATTACGCCCGCACACACTACAGAATAACCGGAAGATATCGCCGCCACGCGTCCTCGCCAGCGGCTCGCTTGAAGCCAGTTGCAAGGAACTGCAAGTATTACCGCTGACGATTTCGGATTCCAGTTCAGGGTACATGCGCGGAAGGGACTTTCCCGCCGCTTCCTTCGTTTGAAACCTTTTCAACAACGAAATCAGTTCTTCAGGAGTCATTTACATAACTAAAATTGATATACTTCCGTCCTGAGACCTATCATCTCAACGATTCGGGGGAAACACCAAAACGATCCGATATCACTCTGTCGCTGACTCGGGGGAAGTCGAAATCTGGCGCTATCCGCCGAAGCCATTTTCAAAGGCCGGGTTTGGGGGGGGCTGGTTTTAGCATTTCTAAAATCGATTTACGGGGGTTGATTTGGGCCGATGCGAA
>Ga0116174_10003929_pt1 | contig 12031 bp, 3 predicted proteins | sample AD_UKC087_MetaG_FD_89801 | JGI IMG/M metagenome (GOLD analysis project Ga0116174, IMG submission 89801) | Active sludge microbial communities of municipal wastewater-treating anaerobic digesters from USA - AD_UKC087_MetaG | ecosystem: Engineered > Bioreactor > Anaerobic > Digestate | place: USA...
CCGCGATGATGCGTTTTTCCGTCACCGTCCCAGTCTCCCGTGAAATGCCTCGAAAATGGCCGTTCTCTTCAGCGCGTTCCAGCCAGTGATCCCATTAGAAAAGTCACCAAGGCCTCGCGGTCCACCTCGTGGGCGCCGGGGTGAATGTGCAGGCCCGCGCGGGCGGGAACGCCCAAGAGTGTATAACAGCGCTGGACGTCGCGGAAAGCAACGCGCCCCAGAAGGGGCGGGAACTGGTCGCGGGGCTCCTGCTCGCCGAGCTGGCATTGCAGCGCGCGCGGGGCGATGAGGGCGTAGAGGTCGGGGAAGTCCACGAGCGCCCTCAGTCCCTCCTCGTTCCAGCAGAGGCAGTGGTTGCGCTCCATCTGGTCCATGAGGGTGAGGAAGCCGCAGCTCGACACGGCGGCCACCCGGGTGTCCAGCGCGCCGAGCCACATAGCCATCTCACCGCCGAGGGACAGGCCCGCGCACCCGATGCGCGCGGGGTCCACTGTGTCCAAGGAGGCCAGGTAGTCCACACAGCGCATCAAGTCCCACGTGCGCTGCCCCAGGAGGGTCTTGAAGGCGGCGTCCTTTTCGTGGTAGGCGATGTCCGGCGCGACGACCAGCGCGCCCGCGCGGGCCAATGCCGCCGCGAACCCTTTGTAGATGGACTTTTCGTCGAACACATCCTCCGGTTTGGACCCGTGGCCGCCGATGCAGACCACGGCGGGACACAAGGCGCGCCCCCCGCCCTCCGGCGCTCCCACGAGGACGCGAATCCGGCGGTCCGGGGTGGCCGCAAACTCCACCTCTGTCAGCCGGAATCCGTCGGCCTTCCGCCTGCCGGCCTCACGGGCCTTCAGGGGAGTCTTCGTCCATTGGGCGGCGCAGGCGTCCAGTCCCAGCAGGGACATGAGTGCCCCGCGCGTTTCCCGCTGCCAATCCTCCGCCTCCTTCCCGGAGACCGCGCTGAAACGTTTTTCACGCCATGGTTCCGCGGGCACCGCGTCGAGAGCGGCCCCCTCCTTCGCCCGCACCTTGAGGCGCAGGGTTTCCTTCTCCTTCAGCACGACCCGGTAGTTTAGGAGGTCCTCTCCGGAGACCTCGCGCTCCGCGCCGCCGTTCTCGGAGACCAGATACCGCAAGGCCCGGTCCACGGTGAACCATTCCGGAAAGTGGTTGATCCGGGGGTAGTCGAGGGGCATGCGCAGATTGTCCCGGTGGCGCGGGACGTCAAAGCGCAGGGCGCCGTTCCAGGCCCACTGCGTGGAAAGATGCAGGCACAGGGCGCCGTCGGCGTCTATTCCGGCACCCAATGCAACGTCCTTCCGCCAGGGGGCGGCGGTGACGCCCTGGGTGAGCCAGAGGGTGTGCATCATCAGGGTGCGGGCGGAGTTGCCGTCGCCGTACCACCCCTCCGCGATGCCGTCTGGCCCCTGGAGACCCTTCACGATGCCCAGCGAGGCCTCCACCCAGGGCCAGGCGGTCGCGCAGGGAATCCGGTTGAGGAGATTGATCGCCCCCTCCACGCTGTCGGCGTAGCCGTCGCCCCGGTACCCCTCCCAGTTGGTGCCCAGATGCGTGTGCGCGCTGTTCAGGGCCTTTTCCACCGCCGCGCGGTAGGGTTCATGCCCGTCCACCAGCGCCACGGTAAGGAAGGCGTCATAGACATAGCCCCATCCGTCGGAGACCGTGTCCTTGGCCGTCTCCCCGGTTTTCGGGTTAAACCAGTTGGGCATCATGCCGTCAGGATGGGTGCCCTTCTCCAGGATCGTGTCCAGCAGGCGGTGGATGGGTTCGCGGTAGGCGGCGTGTTTGGCCGGGTCGGTCTTCCAGGCAATGACATAGGCCTCCGCCAGGCCGCCGACGGCCTCGCAGCCGTGGTCGCGCAGGGGAATCTTCTCCCCGCCCACGAGCGGCTCCTGAAGGAGGTAATAGTCCGCGAGGCGGAAGGCCCATTCCCTGTACTGCGCGTCGCCGGTCACCCAAAAGAGGCGGCTCATCACCTGAAGGAGATCGCCGTTGACCTCCAGCACGGGCGAGGGCAGCCTGCCGTGGGGCGTCTCGAAGACGGCGTGCTTCCAGATGTCGGCGACCATCTCCCGCGCGCGGTCTAGCCAGGGGCCTTCCCCCATCCATTCGATGACCGGCATCAGTCCGTCCTTGGCATACTCCGCCGCGCCGAAGATGAGGTCCTCCGTCTTGGGGGTGCCCTCCCGGAACCCCTGCCCCTCGAAGAGGTAGTCATCGGGCAGGCTGTCCAGCCGGGGACAGAGCCGCCGCTCGGCGTCATAAACGGCGCGTGCGGCGCGGCGGATGTGATGCTGTCCGGTCATTTCGCCGGTGAGCAGCAGAAACGGAAAATTGTCCGCCGCGCAGTCCTTTGCGTTCCAGAACCAGTCCTCCTTGAGGCGGCGCGGGAGGAGGCCTGTCACGGGGTCCGCCTGCTGCAGCCAGCCCTCCGCATAGTCCAGACAGTAGACAACGTTTTCGTTCGCCGTAACCGCGTTTTCCTCGGCGCGCCGCCAGACGGTCCCCTCTTCCGCCGCGGCGGAAACAACCAGCGCCAGCGCCAACCCCGACAACAGCATGTTCCTGCCCCGCATGGACCCTCCTTTTCTCGAAAGAACGGGCCCGGCGGATCGTCCGCCGGGCCCGCATGTCACATCATTGGACACTGCTCAGCGGGCGCGGCCCGCCGCTCCGCGCAGGCCGCTGCCGAGTGCCAGCAGGGCGCACACGGCAAGCAGGACCGCCCAGTCGCCGCCACCCGCCGCGCCGCCGGGCCCGCATCCGAAGAGGTTGGTGCGGCCCTTGGTGCCCGCACCCAGCAGGCGGGCGCTGTGGAGCCCCTCCGGGTCGCCGGTGAGCTGGAGCTGCGCCTCATAGTCGCGGATTTCCGCCGGGGTGAAGGCGACGGTAATCTCCGCGCTCTGTCCGGGCTGGAGGGTGTACGCGGACTCCCCGGAGACCGTGAACGCCTCATCGCCCGCGATGAGGGCCTCGCCGGTCACGGGCAGGTCTCCCACATTGGTGACGGTGAAGGTTCGTGTTAGCGTTTTCTCCAGCACGGCGCGCCCGAAGACCACGCCGTAGGCGATGTCCGGCGAGAAGTCAAGCGTGGCCCGGCGTTCAAACGGCGCGAAGACGGACAGCGCGGTGGCGGACCCGGTGAGCGCGTCGCCCTGCACCATGAAACCGCCGGTGCTGTCATCGGTCCAGGCGCCTTCCGAGGCGAAAAGATTCACGTCGGCATCGCCCACCGGCTGGATGTCTGTCGGGTGCGACAGGAAGACGGGAACCCTTCCGGGCGTGAAGGACAGGCGGTTGAGGGTGAAGGACACGGGATTGTCCGCCAGCCAGGCGTTGTCCAACTCGGCACAGGGAATCTCGCCGCCCGCGAGCACATCCGCCTGGGAGGCGATGATGATGCTCACGTCGAAGAAGAGGCCGCCGGCGACAAGGCCGTCCGGCGTGGGCGCGATCACGGGCGCCTGGTCATACCCCACGAGCCCCTCGATGCTGTCGGAGAGGGTCAGGATGACGATGGCCTGGTAGCCGCAGGGGATGGCCCCGCGCGGCACGCGGACCGTCACGGACTGGCCGGGATTCTCCGGATACTCCGCCGTCAGCACAATGTCCGCCGTGAGGCCGACCTCCTCCTCGCAGTAGGCGGAGGCCATGGCGATGACGCGATAGTAGCCCGTGACGGCCAGCGTGTTCTCGAAAAGGTCGCCTTCCATCGGGAGGCTCGGGAAGGGGTTGTCCAGATAGCCGTAGCGGTTGATCTGCGCGCCGATGACCCTGAACACCCGGGACGCGGTGACCACGGCGCCCGTTTCCTGCTGGGTGGCGACAACGGTCAGTTCATACTGGCCGACGCCCAGCGGCACGGACAAGGGGTAATCCGCGGCCGCATCGGTGGACGCGCCGCGGGAGACGCCGTTGATGAAGTACTCAACGGAAACGGTTCCGGTGACGCAGTCGGCGGAGGAGAACACGGGGCGCGACCGGAGCGGGACCGCCGCCGTGCTCGTGACGAGCGGCGTCAGCACGTTGCCCGTCGGCCGGAGGATGTCCACGTCCGTCAGGACGCAGTAGCCCGTTCCGCCGACCACCACGGTCCGGGTGGCGGATCCGGCGTTTCCGGCGGGATCCTGCACGGAATACACCAGGGAGTAGGTGCCCGGGACCGACGTGTCCACCGTTCCCGTGACCGTCACGGATGCCGTGAGGTCGCCGGCGCAGGTGTCCGCGGCGGTGTAGCCGGGCTCAGAAAACTCCCCGCCCACGGCCACGGTGGCCGGGTTTGCCCCCAGAAGCGCCACCACCGGGGCGGCGGTGTCAGCAACCTGCACGGAGCGGGTTTCCAGTGCGGCGAGGCCGTCGCTGTCTGCCACGGCGTAACTGAGCAGGTACAGCCCCGGAACGGCGGTGTCAACGGTGCCGCCAACGACAATGTCCGCGGTCAGGTCGCCGTCCTGGGCGTCGGAGGCCGTGGCCCCCGGATCCTGGAAGACGCCGCCGCACTCGACCGTCAGCGGGTTGGCGCCGAGCACTGTGATCACGGGCGGCGTGCCCGCGGCGACAAGCACCGAGCGCTCCACCGTCGCGGGGTTGGCGGCGTTGTCATAGACCATGTAAAGCAGCACATAGGTTCCCGGTGTGGACGTGTCCACGGACCCCGACACGACCACGCTCTGGGTCAGGTCGCCGGCGCAGGCGTCGAAGGCCGTGAATCCCGGTTCCACATACGGCCCGCCGACGGGGATCGTGAGCTGGGCCGGTCCGGTGAGCGTCAGCTGGGGCGGCGTGGTGTCGGAGACGAACACGGAGCGCGAGTCTGTGACCGTGTTTCCGTCACTGTCGGACACGCCGTACTGCAGGACGTAGAGCCCGGGCTCCAGGAAGTTGACCGTCCCCTCCACAGTGATCTGGCCCGTGAGGTCGCCGTCCTCGGCGTCGGAGGCCGTGGCGCCCGGATCGGCAAAGCCCGCCCCGCACTCCACCGTCATCGGGTTGTCGCCGAGCAGGACAAGGACCGGCGGCGTTCCCGGCGTCACGCGCACCACCCGGACCGCCTCGGAGCTGTTGCCTGCGCCGTCGTCGGCCGTGTAGGTGAGCGGGTAGTCCCCGGGGACGGCAGTGTTCACCGTTCCCGTGACGACCACCCCGGCGGACACGTCGCCCGCGCAGAGGTCCGCGGCGGAGTAGCCGGGCTCCTCATAGGGCGTTCCCTGGGGGACCACCATCGGGGAGGCACCCAGCAGCGTGAGCGCCGGGGGCGTGGTGTCCACGATGTTGACGGTTCTCACCGCCTCCGCCGTGTTCCCCGCGCCGTCCTGCGCGGTGTAGGTGACGGTCACCTGCCCCACGGCGCCGAAGTTGACGGAGGACTCCGAACTGACGACCTCCACCGTGCCGTCGCAGGCGTCGCTTCCGATCACACCTGGCTCGACAAAGGGCGCGCCGCACTCCAGAACCATGGGGTTGCCCCCGAGCAGGAGGATGATCGGCGCCACGGTGTCCACGACCTCGACGTAGCGCGTTTCGGAGCTTTCATTGCCGGACGCGTCACGGACAACGTACTGCATGTCGTAAAGTCCGGCCGAGCCCATGTCTACATTTGAATAAACAGAGATGGCCGCGTCGAGGTTGCCCTGGCAGGCGTCCATCGCGGCCGCGCCGGGATCGGTGAGGGCACCGCCGCACTGCACAACGAGCGGGTTGTCCCCCAGCAGCGTGAGGACAGGGGCCGTCACGTCCTGCACCACGACCGTCCTTTGGGCCGTCGTGGTATTCAGGTCGGCGTCGGTGACCTCGTAGGAAACCAGATAGACACCGGGGACGGAGGCGTCTACGGGATTGTCCACCAGAATGTACGGGGTCAGGTCGCCGTCCTCCGCGTCACTGGCCGTGGCGCCCGCGTCCTCGTAGGTGCCGCCGCACTCCACGGTGGCGGGATTCTCGCCCAGGATCGTGATTTCAGGCGCGGCCCCCAGGATGACCGTGACCGTCCGGGTTGTCTCGGCGGAATTGCCCTCCCCGTCGGACACAGAATAGGTTAGGGCATAGGTTCCCAAAGCGTTGGAGTTCACCGTTCCCGTAACCGACACGCCGCCGGTGAGGTCGCCGGCGCAGGTGTCGGAGGCCGAATACCCGGGCTCGGTGTACGCCGTGCCCAGGGTGAGGGTCATGGTGGAGGCGCCCAGGAGGGAGATCAGCGGGGGGGTCGTGTCCACCACCTGGACATCCCGGGCCAGCGAGGCGGTGTTGCCGGACGGGTCCTCAACGGTGTAGGTCAGCACATACAGCCCGGGAACGGCGGTGTCAACGGCGCCTTCCGTCACAATGACGGGGGTGAGGTTGCCCGCGCAGGTGTCGGTCGCCGTGGCGCCCGGGTCGGTGAAAGCGGTACCGCATTCCACGGTGAGGGGATTGGCGCCGTTGAGCGTCAACAGGGGCATGGCCGTGTCGGTGACGGTGACCGTGAGGGTGGCGGTTCCGCGGTTTGCCGCGCTGTCCACCGCCTCGTACACCACGAAATACACGCCGACGGCGGGATCGGCGGGATTGAGGCCGCCAAGATCGAAGACCGTCGCGGCGACGGACCCCTGGCAGACGTCCGAAGCGGTGGCGGTGTTCAGCGTCAGGGGAACGCCGCAGGCGCCGGCCTGGGTGGTTCCGCCGTCAATCACCACCGTGGGGGCCGTGGTGTCCTCGACCACAACGGTGCGTGTTTCCTGCGAGGCGTTGCCCGCACTGTCCGCGGCGTCGTAATAGACCGTGTAGCTGCCCGGCGAGGAGGTGTTCACCGCGCTGTTATCCACAATGACATTCACCACGGGATCGACATTGTCCGTCGCCGTCGCTCCCAGCTCCGTGTAGACCCCGCCGCACTCGACCGTGACCGGGGATCCCCCGTTGAGCACGATGACCGGGGCAACCGTGTCAATGTAGTCTAGGGACGTGTCCACCATGGGGGAGCGGAGTTCCGGGCCGCTGAGGCGGCTGATGGCCTGTCCGGAAACCACGGCCGCTCCCTCCTGCGACTCGGGGACGGCGACAGTGTAGGTGAAGGTGTACGGGAATAAGGGAATGGGCGACAGCCAGACAAACTCAAAGGGCCCCTCCGCGCCGGGAGAAGGCTCCAACCCGCCGTTGTCGGCGACGCCCGTGGCGGAAACAAAGGTCCAACCAGCGGGGCACACCTCCACGACGGCGAGGGCGGTGACCGCCTCAAGACAGAAACTGTTGACCGTGACCGTGAAGGTCAGCTGGGCACCCGGGACGTAGCCCGGCAACGACGAGGAGCGGGTCAGGAAAAGGCAGTTGATCTCGTTGGGAAGCGTGACGACTTCGGGGGACTCCAGGGGCCCGCTGTTGGTGCGGTAGAGCACCTTTCCCGTAATTGTCGCGTCGGCCTGGGCCGCCGGGGCCTCCAGATAGTATTCCAGCACGACGGGCGCTGACATGTCCGGCGTGTCGATCCAGAAAAGCTGGAGAAGCGAGCCGTCAAGCCGCTCCATGGGCATCGGGCTGCCGGAGACCCCCATGTAGGCCCACCCTGCGGGCACGTTCTCCTCCACGGCCAGAGCGGTGACCGCGGGGGCGATGTCCGGGGCGGCGGTGATGGTCAGCGTCACGGAAAACCCCAGTGTTCCGGGGGACACCTCCCCCAGACCGGCGACACTTCTGGTCATGTCCACGGTTCCAGGAAGGGTCGCCGCCGTGGCAAACCCGCAGATTGTCAGGACTGCCGCAAGAACAACGCCGAGGTTTTTCATGGAAGAACCTTTCCTGCTGTTGATTCGCCGTTTCCACCGGAGGAAACCGGCAATTTTCACTTTTACTGATTATAAGAAGAACAGGGCTATCCGTCAAGCGAAACCCGCTTCCTAAGCCCTTTATTGCGCGGGCGGGAAAACCATAATATCCATCGCCAAGGGGCGGCCCGCAGCGTTACCGAACATAAATCCACCGTCCCGCCGTCTCCGGGGAGGCGGTAATCTCCAGCGTCTCCGAGTTGAGCGTGACCGGAATCGGGGCACCCCTGCTTCCAAGAAGAGGTCCCTGGGAACAGGCCTCTCCGGCGAGCCCCATGGATGCGGCCACGGGGATCCGGAGCACGCCGGCGCCCTGGAAGAACACGACCAGCTTTGCTCCGTCGGGCACCTGCCGTTGACTGGGAACGGGCGCCCAGGAGACGAGGGGCATGGGGGCTTCCGCGAACACGGTGGTTTTCCCGTTGACGGTGATTTGGCCGCAGTCCATCCCTGAGAAGGCCTCCAGGAAGCCGTCGCCGCGGGCGCGCCACAGGACGGCCATCCTGCCCTGATAAGACACCTTCTGTCCGTTGACGGCGGCGTCCTGCAGAACCACGCGGTCGGGGGGCAACACGACCCGCTTCATGATCTCATCGTCCTCTTCGGCTTTCCGCGCGAAGCCTCCGGGCCAGTCCTCCAGCACGGAAGTCAGATGCGGGGCCACGCCCACCGCGCCGTTCGGAAAGCGGCACACAAGATGGGGGCCTGTACGCGAGAGGTGGTCCGGGTTGTCGTTCACACCGGGAAACGCGCCGGAGGGCGGGTAGGCGCCCAGCCGGTCGAGAATCTCGAACCACGTCCGGGTTTCGTAACCGAGGGAAGCCGCCTGGTCGTCGCGCGGCCGGAACCCCAGAAACCCCAGCATTCCGCCCGAAGGCAGCCGCCGGAGGGTGCCCGCGCACCAGGAACAGACGTGGGCGACAGGTTCCACCCCCTCCGCCGGGGCGGCGGGGTAGACGCGGTCCACGAGGAAATGCGTGAGCACCGGCATGTCGGGAACCCCCTGGAGCGCGCCGGAGAAGGTGGCCATGCGGCCGGGGAGCATGAGCCCGCCGGCGTTTTCCGGGGCCACCTGCGCGCCGAAAAGCGCCTGCCACGCCGCGAGGGCGGCGTTTCCGTCGGCGTCCAGCAGGGGCGGCGGCCCGGACCATAGCACGCGCCCGCCCTGTTCCGCGAGGGCGGACATCATCTCCAGAAGCCGGGGCGCGGGAAAGGGCTCAAAGAGGGTGCAGAGGGTCGTGAACCTGCGTCCACCCAAGACAATGGCACCGTTTTCCACGCGGCCCATCTCCAGCAGTTTCGCCTGCGTGACATAGTTCGCGTACCCGTACTGGGTCATCCAGCTGCCGAAGCGTTCGCTCGCGGCGACAAGGTCCAGGGGGTAGAGCATCAGCACGGAGGTGTCCCGGTGCTCCATGTCCGCGACCATGGAATAGAAGTCCGGGCCGCCCGTGCCGGTGACACTGACCAAAGCGTTTCGGTGCGCGGCGACCGGTCCGGGCATCCCCCAGTGGGCACAGTAGGAGTGGGGCACCTCATTAAGAATGCCGGTGGAGCAGGCGAGGGACAGAGCGTAATAATTACGGTCCATCCACCCGCCCTCGGGGTGGTCGTTTCCGTTGCCCGTGAGATAGTCGCCCCAGCGGAAGTAGTCGTGGCAGGCCGAGGCCGCCTGGTGCACCGTGCAGGACCAGACAAAATTAGGGGTGTACTCGTACTGCGCCTGGGGGTGCGGGAGCCGCCCGGTGTCCCAACGGTCAATGGTGGGGCTCTCCGCCCAAGTGGCGTGGGCGCGGGTCTCCAGACGGTGCCCCATGCGGCTTTCAAGATGCCCCTTGGCCGCGGTGAACAGCTCCACCACGCCGTCCTGCAGGAGGCGGTAATACCGCGACCGGAACAGGGCGGTCCGGGCGATGTCCTCGGGGGACGCGCCAAAAACGTTCATCCGGTCCGCTTTCGCCCGCAGGTCGTTCGCCGTGTCATCCTGTCCGTGGACGAAATAGACGAGGTACTTGGCGAAATCCGCGTACTCCGCGCCGTAGAGTTCGGCATAGCGCCGCGCGAGGCCGGGGCTGACATAGCGCAGGGCAAACTCGCCGTGGTCGTGGTGGCTGAAATAGCCCCAGTCCTGCTGGATGTGCATCTCGTCGCTGTACAGGGCGTTCAGGCGCACGCCCGCATCGGCGTAGCGGTCGCCCAGGGCCTTGAGATAGGGCAGCGCGTTCTGGCTGAAGTAGTCCATCTCGGGGGTGTGGTACTGCTGGACCACGAGGACCCGGTTCCGGCCGTCCCCCTTCCCTGTGCCATGCACCCGAACCCGAACGGCCTGATAGTCCCCCCTTCCCTCGACAAGGTCCTCGAAGACCTCCACGTTCGCCGTCTCCGTGATCTCCACGATGTCGGCGGGGTTGACCACGCTGTAAGGCGTTCCGTGAACATCCCGCTCGCGGAAGGCGAAAACACGGACCCTGGCGTCCTGGACGTCCAGGGGCCCCTTGTTGTTCGCCCAGCGGCGCTGCCGCCAGAGCTGGACGCTGTAGGCGCCGCTCTTCGGGTCGCGGAGTCCCTTGCGGTAGTGCATCCACATGCCCTGCTCCCCCGTCTGCTCCGCGTATCCGGGGCCGATCTCCAGCGGGGAGAGGAGGCTCAGTTCCAGCCCGAGGCCATAGTCCGCCGCAAAGCGGCTGATGGCGGCGATACGGTCAATGTACTCCTGCTTGTCCGGGGTGAGGAGGCGCGGTTTTCCCTTCTGTCCCTCCCGGTACTGCGAGAAGAAATGGTCGAAGGCGATGATGAGGGTGCGCGCGCCCGACGCCTGGGCTCGCTCGCAGACCTGGCGCAGGCTCTCCTCGCGCTTGTCGAAGGTGAGGCTGATGTCCACGGTTCTGTCGGGATCCGAAAGCGCCTCCAGCTGTTCGTCGCTCACGAGGATGATGTGGGCCTTGGGCAGGCCGAAAGACCAGGGCCCCGGATAGGCGATCATCTCCCCGCGGAAGACGTCCCACTGCGGCGAGGTCGTCTCCTCAGCGGCGGTCCAACCGGCGGCCGCGACGCCCGCCAGAACGGCGGCCGACCATGCAAGCAACGCATGCCTCATGCAAACACCCTTTCCAGGTTCTTCCGGCGCACGGCCGGTCCGGCGATGATACCCGACCCGCCCGCCTCCTTCAAGGCGCGCGGCCCCGAAAAAAAACGCGCGCGCGTTGCTTGCCGCGCGCGTGATCGGCGAATATAATACGAGATTCGTTTTCGGTGCGTTTTGCATGTGACCGCGCAAGGAGGCGTTTGGCTATGCGACATGGGGCGAGCCTGCTGGCCTCGCTGGAAGGCATGAGCCGCACGGCCTACAACATGGCCGTGGAGCTTTCCAACAACAGCCGCTCGGGGCTGACCACGCGCTTTCTGGCAAAGAAGCTCGAGGTGCCCGCGGAGGAGATCGAGTACCTGCTCGATGTCAACCACCGCCTTTTCTTCACGGACCTCACGAAGATCAAGCTGGTGCCGGAAGGGTACGGCGCGGTGCGGCGGATCCGCGAGGGGCTCAACAACCACGGCGACATCCCGTCGCTCTGCTCGCGGGTGAAGGCCCTGGGCACCTTTGAGTTTCAGATGCTCGAGGAGCGCCTGGGCTCCGAGAACCCGCTCACCAAGAAGGCCGCCACGGACATCCTTCTCGAGAAATGCTACCAGCACCCCGACTCGCTGCTGGACTACGTGGCCACGGAACTTTTCTCGGAGACGGCGCGCGAGGTCTTCGACATCCTGTGGCAGAGCAAGAACGGGGTGCTGCCGGTGTCGCAGATCCACGCGCTGCACGGAGGCAACGAGTACGCCGTGGAGCAGGCGCTGCTGGAACTGATCCAGGGGTTTGCCTGCGCCGAGATGTTCCGCTTCGACGCGGAGGACCGGCTGGTCCGCGCGGCCGGGCTGCTGTCGGAGGTCCGCCAGCACCTCCAGTCCACGGGGCGCCGCCAGCGGGACAAAAACCGGCTGCGTCCGCTGAGGACCGAGGTGGATTCGCCCGAATCCCGGGGGCTCTCGCTGTCGGACACCCTTTCCCGCCTGGTGGCCGCCATTGCCGCGCAGCCCGCGCGGGTGCGCAGTGACGGGGAGCTCTTCCGGGAGGACCTCCGGCGTCTCGCCCCCCTGTGCGGGGAGGACGAGGAGCCCTCGCTGAGCACCTGCCTCTGGCTGGCGACCACGGGTCTGAAGTGGTTGACCCA
>Ga0116174_10003930_pt1 | contig 12025 bp, 4 predicted proteins | sample AD_UKC087_MetaG_FD_89801 | JGI IMG/M metagenome (GOLD analysis project Ga0116174, IMG submission 89801) | Active sludge microbial communities of municipal wastewater-treating anaerobic digesters from USA - AD_UKC087_MetaG | ecosystem: Engineered > Bioreactor > Anaerobic > Digestate | place: USA...
CAACCTCGTTATCGGGGTATGTGATGGCCGTGACAAGATCGGCCGAGTTGTAGGCCCAGCCGGTGGTGTATGGGGTGCCGGAGATCGTTTTGGTTTCGGTGATCAGGCGGCCGCGCACATCATAGACCCAGATGGTGGAGCCGCTGTCATCCGTCATGCCGGTGCGCTGCCCCAGGCCATAGGTGCCAGCATCATAGGTATACGCTACCGCTGTGGTGGTCGGGCAGCCCGTTCCTCCATAGGTCTTATCGGTAACCCGATTCAGTGAATCGTATTCCAGCGTTGTTGTGCAGCTGCGCGCATCAGTCTGGGTTTTCAAGTTCCCCAAAGCATCATAGGTGTAAGTCCAGGCGCCCATGTCGGGGTCGTTCAGGGTCAGCTTGCGCCCGGCCAGGTCGTAGGTGATCAGGGTTGGGTCGTTATTGGCATAGGTGGCCTGAGTCAGGCGGTTCAAAGGATCATATTCATAAGCAACCGTCAAATCCTGGTCATTGGTTTGCACAACCTGTCCCCAGATATTGGTCGCAGAGGTCGAGGTATTCCCCTTCTGGTCGGTATGGCTGGTTTGAAAAACAGGAACGGGGAGACTGGTCAAGTCAATGGTGTAGGCATAGGTATCGGTGGTGCCATCGGTATGCTTCACCAGCACAACCCGGCCAAGTGCATCCGACGTCGTTTCTGTTGTAGCTTCGGGGGTGGTATCCGGGGAACAGTATCCCCCACAATCGCTGACAGCATAGGGTACATACTGGGTGATCTTTTGACCGTCGTTCTGGTCGTATGTATACGTTGTATTCGCAACAATCGTCTGCGTGCCCGTACTCAATACCGCACCCACCACCTGAGATTGGATCTGCCGCCCCAGGCCGTCATAGAATTTGCGTGAGACATAGGATGTCGTGGCGTCAATCTTCTGGGTTGCCTGTACATAAAACTTCTCGGCCGTGTCAAAGTAGGCAATCTGGACGGTTGGCGAAGAGGAACTGTCTCCGGGGCGCACAATTTTGATCAGACGGCCAAAGCCATCATAATCTGCACTCACGGTGGTATCATTCAGGCCGGTAATCTTTTCCGTGATTGGCAATCCCAGACTGTAGTTGTAGTCGTAAGTCATACTCTGGTTATTCGCATTGACAACCTGGGTCGCATAGGTGTGGTAAGCATTATCATACGTCGTTGTGGTGGTACGGGGGTCTGTGGCTGTTCCAAAGCCATTACTGGCCGTCTCAGACGGATAAACAGTGACCGTGGTCTGGTTGCCCCAGCCATCATAGGTAAATGCCTGGTCGCTGTACATCGGGCCGGTAAAGTTAATTGGATCGGTAAAACGCAGCAGGGTGCGCGTGCCCCTCAAAACGCCATTGGTTGGAGTCTGGTTGTAAGCTGTGTTGTTATCGTACAGATACCACTGCGAACTCATCAGGTGGGCGTTGTTATTGACACACCCGCCCGCGTCACAGCGATAGACGTTCTGTGCGCCGGGCAACCCCACCCGATAGGTGCCTGAATTCGGATAATAATAAGTGACGGTGTCACGATAATAATCATATCCGCTGCCGTTCCACGCCGATTCGATCTGGTGTGTTAGATTGCCGTACTGGGCGGCGGTGGCGTAGGTATACTCTACTTTTGTCTTGAGAAAATCTGAGCCCGCGGCACCTTCATATGTCGTTGTCTCCACACTGGTTTGCTTTGTCCAGTTGATGGTCAAATTGTTATAGGGCACTCCGTTTTCGTTTTTCGGCAGCAGGCTGGTGTTCACCGGGATCGTTTCAGATGTGTAGGCATAATTCGTCTGGGATAACAGGTTGCCATACCTATCTCTCACTGTGACATAGAGGACCCGGCCCATATCTGTGTCGGTTTGACCAAACCCGGTTTCAACGGTACTGCCATCCGGCCTGGTTTCGGTCACCGTCTCATGGCCGCGAAACTCGGTGTAGGCGTCATAGAAACAATTGGTTTGCCCGGCTCCACATACCGAGGCTGAATTACCGGCATTATTCAGGGTTGCGCCAGAATAGGTATATTGATAAGCCATTTCTGGATCACCATCTGATGCCTTGACGGTTTTCGAGGTTACCCGCCAGAAGGATGGCACCAGGTACAGATTAAGGTTCTTCACCACGCAGTGTTCACAGCGCGCCATCGCATACAGGTTGTGGGTTCGGTTGGTTGCCCAGGAAATAAATCCAGTCGCAGCTGTGTCCCCCAGATTTATCGGTGGGGTGGGGAAATAATCGCCTTCTGCTGGCCAGGTATCAAAAAGCGCCAGTTGGGCATTCATCGGTTGCCCAATCGGAAATTCTTTAAAGAGCGAGCTGACATAGTAGACCCCACCAGGCCGGACCCATTCACGTCGGGCGTTGACCCCGCCAGACGATAAGACTTTGAAGGTGTAGGCCCGCGTGGCGCCGCTGAGATGCTGGAGCCGGATGCCACCGGCATCACACCAGACATCCGCAGTGGAGATGACCCATTTTTTCAGATCACCCCCAGAGCGGCAGGCCGCTCCAATGGCCGGTGCTTCACCAATGTGTTCATAATCAGAGATGGTTTCTGTCCAGGTGTTGCCCTGGCTGATATGGGTGGGGTCGGTGTCGTACCAAAGCTCATAGTTAAATTTAACCGATCCGCCATATCCATTATCTATCTCAAGCAGATGCATATCATCATGCGTATCGTTCTGCGAATCATCATAAGTAAATGTCGTTGCCGGAAGCGATGAGCTCCCATCCAGGCCCCATTCCTGGACTGAGGCGAGTGTCAGGGTCCGACCTGTGGCCGCATCCAGGTTCCATAACATATTGGGGAAGATGCTGTTGGCCGAGGTATCCGCTTCATAGGTGAACTCATAGATCCGTAAGATCTTTTCAAAAATACCATCCCCCTGGGTATCCTGCATCATGCGGATTTTGTCCAGGTTGCGGTTCTGATAAAAAACCTGGATTTCGGGATTGGAGACCCAGTTCGGCCAGAAATCGAGCCGATCGGTGGCCCAGACATATTCAACCCGGTAGCGGTTATTGGGGTAGGTGATGGTGGTTGGATAGCTGGCGATATCGCTGGTGAGTTGCCGGTTCTCATCACACAGGTCGTTGATGATTTTGGTGGCGTTTTCGTATGTGTAGGTCAGTTCCTGACCAAAAGCGTTTTCCACGCTGTTCAGGGAATAGCGCCAGACGATTTCTTGTTCGTCGCAGGTGCCAAAATAGTCATTAATGTCATAGCGCCAGTAGTGGGCCCGAGAATCAAGGGTTTCACCAAAGGTGTACTTGGTGCCAGAGGTGTCCCAGGCGTACCAGACATTGGCATTGGTGTCCCAGGTGATGCGCCAAAAGCTTTCACTGGCGGTGTGATAGTACCCATCAGTGCCAGGCAGCAGCCGTTCGCTAAGCCCGTTCACGTTTATCGTGAAGGTGTCATCCCCCAGGTAGTCCATTGTGCCGTGGAAATCACGTTCAATTGCGCCGCTGTCCAGTGACCACCCCATGCCCACAAAGGAAGCCTGGGTCAGGGCGGTTGCCCGATCAACAACCTGGCTGTTGTAGCTCAATGCCAGTGAAGGTTGAAATCCCCCCGGTCCGGGTGGTGTCCAGAAGGGCATGGAATAGGTGGCGGCCCCGGTGAACAGGGAGGTCTGGGCACCATCCAGTCCTGGCAGCCGGGCGGCCTGCCAATTGGGAACGTCCATGCCAAAGACGGTCAGGTGATTGCTGCGGGTATAGGCGATATTGTTTTCTGTGTCCAGGTAGGTGGCCATGTAGCGCCAGTCCCGGAGTTCTTCGTCGTAGTATTTGATCATCAAGCCAGGTTCAAGTTCACCCAGTTCCACACCGGCATATGAAATCCCAATGATGACGGGTTGATCAAAGTGAGTGATTTCCTGGTCGCTGTCCGTGCCGAAGGCTGTAATTTCTACCATAACGTTGGTGAGGGCATCCGGGCTGCTCCCGTCCACCGTGGGCGTGTTGACCGTAAACATGGCATCTTCAGTCAACGCGCCTGCCGGGACAGCCACGGTGACGGCTCCCTCCAGGGCAGTGACCTGCCCGCCTTCGCGGGAGACAAATTATGCCGGGACGACGGGGATCGGGTAATCCAATTCGGCAATAAGGCTGCCATCCATTCGCAAGGCGGCATGAATGATGAGTTCGGCGGCGGCAATTTCACTTGCAGCCTGCAAGCGCACTTCGCCAGCACTGGCCGGGTAGGTCAGCTGGTTGAGCGCCGGGTCGTAGATCAGGCCGGTGGGGTCAAAGGGGGTCAGTTCTGGCGGCAGGGTCAGCAGCAGTTCTGCGCTGGGTGTTATCTCCTGGGTGAAGTTCCAGATCAGGTTGATCTTGCCGCTGCGGGGCAAAACGGTGGGCTGGGTGGTCAGTTCAATCCAGCCATCGGTTGGGGGAATCGGGGTTTCGGTCGGTAATGGCAGTTCGGGTGGGAGCGCGGTTTCGGTAGGGGTCAGGGTTTCGGTCGGGATCAGCGTCTCAGTGGGGGTCAGAGTTTCAGTCGGGATCAGTGTCTCGGTTGGCGTCGGTGTCTCAGTCGGCGTCAGGGTTTCCGTTGGTGTTGCGGTCGGCTCCTCTGGCGTGGCAGTGACGGTAGGTGTCGGCGGTTCTTCAGCCTGGGCTTGGGCGGTCACAGGTGAAAAGGCAACGGTGCTGGCAAGCAGCGCGAATACAACGAGCAGGTTGATCCAGGGTTTCATTTATCTCTCCCCCATCAATGGGTGGTAGTGTAGGGTGATGTGTCGTGCTACGCTTATGTACCAGTAATACCCACCAATAATGAGAGGATTGTAGACAAGATTTTTGAATCTGTCAAGCGCGCCGAATTGTCGTCAAAAGCGCTAATCGTCTCGCTTTATTAAGGTGTTGTTGTTGGAACGGGTGTCTCGGTTGGCCACTCCGGTGTACCCGTAGAAGGGATCGCGGTGTCTGTTGGTATTTCAGGTGTTGAGGTGGGGGGCAAGGGTGTATTGCTCGGTACAGGTTCGGTGTTTGTCGGGAGGGGCGGCTGTGTATAAGTTGGGTATGGCGTCGGGTCATCTGCCTCTTCAACATCAGGGGGGTATGTAGCCGTCAATTGCCAGGTATTCTCTGGCTTCAAGATGCTGGTCGGACTTATGCTGGGGCTTGGGCTAAGTCCTGGACTCGGGGTAATTGTCTTGCTTGGGGTTGGGGATACCGTAGGTGTAAATGTCAATAAAGACGTGGAGGTGGAATAAGGGGATGGGGTCAGCGTAAGACTGGCCGTTATACCAGGGCTTGGAGGCAATGGTGTGGGATCTTTCAGGAGTAAAGAAATAGCCAGTCCTAACGCAATGGCAATCAATATCCAAACCAACAACATTAACAACCGGTTCTGGATGCTTTCAGCGCGCAATCCCTGGTAGGCGTGCGACAACATACGACGGCGACCGGCATCCACCGCTTCTGAACGTGGCAGCGGAATGGGGACAGTCTGCAAAGCCAGGAAGGTTTCAAGCAGGGGGGATAATTCCGCCGCCTGATCAGGGTAAATTCTCAGACAGTCAGCTAGGCTTGCCCCAGCCTGTATTCGCGCTAGGCAATCTTCTAAAATATCATCAAATAAAACGTTCATGCGTGTGCCTCCTGTTTGATCAGGATGCGACGTAATGCTGCTAATGCTCGGGCCTGTAATGATTTAATATCTGCTACTTCTTTGTTTAAGATTTGTGCGACCTCAACATGGTTGCGCCCCTCAAAAAAGCGCAAGAAAACTACTTGCCGTTGGGCTTCGGTAAGTTCATTCATCGCTGCCAATAAGGATGCGCGGCTCAGATGTTGTCCGGCGATTAGTTCAGGTGCGTCCTCGGGATTGGTTGGCAGCCGTTCCCCAATCGGCAGGTTGCGGGCCGAAGGATTACGGCGGTAGTAATCTACCACCAGGTTATGGGCAATTGTAAACAGCCAGGCCAGGATAGGGCGGTCACTGGTCTGGAAATCGCGTATGCGGTCTACCATTCGGACGAATACATCCGAGCTCAGATCTTCTGCCACCAGTTGATCACTTACCCGATAGTAAATGTATGCATAAATGCTGGCATAGTGACGATCGTAAATCTCTGCCAATGCATCGGTATTGCCGCTTTTCGCAGCCTGAACAAGTAATTGGTCGGAGTGCAACATCGTTCTTCCTGTTGCCATGTTTAACGTAATAACATCCCAAAAGCAACGGGTGGGGGGAAGAATGACTTATTCTAACATGACCCGTCACTTTATCTCGTCACCTTCGTTAACTAATTTAACAGGCGGTTCTAAAGCCTGCTCACCCAAACGCTCAACAATCAATAGGAGTAGAAATGAAAACATTGCGAGGATGGATCATTTTTGCACTGTTGCTGCTGGCCCTGGTTGGTACCCCAGCCCGCCCGGCAGCAGGTTATACCACCCTGCCTGGTAGTGTGACCTGGAATACAGATCAAACATTGACCACGGATTTGCTCATACCCAGTGGGGTCGTGTTAACAATCGCCAGTAGTGTTGATGTATCGATTCAATGCGGGGATGATGTGGCTCCTGCGCCGCAGGGTGACTCATCCAAAATTGAAATCATCGTTTTAAGTGGCGGCGAATTACATGCCAATGAGGTCGTTTTCAAAGGGACAGCTGGGACTGCGGGTTGTTGGCATGGCATTGTATATCAAGCAGGCAGTGATGGTGAAATCCTCAATTCCACAATAAGAGATGCAGAAGTGGCATTGAGTATTGATTCTGCCTCGCCAACTATTTCCGGGAATTCGATCCAGCATCTGGCTGGAGCAGATCAACCAGGTGATGGTTCCATGCTGGCCGGCAATGCCATTGGGATACAAATCACCGGCAATGAAGCCGCACCGCAATTGAGGAATAATCAGATTTTCGATCTAACTGGCGGGGATGGGGCCGATGGGCAGATGGTAAACAGCGGTGGAAACGCGTATGGAATTACGGTCTGGAACAATGCCGCACCCCTTGTTGAACAAAATGTCATTACCAATCTGGTAGGGGGCGCTGGTGGCAATGGTCTGATGGGGATTTCCGGCGACAATGGGCAGGATTGTTCACCAGGCTTTGAAAGCGGTCAGCCAGGTGGCATGGGTGAAACGGGCGGCAGTGGCGGTACCGCAGCCGGTATTTTCGTCAGCGAGGCATCTGGCACTCTGCTAGAAAATGAAATTGAAGATTTGATCGGAGGGGCCGGCGGTACTGGTGGTCAGGGGGGCATGGGAGGTCAAAGCGGTGCAGCCTGTGCTCAGAGCGTCCCCCAGATGCCTGGCATCCCAGGCGTAGATGGCGGTGCAGGTGGTGATGGCGGAATTGGTGGAAATGGTGGTTATGCTCTGGGGATTTGGTACTCGGCGGCATCTGGAAATATTGAAGGAAATTCGATTATAAACCTGACTGGCGGCAACGCCGGTTCAGGTGGTATGGGGGGCATCGGAGGAACCGGCGGTGCTGGTGGGATTGGCGGTGAAGGTGATTACGGGCCAGCGGGCATGGGGGGTGCCGGTGGCATCGGTGGAGCTGGCGGTTCGGGTGGTATCGGTGGCGCGGGTGGAGACGCCAGTGGCATTCTGCTGGTGCAGGCATCCCCCCAGGTGGATCGCAATAGTACGTTCAATGGTATTGCCGGGATGGGTGGTCTGGGTGGAAGTGGCGGCCTGGGTGGTTCAGGGGGCTCGGGTGGAAATGGGGGCAGCAGCAGTGGTATGACCGGCGCTGCGGGCGGCTCGGGTGGCTCTGGGGGCACAGGGGGTAATGCCGGTGATGGTGGCGCGGCGGGTACGGCGAACGGGGTTGCTCTCCTCCAGGTTTCAAACCCGATTACGGTTTCCAATCATGTTGCCGCTGAAATTAATGGCGCTATTGGAGGCAATAGCGGTAGCGGCGGTCAGGGGGGGATTGGCGGTATGGGTGGGGCTGGTGGTACCGGCCTTGCCCTCGGGCCGGGTGGTTCTGGAGGTGATGGAGGAAATGGTGGCTCAAATGCTTCAGGTGGCGATACTGGTCTGGCCGCAGGGCTGTTGGCTTCTCAGTCTGCTGTGCTGTTGATCAATAATACGGTTGTTAATGTCAATACCCCTCCGGTTGGTGGACAACCTGGCCCATTCGGCAGTGCCGGCATGGGCGGGCCTGGAGGAATGGGGATGCCTGGCGGCAGCTTTGGGCTACCGGGACAGCCCGGAAACGCCCTGGGGTTACCCGGCAGTGGCGGTGTTGCCTCCGGTGTCTTTGCCGACCGAACGGTAGGTCCGTTAGAGGTGAAAAATTCGATCCTTGTCTATATTCCATCCGGACCGCTTCCACCCAATATTTATGGCGTGTTTCGCTCTTCCGAGACTCCAACCATGCCGGTCCTGGCGGACTACAATGATGTCTGGGGCTGGACTACAGCGTATGGGGGAGGCGTTACCGTGACAAACGGCATCCAGGCTGATCCTTTATTTGTAAATGGGTCACAGTCTGATTTCCATTTGCAGTTTTGGAATTCTTCGCCATGTGTGGATACGGGGCTGGCAAGTGGTTCACCTGATCATGATCGAGATAATGCGTTTCGTCCATTCGATGGCGACAATAACGGCACGGCGTTAGTGGATATGGGAGCTTATGAAGCCGGCAGTGTGTTGCGCCTGGAAGCTGCCACTTGGACGGTTGCCGAAGGCGGGTCAACGCTGGATATAACCGTTGAGCGGATGGGGAGTCCCGCCGGTCAGGTCAGCGTATTATTCACAACGACCGATGGCAGCGCAACGGCGGGCAGCGATTATACGGCTATCTCACAAACTCTTACCTGGGCAGATGGAAATAGTAACGTGCAGGTAATTTCCATTCCGATCCTGGAAGATGCTCTGATCGAAGGGACAGAAAGCTTTACGGTGACCCTCAGTGGTCCCTCCGATGCGTATCTGGGTACACCCTACCAGGGTACCGTTACAATTACGGACAACGATGTACCAATGACCTGCTCATATGCTTTTAGCGGGGCTGAATATGAAAGTTCCGAAAATGGCTCTGCCTTGATCGAGGTACAGCGTACAGGAGATTGTCCGCAGGCTGGTTCAGTTCACTACCAAACCCATGATGGCACAGCGACTGCCGGGCTTGATTACACGGCGACGGAGGGTACGCTGACCTGGGGAGCCGGACAAACCGGAGCAAATAGTTTCTCCATTCCGATCACCGTTGATACGCTTGATGAATTGGATGAGACAGTGCAGCTTGTATTGGATGCGCCAACCGGTGGCTCTCTGGTCGGTCCGGATCAGGTCTGGTTGACCATCCATGATGATGATCAGTGTGGCGTCTCCTTAAGCGCAGATTCTTACGGTGTTCTGGAAAACAATGGGATTGTGTCCGTAACCGCTGTTCTCGACCAGGCTTGCGCAGTGGATGCCAGTGTGCAGATTGCTACTGCTGACGGAACGGCTACTGCGGGCAGCGATTATACTGCCGCCAGTACAATCCTTTCCTGGGATGCAGGCGATGTCGAGGCGCAATCGCTGACAGTAACCATTCTTGATGATCTCCTGGATGAAACTGATGAAACATTTCAGGTAACATTGAGCGAGGCCGATGGTCTGACAATGGGCTCCCCATCTCAGGCAGTGATTACAATTGTTGATAACGAGGGACCGGTTACAGCCTGCCTGATACAGTTTGGCAACTCAAGTTATACAATTAACGAAGATGGCGGCATGGCATTGATCGGCATTACTTTGACGGGGGCTTGTGGTGCCGGGCATTCGGTTTCCTATGTGACAGGTAATGGGTCTGCTCTGGCCGGCTATGATTATACCGAAACCAGTGGAGTTTTGACCTGGGAAAACGGTGACACAACAGAACAGTATTTTATGGTGCCCATTCTTGATGATGTCATTGACGAACCTAACGAAACCGTACAACTTACTCTCCATAGTCCCGTCAACGCCTTTCTGGGGACGCCTTCCAACGTTTTGCTGTCCATCCAGGATAACGATATTTCGCTCTTTCTGCCTTGCGTGCTGAAGTAGAAAGCTTCTCATTCACTCAAACTACCTCATCAGATGCAAGGATGGGGTAGTTTGAGTTTTCATTAACGTTCGGTGATGCCAGGTAAACATCGCCCAGCGATTGACACAAAGAACCCTCGACCTCACGGTCCCGAACCGTGTGCCTTCCAATCCACATCCCCTGTGAGGGGTGACAGAAGTCAACTCTGATGTTCAGACACAAGCTCTGGCATGAGGTTGAATCAAGCTTCTAAACTTTTTCCCGTACATCAGAACCACCAGCTTGACTTTCAACTGATTAAGCACCATAATAGTTCCATCAAGGGGAAGTTTGAAGGCAGAGCCAGCCCTCGCCCTGAATCCTACCCAACATTCCGGAGGTCAACGATGAACAAGGTTTTGCGTTTTCTGGCCCTGGCAGCTTTGTTGCTGGGGTTGCTATCCTCAACAAGCGCCTCTCCTGTGCAGGCGCAAACGGCTTTTTCCTGTACAGAGGTTACAGAAATTCCACAACTGGAATGTGAGGCGCTGGTGGCGCTTCATGCCAGCACCAACGGGGGTGGATGGACGAACAGCACCAATTGGCTGGTGACCAACACCCCCAGTAACTGGTACGGGGTGACCGTCTCTGGCGGGCATGTCACCGTTCTTAACCTCGGATGGAACAATGGGCTGGTTGGCACCCTGCCGCCCGAGTTGGGCAATTTGAGCCACCTGGAGTACCTGTCTATCTACAGTAACGATTACCTGACCGGCAGCATTCCGACTGAACTGGGTAACTTGAGCGATTTGTATTATCTGCGACTGTATGATAACCGGCTGACCGGCAGCATCCCGGCATCACTGGGCAGCTTGAGCGGTTTGCTGACCCTGGATCTCAATTGCAATCAATTGAGCGGCAGTATTCCGGTAGAGTTGGGGAGTTTGAGTAGTTTGAACGACCTGAAGCTGAGTTATAACCAACTGAGCGGCAGCATTCCACCTGAGCTGGGTAATTTGAGCAGCTTGAACACCCTGTACCTGGGGTATAACCAACTGAGCGGTCCCATTCCGCCAGAACTGGGCAATTTGAGCAATTTGAAGACCCTGTTTCTGGAAAGCAATCAACTCAGCGGCAGCATCCCGCCTGAACTGGGCAATTTGAGCAATTTGGAAGGCCTGTTACTTAGTCATAATCAACTCAACGGCGCTATTCCACCTGAGTTGGGCAATTTGAGCAATATGCGGTTACTATCTATCCAGAACAACCGGCTCAGCGGCAGTATCCCGCCGGCGCTGGAAAATTTGGACAAGGTGTATAGCCTGAAGCTTAGCAACAATCAATTAAGCGGCAGCATCCCGCTTGAATTGGCTAATATGACGTTATTGCAGACCCTGTATCTGGATCACAACCAGCTAAGCGGCAGCATTCCGCCAGCGCTGTGCAATCACAAGATTTTTGAATATCTGTATCTGAATGACAATCAACTTAGCGGCAGCATTCCACCCGAGTTGGGCGGTGTCAGCTTCTTGCGTGACCTGCGCCTTTCCAACAACCAATTGAGCGGTAGTATCCCACCTGAACTGGGTAATTTGCGCGTGCAATGGCTGTACCTGGATGGGAACCAGTTCAGCGGTAGTATCCCGTCGACGCTGGGCGATATCAGTACGATGCAGTACCTGTATCTGAATGACAATCAACTGAGCGGCAGTATCCCGGCCACATTGGGCAATGCGACAAATTTGAATTACCTGTATCTGAATGGCAATCAACTCAGCGGCAGCATCCCATCCACATTGGGTAATTTGAGTTATTTGAACTCCCTGTATCTGGATGATAATCAACTCAGCGGAGAAATTCCGGCTGAACTGGGCAATCTGGGGGATTTGCAATTCCTGCGGTTGAATAACAACCAGTTGAGCGGCGCAGTGCCAGAGAGCTTTATTAATCTGACTGATTTGTACGCCAATCCATCCGATGGGCTTTACGGTCTGGACCTGGACTACAATGCGCTGATTGTTCCGGCGGGATATCCGGCTACTGGAAATCTG
>Ga0116174_10003931_pt1 | contig 12023 bp, 13 predicted proteins | sample AD_UKC087_MetaG_FD_89801 | JGI IMG/M metagenome (GOLD analysis project Ga0116174, IMG submission 89801) | Active sludge microbial communities of municipal wastewater-treating anaerobic digesters from USA - AD_UKC087_MetaG | ecosystem: Engineered > Bioreactor > Anaerobic > Digestate | place: USA...
AGTGGCTATATCTGAAGGAAAAATACATAAAAAAGGGGCTGCGGGCAATGAAAATCTCGCAACCCCTTGATTTTACTGGCGCGCCCTCTAGGGCTCGAACCTAGGACCTTTGGATTCGTAGTCTTTTTTATATGAAATCACCCACCATCACCGATCATCATTTAGCATTAAAAATCAATATATTATCTTCTTGACATAATCACTCTTCCCACCTAAAATCACTATCCATGTTAGCAATAGGTTAGCAATGGAACCGGATAAAGACAAAATTAATCCTCTGAAACGCACACGAGTCTCCAAGCATAAGGGGGTATTTTACCGAGAGTCATCTGTCCGGAGGCATAAGGGGACTCCTGATAAGTGTTTCGATATATGTTATCGAGATAGTAGAGGTACCCTAATATGGGAAAAAATCGGATGGATGAGCGACGGATATACGTCTGCATTTGCAGATCAGGTGAGGGCAGAAAGGATAAGAACTATCCGACATGGAGGTGAGTTACCTAAGAAAAAGCAAGATCCGACACTCGCCGAAGTTTGGAAGAGGTACGACGAATGGCTAAAGACAGGCAAGATCCTCCCGAATTCGGATCGCAGCTATTACAAGAATCATATCGAAGGAACCCTTTCAAATAAAACTCTTTCCCAAATAAGCCCCTTTGATCTCGAAAAATTGAAAATCAAGTTAATGAAGCAGGGTTTCGCTCAGGCGACGGTAAAACACGTTCTCGTCCTTGTGCGTCAGATAATAAATAAGGCCATATCCTGGGGGATGTGGTCCGGTGAGAATCCGATAAAGAAAGTCAAGCTTCCCACTTTGAACAACAGACGGGAACGCTTTCTGACAAAAGCTGAGATGGGAAAAGTCTTAAAAGCCTTGCAGATCATTAGTCCGCTTGTCCACGACATCGCCTTGCTCAGTCTTCATACAGGCATGCGTGCCGGTGAAATGTTTTCGCTGAAATGGAGCCACATAGATATAGAGAATGGCTTGATACATATAGCCGACCCCAAGAATAAGCGATCTAGAAAAGCCTTCATGACCTCTACGATAAAGGATATGTTTGCATCATACAAAATCGGCAAACCCGAAGACTTTGTCTTCCGGTCGACGAGAGGAAAGAAGATCAACGAAGTCAGTCATACATTTGATAGAGTGGTGAAGGATCTTAAGATAAACGAAGGCATCAAGGACCCCCGTCAGAAAGTCGTTTTCCATACCCTGCGCCATACCTTCGCTAGCTGGTTGGCAATCCAGGGCACGCCCATCCTGACGATCAAGGAACTCATGGGACATCAGAGCTTGGCCATGACCGAGAGATACAGCCACCTGAGTCCCGACCACAAGAAACAGGCAATAGAGGGGATCGAGAACTATTTTGCGGCTGCCGAGACGAGCGAAGAGGAACACGCTGCAGAAGAAAGGGAGGGGAACTGATGCCCACGAAAAAACCTGAGGCAAAGGCTCGCAAAAGCAAAAAGCAAGACCAGGACAAAGAACTGAAAAAGAAAATTCCGGATACTAGTTCCTATCCTGAAAACCTTCCTCAGGCAGGACGGGAGTTGATGGATAAAGCCGTTTCTTTATTGAAACAGCGCAACACTGAAGATGACACAACATTAAAGTGCGTATCCGAGCTGCTCGTCAAATTTTCGAATAAAAGCCCCAACGATCCCATTAAAAGCTTTGCTGCCGTTCCTGTCTTCCGAAAAGACTCCCCGTCAGCACAAAAGGACTACTCCAGCGCGGTAGAGGCAATACAACTGCTTGGCGATGTCGTGTTTACTCTCCCAGACGCGGCTTTGATCGAGGTCGTCAATACGTCTCTATTACACTGTATAAAAGTGGATCACCAAGAGATATACAGGGAGGTCGTGGCGCGAGGTGAGAAGCGGAGCTATTCTGCGGGATCGAGCGCCGATTTGGACATTTTGTTAGCCTTGACCAGGGACCGTCTCGCAGAGCACGCATCCCTCTCGAGTGATAAGACAATGACGAACAAGGAATTCTTCAGGAAGGCAAACGACGTGACGCGATTGCTGCACCTGCTTCTGGCATTGCGTCAAGTGGCAATCATCAAAGAGCAACAGACCAAAGGCACGTCTGATGGGATTTCCAAAGGACATTTTTTATTATTGGGACTGTACTGGGGTGCTGCGATAAACCCTGTCCAAGTATTTAGCGAGGAGTTGCAACGATTCTTTGTCCGAACGTCCGCAGCGGACGGAGTCACCGAGAAGAGATGGAAGGATCTGAATAAGCTGAAAGAGGAGGCACAGGAAATCGCAGACAACCAGTGGAGCCAGGAGGAGGAGATATCCACACATAACGAGATGGCCAAGTTTATCTACGACTCAGTGAAGCAGGACTATTCCGACCTGCGAAAGAAGGAAGGCAAGCGAGTCAAGAAAATCTCTGCGCGAAAGTCGGACAGCAGCGACCCGAAGAAAAAACGAAAGACGGTCGAAGAGCTGACAGATGAATTCTTAATAAAAACAATAAGGGACGCCATCATACCCATCGCGGAGAAGTGGGAGCCAATTAAAGGTCGAGTCCTTGTTTGGGGGAAAAAAGGCGTTCAGAAACAAGAAGACGAATAAAAAAATTCATTTCGTCGCGCACAATCTCTGCGCAACTAGATATCCTATCAATATTATTTAACAATTTACTCTTCACCAATCATGCCTTACCCCCTGTAATACCCTATCTGTACCCCTGCCTATAGCCTAATGTCACACTTTAATGAATTAATTCAATAGCTTAGATTGCTCCCGAAGCCAACGCAAAAGGGGGTGATTAAGCAAATGGACCGGCGGTTTTACACAGCGAAGGAGGTAGCAGATCTTCTCCGTACGACTCCTGGTCATCTGGCCAACCAGCGGATGCGGGGAGAGGGTCCCCCCTACTTCAAGTTCGAGCGCCGGGTCCTCTACGACGAGCAGACCCTCAATGACTGGCTCAAGAAGCACGAGGTGAAAACCATAGAGTAGAAAGGAGGTAGAAAAACGAATCATGGAACAACTGAATAATACCGGGCAGTCAGATGCTCTGACGCCCGATGCGAGGATCCTGTTAGTGATCGTGGCCCAGTTCGTCCGGATGCGGCTCAGCGAGAACGAAGGAAAGAAGGCACCGGATAGCAAGTTCTTCCAATACGATGACCAGGCCTATCGGTTCGCAAAGGGGATGGGCAGGATGGCGGTGAGGAGTTTCTGGAAGTTCAAGATAATCCCTGCCGGCTTCTACCTGTGGCTCCAAGCGAACCGATTCATGCCGCACAGCTTCGCCATTCCTCCTGGTGGCTCAACCGTGGAAATATTGATCCAGAACCTACGGGGGTTCGGTGTCGAGGCAAAGCATGTCTTGAGCTATCTCGATGAGCGGAGGGCACTTCACATCAAGGAAGACTGCAACCCTGAGCTGAACCGCTCTTTTGCTACGCGACATGGAACTGGGTCAGCAAAGGAAGACGTGGGGTTGATGAGACATGCTCTTCGGCCTAGGTGAATACTGAACAGAAAGGGGGTGAGACCAATGAGTGCATAGAATGATACGAAGATATTGACGGCGTGGTGAGGCCGATCCCGGAAACGGGGTCGGTCTTTTTTTTCCAAAACATCTTAATACAAATTTAATGAGGGAAAATATGACTGAACAAAATGATGACAGGATCCAGGCAGAGTCCATTGAAACCAAAACAACCGCGAAAGAAGTAGAAGTGATGGAGAATCCCTTGGGTGGGTCGCTGAATTTTGAGCAGATGAGGCTCAGCGGTGACCATGCAGGAACGTCCGGTTACGGCATTATGAAAGCCAGTCCTCCGATGCCTTGGAAGAATTCCCTGGCAATGGTCGGCTGGCAAAACATGTGTAAACGGAAGGACCTTGACCCCAAGGACACGCTCCTCAAGGGCATCAAGCCCCTGGAGCAGAACTTCATCGATTACAACAGCTTTAAGCACCTGTTCGGCCGTTACGACGCCGAATGGGCGATTTCCATTGGCAAGTACCTTAACGAGATGAAAAAAATGGCGAAACGTGCCGGGTTCCTGTGGGAACCGTGGGCTGCAGAGAACCTCTCGTTTATCGGTGACCGGACCAGGGTGAAGTTCATGAACCTGGCGAGACGAACTGATAGCCATCCATTCTCGTTTCTTGGGGTGGAGAGACTGGAACATCTCTGCAGAGTCATTCCATTCTCCAAAGATTCCGACCAGATGGGCGATTTTCTCCGGCGGCACGGAATCGCCTTCGATCCTACGAAAGAGTTCGACTTGGACAAGTTCAAAACCGACGTCGATGCCGCCCTGAACAGCGAGAAATTGCTGGAACAGGGCATTGTTGTTGACTTTCCCCTTGTTCGGGATCTCACGCTCGGTAAGGTGAAATTCGACAAGGCACTCATCAACAAGGTGAAAACCGTCAAGGATCACGGCGGAAACGTCAAGTCCTATTTCGAAACCCTGTCGGTGAACAAGGGCAGTGATTCAACGGAGAAGAACGATGAGCTGGCCATGCAGGACTTCAACAACCTGTCCAACCGGCTCATCCAGACCATCGACCAGATCATCGGCAACGAAGAGCTGGTGGATGAGGTAGACACGAAGACCCTGCTCGATCTTCTTGCAAAGCTCGAGGCTCTTCGTAAGGTGACTGGCTCCGACCTGAAACCCCAGGTTGCCCAGGCATAACCCATTAAACCCTTAAGATGGCCCCCCATTGCCCACGGAGGTGATGGGGGGCTCTTTTATGAAGGAGATAATTTCAATGCAGCTCTATCACGCATCCCTGTTCCTTAACATCCTCAGGTACTACTACGAGATCTTCAGGGAACCACTCAATGTCCTTCTATCCTTCGCCATCATGGGGAGCGATACGAAAGGGTTCCTGCAAACGCATCGTAATATGGTGGCAAGTATCATCGCGGACTCGGGGGCTTGGTCGGTAGCCAAGGGCAAATCCAACATCACCCTCGAGCAACTGATATCGTATCTGCAGCTTTGGGGCAGATGTTTCGACCGGTATTTCAACTTCGACACGGATTTCAGCGACCGGGGATTCGCCAACAACATCGCCAACCAGCTCCTGATGGAGCGAGCGGGCCTTACTCCAGTCCCGGTGGTCCACAACTTCTACGACCGGGAGATTGATGATTACATCGACAGCGGCAAATACGAATGGCTTGCACTGGGCTCGTCGCAGAGCACGAAGTTCAAGGCGATAAGCGATGCGGTGTACCGGATCAAGAAGAGAAACCCTGCCATCAAGATTCACTGGTTCGGGGGCTCAACCTTCGATTGGCTCTGTCAGCTGCCCATCGCTTCGTGTGACACCTCTTCCTGGGCAAAGGCTGGCGTCTACGGATTCATCACTTACTGGAATCCCCACGAGGACTCGTTCAACAAGTCCCACAGGATCTACATATCCGGACCTGTCAAGCCGTCCAAGCGGAATGAATATCACTTCGTCACCTACCCATGGCGAACGGAACTCGAGGATTATCTCCGTAACACCTTCGGCTACACGTATCAGAAGCTCTGTGGTTACGGAGACAAGTATTACATGCAAGTGGTCAACACGAGGTTTTACGTCGAGTTGGAACGCAGAATCAACGAAGAACGGCGGAAAAATGGCATCCCGCTGGAGTGAAAATCCGCAGGGTGCTGCGTTTTTTAGTCCTAAAGAATATCGAATCTGAAAGGAGGTGGTCGTAGATATGATTGTCAGGCAGTGATCGCCGAATGTGAGCGTTTGTCAGTGGGCCAGTCTCGATCCGGGACTGGCCTTTCTATTACACAACTAGCAAGTAAATATAAGAGGAGAACATTAATGAATCGAATTGATAAAATAGAGAATACGAACAAATTATTCCAGCGCGTCAAGATTTGCATCAGGCAATTCGACATGCCCGTCAAAGTCGTGCGAGACGGTGGCGGTATCTCAAGTTTTTGGACGAAGTGGGATGACGGTCAGTATGTAAACGATATGCTGATCGTCTATCACCGGAAAACGAGTATTGTGAGTATCCATTCATATTACGATCAGGTCCCGGAATCCAAGAGGTCTGAGGCGATACGATCCTTGTGTAAGCTGAATGAAAAGTTGCAGAAGACTCACTATACCATCGACGGTAATAACGGGCGCATATTCTGTTATGCAGCCCTCCCGGTGAAAGGAAATACGCTTGGGAAAAAACGTTTCCGAAGGATGCTGGTTGATATCCTGAAATGTCTGTTTTTGTACTCAGATGCCATCGCTGAACTGACTGGACAAGAAGGAGCTGATACAGGCCCTGTCGAAGGACATCCAGTCGAAGTGAATGGGTATGCAGAAAGCATCGCGATTTGATGTTTAACAAGGCAACTGCAGCGAGGAAGGGGGATTGGCTGACGATGTGGCTGATCCCCCTTCCTTATTGTTGGACAGATTTCATGAAGTACTACGCGGATCTGGAGAAGAGGGTCAAAGATGAGCGCCTGAAGCGGGGCATCCCTCTGGAGTAAAAGCGCAGGATACTGCGTTTTCAAATTAGACAAAATCATACTCAAAGGAGTTCTTTATGAGCAAAGAAAAGAAAGTTATCAAGGTCGGATATCTTCCGGATAACCCGGATATCGCCACTTTCATATTGGACCAGATGAAAAATCTGTCCGAGATAGAGGCGAAGTGCCAGCGACAGGAAATCGACCCGTATACACGGGAAATCCTCTTCAACATTATATGGGGATTAACACAGCCCAAGCTAATCGAGTTATTTGAACATGAGTTGCGCATCAAACGATGTTGCAATCGCGCATTCCCTCAGGGCGACAATGGTGTCCTGGTCCGGATTAGCTTGATTTCCAGGGAACAGCTTGATGAACTGCAGAAAGAAGCGACTACAACGATTGTGAGAAATACGTAGTGTGGTAAAGGGCATGAAGCAAAATATTGCACCATGCTCCCTTACTCAACTTAATAGGGACCATGTACTCGATGCATGGTCCCTATTTCATTAATATCACTAATCGACCAGAAACAGTCCCATTCCAATCTGTCTTGGTCACCAGAACAAATATTCAAATAACCACATAGGAGGATAGCACCATGGAGCAAAGTAACGACAACCAAATAGTCCAACTCAATCTAAGCTTGTCCAAGCGCGACAGGGACATGCTCCGCAAGATGGCTGGCAAGCGCATGATGGATGACCCCAGCAAGGTGGAGAGCGCTGCATCAGTCGGGGCGGAGATTATTCGTAAGTATCTCGATGAGCAGGAGCGGAGAGCAAGAAAGGAAAGAAAGGAGGATTAACTCATGGATAATTTACAAATAGCCCTCTCATATCTGAAGAAGGGGGTTTCAGTTATGCCTGTATGGAGTCCCTCAATGGTTGAAAGAAGGCAGCCTGCTGCTTTCATGAAAAGGCTTGCCGAAGCGAAGGCAAAAAATGGTGCCAGCGATAATCCGCTGCCGGAACAGGATGTCGTCAGGAAGGCACTTATCAATCAATGCAAGGCACCTGTTCTGTATGCATGGAAAGAGTATCAGGAACGACTGCCCACTGTGGAGGAAGTGACCCAATGGTTTACGGACAATCCTGATGCAAACATCGGAGTCATTACCGGCAAGGTGTCCAATCTCGTCGTATTCGACCTGGACTCTGCGCATGCCAGTCAATTCGCGGAGGAACAGGGTGGATTCCCTCTCACAATCATGGCGAAGACCGGAAAAGGTTATCATGCCTACATGAGACATCCAGGCTTTGTCATCAAGAACAGCGTCAACAAAAAGCTCGACATCGATATCCGGGCAGATGGCGGTTACGTGGTTGCCCCACCATCCCTGCATGGTTCAGGGTATAGTTACCAGTGGGTCGAAGGGCAATCCATATACGAACTTGACCCTGCGGAATGTACACACTGGATGATGGAATACCTGCAGGATATCGCAACTCCCACTACAGAAAAGCAAAAACCTGAAAGAAAGGAGCAGAAGGCGACACATACTTCCCGTTCAATAAAGATTCCTGAGAAGACCGCATATAGTCAGCTCTTGAGTGAAGGTTGCTCGGAAGGAGAACGAAACCAGAAGACTACCCAACTCATTGGCCACTTGTTCAAAACCGGCATGCCCGAGGGCGAGTTGTGGGAGTTCCTCAGAATATGGAACCAGTCAAAGGTGAAGCCGCCTCTTGGTGAGAGCGAATTGAGAAGTATCTTCGATTCGGTCAAGGCTATGGAGCAGAAGGGCAAAAAGAAGATCCTCGACATTGACTCCTTTCTAGACACGAAAGAATCCATAATCGCCGAATACAAGAGTGAGTACCGGAGGATATCCTTTGGGGGAGATCACCTGAAGCGCATGGAAGAACTCATGGGCGGTGGACTGGCAGGGGGTAGGCTCTACGTCTTAGGAGGTATCCCGTCATCGGGTAAAACGGCGCTCTTGAATAATCTTGTGGATAATATCTGCTTGAATGGCAACCCTGTTCTTGTTTTCAGCTATGATGACGGGAAGCAAGAACTGCGAAACCGATCTCTATCACGGTTTTCCGGTAATTCTATTGAAGTATTTAATGCATCATCACTCGATAACATCGGGCTCCTATTAAATAACAAGTCCGTCGAGCAGATTCTACCGTTGAAATATGCGCCAACCATCATGATTCCCGTCAACGATTGGAATCATTACATCGAACAGTTCATGAACAAGCTCGGACGCCCCCCGGTCATTTTTGTCGATTACCTCAGGAAGCTCCGCATGGACAGCAAGATAACAGACGAGCGTCTCAGGGTGGACGACATCGTCACGAATCTGACCGACCTGGCCAAAGGATACAACACACCTGTCGTGGTGATCTCGGAGCTTGCCCGAGACTCCTACAAATCAGGGCAGCGCCTGAGCATGGCATCCTTCAAGGAGTCGGGAACCATCGAATACGAGGCATCCTGGTTGGGCATCCTTGCCGCGGTGGAAGAGGACAACGGCGAGTATCGGCTGAAGGATAACTGGGAAAGAAGCATCAATCAGGACGGCAACATAGACTTGATTGTCTTTAAGGCAAAGCGAGGGACAGGGACCACAGGCATAATCCATCTCAAGCTGAACCGATCATCCATGACAGTTGCATGCAGGGAAGACAAGAACAACGCCGTCACCTCCATTCGACGGAAGAAATCAAGTTACGAGTGAGGGTCAACCTATGACAAAAGAAGAATCCAAAACCATTTTAAACTCAATCATCCAGAGATACGCCGCTTTGGAGCAACCCAAGTATCGGCACGCGGATATAGAACAGTTGCAGAGGGATTATGCTCTTCTCCAAGTAATGCAGACCGGTCAGGGGAATGATCCCCGCTACCGCAATATCGTTAATGCCATCTCGCAGACCCTGAAGAAGATGACTGCAACAATGCAGAGCGACAGGATCAGCGTATCCGAAAAAGGGCTAAATAAGGTTATCCGACCTCTTAGGAGAAAGAAAGACCATGTCATCCAGTATCCCGTCGAGTGGGTCGATGATAAAACCAGACAACTCTGCTCTATCAACAATGGGCTATGGGACGATCGGAACTACATGGTTATGGACGCCCTCGCATACATGCTCCTCATGAAAGAAGGGGAAGACAGATTCCCTCAAAAAGTAATTCCTGTTTTCGGCAACTTGGAGAGCATAAACCGAAGAGAAGAAGAGCTTAATGGGAATCCAAAGGAGCCGAATGCACCACCAGCACCGTCAGACACTGCCGATATATCATGGATTAGAAATCATAAGTATTGGGTACGATTCGATGATGCTGAGTTTAACAGGCTGACTCGCAAATCCCTAAAGTCTATAGAAATTCTCAATCTCCTGCTCGATACTGCTAGGGTTGAGTTCAAGCTCGCCTATCCGGTCAAAGTGAAAAGTGAAAATGGGCCACGCGAGCATCTGTACAGGATGAATGTATTCAGCCGCTTTTTCGAGTTGGTCAGCATCGAGAAAGAACGGGCAGACAGGATTGTTCAACGTCGAGAATATCATGTTTGCTTTAACACCATCCTTGGGGAGCTCTTTGTCCATAATCTCAAGTCAAAATATTATGACCTGTTGGATAGCAGCTTTTATCACCTTCCTCAAAACGCCCAGGTCTTCTATAGAAGGTTTTTCCTGCACCATACCTATAAGAGGCTGGCTTTGAACCTTGAGACGATTGTAGAGCGTCTAAACCTGTCGGACAGGAATATTACAAATCTGATGGCCACCATCGAGAATAATGTTCTGGGTCCTTTAATGGATGCCGGATTGATCAAATCCTTCAAGAAGATGAAAAGTGGGCGTAAAAATAAAAAGTGGAAATATACAATAGACTTGCCCAACAAAGAAGATTCAGACTTAGCCTCACACGAGCCTGTTAACTCTGCTGCCGGCCAAGATGGAGGGTCTGTAAAAGAAGGATCGAGGGTTGGTAAAGAAACAATCGAGGGTATGTAAAACTTTAATCGAGGGTCGGTAAAACGAAAACGGATTTAACCGGATAATAATAAACAGCATCTGAAATATACATATTATATAAATATATATAAATATATTTAATACTCCTTCTCCCAAAAACCTTCCCCGTTGGGTCGGTTTTCGGGTCGGAGTGACCATTTATATTTTTTACCTTTTAATAGAAGAGATTAGTAGTGGGACAGTTGAGAACTCTTGCTGAGACAATAGAAGTCCCAATAGTACAAGTAAGAAAGGAATCATCAATCAGGTAGGTAAATATTAAAATGGTGAGAGATGAAGAACAAATGCTTCTTCCTTCTTGCCATTCTCCACCATCAGTAGTTCCTTCGATATCATCCTTTTTCAGTCAGTCTGTTTCTAATCTTTCCGATCTGTATCCAAAGGCAGAACAAATATATGAAGGGGATAAGATCCAGGAATGTTCCAGATACATTCCTGAACTGATCTGTATCCGAAGGCAGAACAAACAATAAAGATGAGGATCATATTTCAATCAGGAAGGAGGTGACATCGCGGATAACTGTTTTTAAGTAATCTCCCTCATCAATAGCTAAACATTACTCTAGGAGGATGAATCACATGAGAACAACGTCAAGCATTTCGAATGCATTATATCTATGGGAAGAAGACGAATACCAAAAGGAATTTCTCATTGAGTTGGAAGAGTACCTGAAAGGTAAACTGCCACAATACAAAGCAGATGAATATCCCAAGACATGTTGTTTTGATCATTTGAATGATTCCGAAAATTATCGTTTTAAGCATTTTATTGACTTCTGCAAGCTGAAAGGGATCGATCCGTATGTCGCTCATAGACTGTTCACAGTGCAATATGTGTGTGGGTGTATAGAGTGCGACTGCGAGTATTTACACGACATATGTGAGAAGAGTCGAAGAGAAAACAAACTCTAGAGCAAGCGCAATACCCAACACAAAGGAGGTGGTGACCATGAAAAAGAAAATCTACAGCAGACCTGTCTCCGTGACCCTCAGCGAGTGCATGTTCCAGCAGATCTACGAGATTGCCGAGAAGGAGGAGGTGAGCATGTCCGAGGTCATCAGGGACGCGATTCAGGAGAAGCTGGAGAAAACCAAAAACGAATACAACTGTAAGTAGAACGCAGTCTCCCATGCTGCGATAGGAAAGACCACCATGTAGTCATCACCTGTTGGGGTGGTCTTTCATTCTTTACTCTGGCGCCATTGCCCAATACATGGAATAGACTTGACCGGGAACTGGAGACAATCAATGCTCAAAAACACGTTCAGCCATATACGAGGTATCGGATCTACGACAGAGAGAAGACTCTGGGACGCCGGGCTCTTGTCGTGGGAGGATCTACTCGATAATCAACCTGTTATACTGTCTAGAAAGAAACGGGAAACTCTATCAGCTGCCATCGAGGAGTCCATGCAGCACCTGGAAGCAAGAGATTCGCACTACTTTGGCAAAAGACTTCCATCCAACCAGTGCTGGAGGCTATTCAAGGACTTCAGGGACCGGATTGCCTACTTGGACATTGAAACCACCGGCCTGGAGGGGGAG
>Ga0116174_10003936_pt1 | contig 12014 bp, 12 predicted proteins | sample AD_UKC087_MetaG_FD_89801 | JGI IMG/M metagenome (GOLD analysis project Ga0116174, IMG submission 89801) | Active sludge microbial communities of municipal wastewater-treating anaerobic digesters from USA - AD_UKC087_MetaG | ecosystem: Engineered > Bioreactor > Anaerobic > Digestate | place: USA...
ATGAGGGCGCCTAAAACGAGTTGATGTGTGCGTGATAATGAGTTCATTTTCATAGTCATATTTTAACATAAAAAAGGGCATCACTACGGGAGTAATTTCACCTTATATTATGTTATAATATTTTAGATATGAATTTGTATGAAAATCTTAATTCAAAACAGTTAGAAGCTGTTACTACAAGCGGGCAATATGTGCGTGTTATTGCTGGTGCGGGAAGTGGTAAAACGCGAGTACTCACTACTCGTATTGCTTATTTAGTGCAAGAAATAGGTACTCCGGAAGACCGCATTGTCGGTTTTACTTTTACAAATAAAGCCGCTGGCGAAATGACAAATCGCTTAAAAAAGTATTTAGAACGCGATAATGTTCGTGTGCGTCTTTCAACATTTCACTCTTTTGGTGCAAGACTACTGCGTGAAGACATTGATGTTTTAGGCTATTCACGCAGCTTTACAATATATGACGAAGAAGATACAAGTTCCTTAATTCGCAATATAAGTGTAGAAAGAGGACATGAACGCCGCGGCGAATTAACGCGTGACGCAATTAATTTTATTGGGGCGGTTAAAGAAAAAGGCTTAGATGCTTTTACTTATAAAATTAGACCGCACGGCTTTGTTAATGAAAAAGAATTCGTTGAAATATGGAAAGAATATGAACGAAGACTTAAAGCGTCAAACTGTCTTGATTTTAGTGATCTAATTAGTAAATCAATTACGATTTTAGAGGAATATAGAGCAATTAGAGAAAAATGGCAACATCGCTTTGATTATATTCTCGTTGATGAATTTCAAGACACTAATGATTTGCAATATAAACTCATTAAACTTTTAATGCACCAAAATACATCACTCTATGTCGTGGGTGATCCCGATCAAACAATTTATACATGGCGTGGCGCTAACGAGCGAATCATTATGAATTTTGATAGTGATTTTAAAAATGCCGAAACGATTATTCTAGAAGAAAACTATCGTTCCACTAAATATATTTTGGATGCAGCAAATAAACTTATTGCTCATAACAAAAATAGAGTGGAGAAAAATCTTTTTACCGCTAAAGAAAAAGGTGAACCAGTGATTGTTCAATATACAGAAAGCGATTCACGCGAAGTTAATTGGATTTATGAACAAATTATTTCATTGCGCTTAAACGTCAAAGATTTTTCGTTTCGTGATGTCGCAATTCTTATGCGCGCTAATTACTTAACACTACCATTTGAACGGCACTTTTTACATAAGAATGTTCCGTACCGTATTTATGGTGGCGTGCGTTTCTATCAAAGACGCGAGATTAAAGATGTTTTAGCGTATCTGCGGATTTTAGTTAATGAAAAAGATGATATTTCTTTTAGCAGAATCGTTAATGTCCCGCGCCGTGGCATGGGTAATGTAGCGATGGAAAACCTTAAAATTGCTGCGTTAAAGAATGAATATTCACTATTTGAAACAGTGCGTTATGTTGAAGATATTGGCTTATCAAGTGCTTCACAAGAACAATTAAAAGCGTTAATGAATGCTGTGGATGAGACACGAACAAAATTACAAAATGACAAACTTGAACTAAGTACTGTTATTAATGACTATATTCAAAAAGTTGGTTACTACGAACATATTAAAACCGAAAAAGATGAAGATAAACAAGCAGATATGCGTGCTAACGTCCAAGTCTTAATTGCCGACATCAAACAATTTATGAATGATTATCCTGAATCAACCTTTAATGATTATTTAGAGAACGCTAGTTTACATAGCGCCCAAGATGAAGTTGAAGAAGGTGATTATATTACGCTTATGACTGTGCATATGGCAAAAGGTCTTGAGTATGATTATATTTTTGTTTCAGGACTTGTTGAAGGTGTCTTTCCAAATAACCGAGCGTTGCTTGATGCTGGTCGCGCTGGTGAAGAGGAAGAAAGAAGACTATGTTACGTTGCTTTTACTAGAGCGCGTAAACGGCTTTATTTAACAATGAGTTCGCAATATAACTTTGCGATTGCTTCCGGCGGGAGACCATCACGCTTTATTAGTGAAGCGGGGTTAGGACCACCGAAGATTAAAGAATATCATCCAAAATACGGGACACCGCTCAAAGAAGGTGGTGTTAAACAAGTTAAAAAAGAAGCGCCGCGTTATCGCGCTAATTATGCAGAATACGATTACGCTAGTGATTTTCCTTATGCAGTTAACGATATTGTGGAACATAAAACATTTGGATCAGGAATTGTTACTGCCATTTTTCCAACGCAAACAACAATTGAAGTTAAGTTTGATACTGGCGAAGTAAAGCGACTAATCGCTAGCCCAAAATACTTTAAGGAGAAAAAATAAAGATGGATTATAAAGCAAGAATTCTTTATTTACGCGAAGTTTTAAATAAGTATAACTATGAATATTATGTCCTTAATAATTCGAGTGTTAGTGATGCTGAATATGATAGTTTAATGCAAGAATTAATTGCCCTTGAAAAAGCGCATCCCGATACTTTTGATAAAACAAGTCCGAGCCAAAGAGTTGGTGGCTTTGTTGCAAGTGAATTTAATAAGATTACACATAGTTCAATGATGCTTTCACTTGCGAATGCCTTTAGTGCTGATGACTTACGTGATTTTGATCGTCGTGTCCGCGGTGTTATTAAAAAAGATGTCATTGATTATGTCGTAGAGTTAAAGATTGACGGCTTAGCGATGAGCTTAATGTATATCGACGGAAAGTTAAGTTATGCGGCAACTAGAGGAGACGGTGAAGTTGGGGAAGATGTTACTTCAAATATTGTCACAATTAAAAGTATTCCTTTAACACTTAAAGAAGAAGTTAGTTTTGAAGTGCGTGGCGAAGTATTTATGCCTAAAAAATCTTGGGAAGAATTAAATGCTATTCGTGAAGAAACGGGTGAAGCACTTTTTGCTAATCCGCGTAACGCCGCCGCGGGCTCAATTCGTCAACTCGATTCTAAAATTGCTGCTAGTCGGAAGCTTGATGCTTTTTGGTATTTCTTAGTTGATCCGCTTTCACTAAATATAAAAACGCATTATGATGCTCTTGATTATTTACGCACTTTAGGATTTAAGGTAAATGACAAAATTAAATTATGTAAAGGGATTGAAGAAGTAATTCGGCATATTGAAAAAGTAACATCGCAACGACATGATTTCCCTTATGAAATCGACGGTATTGTCGTGAAAGTTAATGACGTTACAAAGTATGACGAACTTGGTTATACCGCTAAAACGCCACGGTGGGCTACTGCTTATAAATTCCCGCCCGAAGAAGTTGAAACAATACTTGAAGATATTTTCTTTACGGTTGGAAGAACAGGTAAAATAACACCAAACGCTGCACTTAAGCCAGTATTTGTCGCGGGTTCAAAGATTCAAAACGCTACTTTACATAATGCAGCGTTTATCACTGATCGTGACTTAAAAATAGGTGACCATGTTTTTATTCGTAAAGCTGGTGATATTATTCCAGAAGTATTGCGCGCTGTACCAGAAAAAAGAACGGGTGCCGAAAAAGATTTTGTAATGATTGAAAATTGTCCGGTTTGTTTAGAACCGCTTACCTTTAAAGACCCGCTGCATTTTTGTTTAAATGCGTCGTGTCCTGCGCGTTATGAAGAAGGCTTAATTCATTTTGCGAGTCGCGGCGCAATGGATATTGAGGGGCTCGGCGAAAGAATTGTAGAAATTCTTTTCTCACAAAGATTAATTACTAATATTGCTGATATTTATACACTGCACACTAAAAGAGAAGAATTAATGCAGATTGAAGGCTTTGGTGAAAAATCAGTTGATAACTTATTAAACGCTATTGAAAAAAGTAAAGAAAAGTCTTTAGAAAAATTAGTGTTTGGTTTAGGGATTAAAGAATTAGGAGCGAAAACAAGTAAGATTCTAGCCGAGAAGTATATGACTTTAGACGCACTTAGTTGCGCTACTGAAGCAGAACTTTTAACAATTAGAGATATCGGTCCAGTTGCTGCTTCTTCAATTGTGTCTTACTTTAGTAATGAACAAAATTTAGCGTTAATTACTAAACTAAAAGAGTTCGGCTTAAACACGGATTATCTAGGGTCCGTTAAAAAAGATAATACTTTCTTCTCTGGTAAGACAATTGTCATTACGGGTAAGTTTGAAAATTATTCACGTGACGAATTAACCGCTCTCTTAGAAAATTTAGGCGCTAAAGTAGCGGGCAGTGTTAGTAAAAAAACTTCACTTGTTGTTGCTGGCGAAGACGCTGGTAGCAAATTAACAAAAGCGCAAGAACTTAATATTGATATATTAAACGAAGAACAATTGCTAAAATTAATTAGCGAAGCATGATATATTACTAGCGAGGATAATTATGAATAAAGAAGAAATAAGAAAGTTAGCAGCAGAGATATTAATAACGCTTACTCCTGAAGAAGAAGCCACTTTTGCCGCAGAATTTGCTTACTTTAAAGAATTAGCGAAGCTTTTAGAAGCTTTACCTAATATTGATGAAAAAGAACCAATGGTGTTCCCTTTTAAAGTAACACAAACATATTTAAAAGAAGACACGCCGGAAGAAAGTCCTGGCGCTAAAGAGATATTAAAAAATAGTAAAAACGCAAAAGACACTTTTGTCGTTATCCCAAAGGTGGTGAAATAATATGCGCTACCTAGGTTTAACAATGACGGAACTTCATGAATTATATGTGTCGGGTAAAGCAACACCATTAGATGTTGTTAATGAAGTAATTGAAGCCTTAACAAAAGATAAAAACAACATTTTAGAAAAAACAATGTATGACGAAGCACGCAGTATGGCGCAAAGTCTTACTAAAGTTGAAAAAGATAATTTACTATGGGGAATTCCTTTTTTAGTCAAAGATAATATCGCAATGAAAGGCATTGAAACAACAGGCAGTAGTAATATACTTAACGGCTTTATACCGCTTTGCAATGCTGAAGTTATTGATAAACTTTTAGCTGCTAAAGCAATTCCTGTTGCAAAAACAACACTTGATGAATTTGGGATGGGTGGCCGCGGTGAAACTGGTCACAAAGGGATAACATATAATCCGTATGGTAAAGAAAGAACACGAATTGTCGGTGGTTCTAGTAGCGGTAGCGCTAGTGGGGTCGCTAGTGGGTATGTTCCATTCGCCGTTGGAAGTGATACAGGAGACTCAATCCGTAAGCCCGCAAGCTTTGCTGGACTCGTTGGCTTTAAACCAACATGGGGCGAAATTTCGCGTTTTGGTCTATTCGCATTTATGCCAACTTTAGACCATGTTGGATTTTTTACCCGCAGTGTTAGTGAAGCGCGTGTACTTTTTGAAAAGACGAGGGGTTACGATAAAAAAGATGCAACTTCAGTAATGAATGTTCCCTTTAAAACAGAGAAAGACGCAACTTTAAAGGGCAAAAAAGTTGCAGTATTAGAACCTATTTTTGCGTTAATGAAAAATAAATTATTAATTAAAGAATTTCATAATCTAGTCGATAAACTTCGCCAAGCGGGAGCAGTTGTGGACTTTGTTCCGTTTGATAAAGACCTGCTAGCGGCGATATTTCCAACTTACTTTATCTTAAGCTGTGCCGAAGCTAATGTAAGTAACGCATGTTTAACAGGGATTGGCTTTGGTAATAAAGAAGAAGGCGCAAGTTATGAAGAGATCGTTGCTAATACAAGGGGCAAAGGCTTTTCTTCACGGATTAAATACCGTTTAATGTTAGGACAATATGCGCTGAAGAAAGAAAATAGGAATGAATATTATGACCGTGCCCAAAAAGCACGTCGCTTAATTGTTGAAGCAGTGGATAAAGTATTAGAAAATTATGATGTCATCATGCTCCCCGCTGCACCGAATCACGCTCCAACAGTAGATAAACAAAGTGAACCACATAGTGAAATCGAAAATAACTTTATGGCTATTGCTAATTTTGGTGGTAATCCTTCACTTACCCTTCCTTACTTTTTAGATGAAGGTTTGCCGCTTGGTGTTAATTTAACTGGTAAACCGTTTGATGACTTTAATGTGTTAAATATTGCACTTAAAATCGAAGAAATAACCGGGCTTTACAACTTACACGCGGGGTTAAAATCATGAAATACGAAGTAATTATTGGTTTAGAAATTCATATTGAAACAAAAACAAACACAAAGATGTTTTCTAGCGCTTCTAGTCTTTTTGATGCACCTGCGAACAGCAATGTTAGTGTTGTTGATATGGCTTTTCCTGGCACATTACCAACGGTAAATAAAAAGGCAGTGCAAAATGCAATTATGTTAGGTCACGCTTTAAATATGGAAATTGATGATGAATTACATTTTGATCGCAAAAATTATTTTTATAGTGATTTACCAAAAGGTTATCAAATCACCCAACAAAGACGGCCAATTGGTAGTAATGGTTATCTAGATATTTATGTTAATGACACTAAAAAACGCATTCGGATTGAACGCATCCACATGGAAGAAGATACCGCTAAACAGATTCACCTTGGTGAAGTTACACTTATTGACTATAACCGCGCTGGTAATCCGCTTGTGGAACTTGTCACAGAACCAGACTTAAGAAGTGCTGACGAAGCAATGGCGTTTGTGGAAGCAGTGCGTGAAATCGTCACATTCCTCGAAATAAGTGACGGAAAAATGGAAGAAGGATCACTACGCTGTGATGTTAATATTTCACTTCGCCCTGTGGGAGTTTCAAAGTTTGGTAATAAAGTAGAAATTAAAAATATGAACTCAATTTCTAATATTGGCAAAGCAATTGAAACAGAAATTAAACGGCAAGTGAATTACTTGATAAAGGGCTTGAAGTTGAAAGTGAGACACGGCGGTATGACGATGCCCTTAAAGATACAATTACAATGCGTAAAAAAGATGAAAGCGTTGATTATCGATATATTCCTGAAGGAAATATTTTACCAATTTCTTTAAGCAAGGAATTTATTGATGCAACAATTAGGGAAATGAAAGAGTTACCGAGCGTAAAGCGTGAACGCTATTTTGAAGAATTTAAACTTAACGCTCATGAAGTAAATATCTTGCTACAAGATAAAGATTTAACAAGTTATTTTGATGAAGCAGCGAGGGATGTTAAAAACTATAAGACACTAATTAATTGGGTTATTGGTGAATTTAGTTCGTACTTAAATAAAGAAGGGAAAAACGCTAAAAGTGTAGCATTATCCCCGCAAAACACCTCTAAATTAGTGAATTTAATAGATAATGGCACGATTTCAAATAGCCAAGCGCGTGAATTATTTGCGCACATTATTGAAACTAATGAAGACCCCGAAATAAAAGCGAAAGCACTTAATTTAATGCAAGTTAGTGATACTGACTTTATCCTTAGTGTTATTAACGAAGTAATTAATGAAAATTTAAATGTAATTGATGACATTAAAGCAGGTAAAGATCGGGCTATGGGGTTCTTAGTCGGACAAGTTATGAAAAAGACAAAAGGAAAAGTTAATCCCGCTCTTGCTAGCAAACTGATGAAGCAAGAAATTGATAAGCGCTAAGCAAGCGGAGTTGAGGTGTTCCTTGCCTAACCACCACCATCAAAACAAGGAGAAAATATGAAGAAGAAAAAGATTATTCGGCAGATTACAGATAATGCGCTGATTGCTGCCATTTATTATGTATTAACAATTATTCTTGGCGGATTTGCTTTTAATGATGTGCAATTTCGGATCTCAGAAATATTATTATTTTTAATATTTTTTAGAAAAGACTTTGTCATTGGTGTTACACTCGGGTGTTTGCTCGCTAATTTGCATAGTCTGCTTCAACCGTGGGATGTTATCTTTGGGACGCTTGCTACTTTATTAAGTGGAGTGTTAATTGCTTTTAGTAAAAGACTATATTGGGGTGTAATATGGCCGACAATAATTAATGCTGTTGTCGTCGGACTAATGTTACACATTATTCTCGATTTACCATTATTTGCTACAATGGGACTTGTCGCAATTGGTGAATTTGTTGTACTCTTATTAGGGCATGCTGTGTTTTCGCTCCTAGCGAAGCAACCTGCATTTCTAAATCTCATTATGGCTGAACAAAGAAAAGAGGAAAAAGATGGCTAAAAAACCACCCGTTTATCTAGAAATTATTCATGAATGCACACAAAGCGGTGCGCGTTACGGGTTTTTGCATACACCGCACGGCAAAGTTGAAGTGCCAATGTTTATGCCGGTGGGTACGCTTGCTAATGTTAAAACAATTACTCCTGAAGAAATTGTTGCCTTAGGCAGCGGAGTCATCTTGGCGAATACTTATCACTTATCACTTAGACCAGGCACTGATATTTTAAAAAAGGCTGGTGGAATCCACTCTTTTATGAATCATCACGGACCAATTCTTACTGATTCAGGCGGCTTTCAAGTATTCTCTTTAGCCGATAATCGTAAGATTAGCGAAGAAGGTGTGACCTTTAAATCACATTTAGATGGACGCGAACTTTTCTTCTCACCAGAAGAAGCAATTAGGATGCAAGAAGAAATTGGTGCGGATATTATTATGAGTTTTGATGAATGTATTCATTATCCCGCAGATTATGAATATGTAAAAGCAAGTACTGAACGTACTTTACGCTGGGCTAAGCGCGGAAAAGCAGCGCATAAGCGTGAAGACCAAGCTTTATTTGGTATTGTACAAGGCGGAGAATACCCCGACTTACGCAAATATAGTGCGATGGAAACAGTAAAAATTGGGTTTCCTGGTTACGCAATTGGTGGAACAAGCATCGGTGAACCAAAAGATGTCTTTATAAAGATGGTGGAAAGTTCCGTCCCTTATTTACCTAAAGACAAACCGCGTTACTTAATGGGGATTGGTTCAATTGATATGATCTTACAAGGTGTAGCGCGCGGTGTTGATATGTTTGATTGTGTACTACCAACGCGTATTGCGCGTCACGGTTCGCTCTATACAAGAAAAGGCAGACTTAATATCCGGCGCGCTGAATTTAAAGATGACTTCCGCCCAATTGAAGAAGAGTGCGATTGCTATACATGTAAGAATTACACGCGTGCTTATTTACGCCATTTATATGTTAGTGAAGAAGCTTTAGCGCAGCGCTTACTCTCAATTCATAACTTACGCTTTTTAATTAAACTTATGGAAGATGTGCGTGTGGCGATTAAAGAAAATCGCTTTTTAGATTTTAAGAGTGATGTCTTAAAAAAGTTTGGCGATAAAAGAGGTTTCTAATGGATGTTAATCTTTTTGATTTTGATTTACCAAAAGAACTAATTGCGCAATATCCATCTTTTTTACGGCAAAACGCACGTCTTTTAGCGTTTAACAAAGATAAAAATGAAATAAAAGATGAACATTTTTATGATATTACTAAGTATTTTAAGCGTGGTGATGTTTTAGTTATTAATAATACAAAAGTTATCCCCGCTAGACTTAGAGGCATTAAAGTTCCAACAGGAGCAAAGATTGAGGTTGTGTTATTAAAAGCACTAAAAGACGATGAATATGAAGTGTTAATTGGTAATGCTAAAGCCGTTAAAGTTGGAACTGTTGTTTCTTTTGGTGACGGCGAGCTTCTAATGGAATGCCGCGAGAAAAAAGGAGAAGGCATTCACATTGTAAAGTTTAAGTATGAGGGTGTCTTTTTAGAAGTCTTAGAAAGGGTTGGGACAACCCCGCTCCCGCCTTATATTGAAGATAAAAGTGAAAAATATGCGCGTTATCAAACGGTGTACGCTAAAGCGCCTGGTAGTGCGGCAGCACCAACAGCAGGCTTTCACTTTACGCCGGAAATATTAGATGAGTTAAAAACTAAAGGAGTGATAGTCGTCGAAATTACACTGCATATTGGCTTAGGTACTTTTAAACCGGTCAGTGTTAGTGATACTAAAGATCATAAGATGCATTACGAAACTTATGAAATTAGCGAAGAAGCGGCCGCAACAATAAATAAAGCGATTGAAGAAAAACGAAGAATCATCAGTGTTGGCACAACCGCAACAAGAACACTAGAAGCTAATTTTAATAAATATCAAAAGATTGTAGCGACGAGTGAAGCAACAAATTTATTTATTACTCCAGGTTATAAATTTAAAGTCATCAGCGCGTTAATTACGAATTTTCATTTACCTAAATCTACACTAATTATGTTAGTTAGTGCTTTTGCGGGGCGTGAAAATACACTCGCGGCTTATTGCCACGCAATTAAAGAACGCTATCGCTTTTTCTCTTTTGGTGATGTAATGTATATATATGGAGAAGATTAATTATTACAACATTTCGATTGCAGAAGTTAATAATTTCAAAGATCAAGGGCTTAGACCAAAACTAGCGCTCCATGCTTGCTGTGCGCCGTGTTCTAGTCACACCTTAGAATTTTTAACACCATTTTTTGCTGTGACAATTGTGTATCAAAATAGCAACATCTATCCCAAAGCTGAGTTTAAGAAAAGACGCGACGAAGTTGAAAGATTCGTAAGAGAATTTAATATTAAAAATAATCAAGATGTCAAAGTCGTGTTTTTACCATATGATCACGAAGCCTTTATGAAGGAATTAAGAGTGTTCGCTAGTGAAAAAGAAGGCGGTAAACGCTGTCATCTTTGTTATGAAAAACGTATTGTAGAAGCTTTAAAGTATGGTAGTGAAAACGGATTTGATTACGCCACTACGACGCTTACTATCTCGCGACAAAAGAACTCACAAGTCATCAATGCAATTGCTAAAAAGATTGCCTCGCTACCCAAATATAAAATATTTTTATAGTGATTTTAAGAAAAAGGCCGGATTATTGCGTGTCCGTGAAATGAAAAAAGAATATAACCTTTATCAGCAAGAATATTGTGGTTGTGAATACTCTTATCGCGACACCGTTTTAGCAAGAAATAATAAAAAAGACACCGAAAACCGTTGATTTTTCACGATTTTTGGACAAAAACAGCAGTATTTAAGAAAAAATGGAACCGCTTGCAAAAGTGGTTTTTTTCACGATTTTCGGTAAAAAGTTCAAAAGTTTGAAATTTGGTTTTTCACAAGATTTTGTGACCTTATATATAAAAATATATATTTTTTATCGTTTATGGTTGACATTATATTATGGTTTTAGTATTATTTAGCAAGTTAATGGTCGCGTTGAAATGCGAGGTTGCCGATACACCTACAAGCGTTGTCATGAAGTGTAATCGGGGAATTCGTAGCTGAGGACCATTAGCGCCTGTAGATGTAAGGAGGAAAATAATTCATGGCAGGAAAACAAAAGATAAGGGTTCGACTTCAAAGTTATGATCATGCATTACTTGATGAAGCAGTAGCGAAGATCGTTGAACAAGCAGTCGAAAGTGGCGCCAAGGTAGTTGGCCCCATCCCGCTCCCAACACAACGTGAGGTGTACACGGTGTTACGAGCGGTCCACAAGTACAAAGATGCGCGTGAGCAATTCGAAATTAGAACACACAAACGGCTTATCGATATCGTCGATCCAAACAAACGCACAGTGGAATTCTTACGGAAGTTTGAACTCCCAAGTGGTGTCGACATCGATATTAAACTATAAGGAGGTAGAAATATGAAAGCAATTATTGGCCGCAAAATGGGTATGACCCAAGTATTCGCCGAAGATGGCACAATCTACCCCGTTACAGTTGTTGAAGTCTTACCAAATGTTGTCACTCAAGTGAAAACAGTGGAAAAAGATGGCTATGCCGCCATCCAAGTAGGCTATCAAGATAAAAAACCGAGCCGGGTAAATAAACCACTTAAAGGCATATACGAAAAAGCAGGTGTCACTCCAAAATACGGTTTATACGAATTAAAGGGTGAAGAAATGCTTAGCTACGAAGTTGGTAGCGAAATTAAAGTCGACATCTTCAAAAAAGGAGATATCGTCGACGTAACTGGAACAAGCAAAGGGAAAGGCTACACTGGTGTCATTAAACGCTATGGCTTCAAACTTGGAAATGCCGCCCACGGTTCTGGTTATCACCGCGGAATTGGTTCGCAAGCTAGCGTTGGTCGTATTCAACGCGTAATTCCCGGAACAAAAATGCCTGGACATCA
>Ga0116174_10003937_pt1 | contig 12013 bp, 10 predicted proteins | sample AD_UKC087_MetaG_FD_89801 | JGI IMG/M metagenome (GOLD analysis project Ga0116174, IMG submission 89801) | Active sludge microbial communities of municipal wastewater-treating anaerobic digesters from USA - AD_UKC087_MetaG | ecosystem: Engineered > Bioreactor > Anaerobic > Digestate | place: USA...
GCCCCGAAGGGGCGACCGAGAATAGCCCGGGGTTTAGCCCGGAGACCAGCGGCACGCCCAGAGTAAGTCCCGTCAGGGACGCAAGAAAATAGCCCCGGGTTTCAACCCGGGGTCCAGGCAACGTCAAAAACCCCAAGTCCCATAGGGACGGCAGAATCGAAGATGCCGTCCGATAGATGAACGGTCAGCCTGCGACCTACCATCATCACAAGACGGGCAAAGAGGAATTGTTGACGTTTCTCAAACGGCACGGGATCAATTGTGATCCCAGACACATCTGGGACCCAATGCGGACTCTGTCGTCCCTACAGGACTCGATCTGGGCGCGACGTTAATCCCCGGGTTGAAACCCGGGGCTATTTTCTTTCGTCCCTTCGGGACTGAATTCGCCCCGGCGCGAATCCCGTTTTCTCTTGTCCCTGACGGAACCCGATGTATGCGTGACGCGGATTCGCGGGTTGACGGCCGGGGCTTGCGGAATGCCCACGCAGGCCGCGTTGTCTCACAACGGAGAATGACAAGGACAAATGACCGGCGGGGGCGCCGGTTCCACACCGGACAAGAACGGGGACATGTTCCATGCGCCGTCCCCGGCGCGGCAACGTGTCCCCGGTCGGATGATTCGGTTTGGTTATCGCAGCCAGCCGGTCATCCCGGCGAGTTGAAGGCAGTACTCCGTGAAATCCGGCCACGACACGTCGGGCGGTACGCCGTGATCGCAGCCGGGAATGTAGCCGCCGCTCTCAACGACCGGGCGGATGCGCGCCAACTCGGCGTTCAACACGCCGCCGCCCTCGGCCATGGCGCGCTTGTCGATGCCGCCGCAGAACGCAAGGCGCCGGCCGTATTCTTCGCGCAAAGCCACGATGTCATTGCCCGCGGCCACCTCCATAGGATCCACGCAGGTGATCCCGCATTCGAGCCATACGGGAATGAGCAAATCGACCCGGCCGTCGGAATCCATCGCGATGACGGGCACGCCCGCGCCCGTTGCCTCCTCGATGACGGCCCGGTAACACGGCGCGCAGAATTCGCGGGCCATGCCGGGCGATATCATCGGGTGCTCCTTGAACGCCATGTCTTCCGAGAAGTGGAGCATGTCCGGCGTCACGCGGTGGAGCAAGGGCCGCAACGTCTCCACGCAGAAATCCGTCCAGAACCGCACCATCTCACGCACGAAACCGGGATCGGTCATCAGGAACGTGCACAACCCCTCGAACCCGCAGAACTCCCGCAACTGCCAGAACGGCCCGTTCAGGCTTACGGTCAGGGGATAGTCGCGTCCACGCAACGCCGCGCAATGCGCGTCGAAATCCGGCGCGTACCGGTCCGGGTGTTTGGGGTCGAACCGCGGTTTCATCGCCTCCCAGTCGTCCCGGTTCTGCACAGGAAACCGGTGCCATTTGCGCGTGACGAAGTCCACCGGATTGCGGATGCAGGTGTAATCGTATTCGTCGGAGATCTCGGTAATGGCCCCCATCCAGTCCTGCACGATGTAATGCCCGTCCTGGTGCTCGAGGACCTTCTCCTCGAAGGTGGGGATCATGCGAAACGATACGCCGCAGTCGGGCGCCGGCGGTTCGGGGGCAAAACGGACCGGCGCCAGGCCGCGTTGCGCGCGCTCCGCGTTGAGCCGCTCGTAAATGACCTCCATGCAGTCGCGTCCGGCGGGGCAGCCCTGCTCCTGCCAGACCCGGCGCGTGGATGCGCGGCCCGAGCCCGGCACAAACGGGATGCGGTCCGGCGAACCGAACAGAAGCGTTTCGAGAAAGCGTTCGCGGTGCGTCATGCGCCCCCCTACTGCCGCGTCTGCATGAACGCGTCCCACAGGTCACGGCGGATGAAGACCACCAGCCGGATGCCGGGGCGCAGCCCGTAATTCTCGGACTGGTATTTGGATTTCAGGCGCGCGTGGACTTCCGGGGCCAGTTTCGCGGTGGTGACCACCATGGGCGCGTCGCAATCCTCGGGGACGTCACCCCAATATCCCACGTTGCTGAAGTGGCGCAAATACCACGGCAGCGGCCAGTAATTGAGCCCCGGCGTGATAATGCGAATCAGCATGTCGTGTTTCTCGGGCGCGTATGGGGCGATGGCCTCGGCGCGTTCGCCCAGATGCCTCACGCCGCTCACCGGATGGGCGTACACGTAGGGATTGCGGGGGTCGTCGTAGTAATCGAAATTGACCAGATACGACTGCCAGCCCAGTTGCACGGTCAAGGCCGCGAGCACGAGGCCCACCACGGCCTTCGGGACGTACCGCAGCGCCCCCGCCGCTCCGGGCAGGCAGGGCGTGAGCCGCAGCAGCACAACGGCTCCCGCCCCCGCCAGCAGAATCATCCCGTGGAGGCTGCACAGGATCGACCATGGCGTCTTGTAGTTGATGCTCGAATAGACCGCCGTGGTCGCGACCGTGTAGACGGTCACAAACCGCAGAAAATGCACGTTGCCCGGTTTGTTGTCGCGGTCGTGGCGCACCAGCGCGCTGACGCCGCCCACGAGGGCCAGCCCCACGAGCAGGGCCTCGCTGAACACCGGCCCCGCCGAACGGTGCGTGTATAGGAGCAGGCGCAGGTAGTACGTCGCGGGATGGTGATGAATGCCCGACTCCACGGCCCGCTGCAGGTACACCGTGTACGACATCACCGAGTCGATGATGCCCTGCGGGTTGGTGAAGAACGACGAGAACATGAGCATCGACACCAGCGCGCCCGCCGCGACGAACGCGGCGACCTGCCGCACCAGCCCCGGACGCAGGTCCTCCGACTCGCCCCGCCGGAACACCCGGTTGAGGGGGTGTTCCTCGTCGTGAATCCGCGCCCAGATCGGCGTCAGCATGAACGCCACGGCAACGCCGAAATACGAGATGACGCAGGTTTCCTTGCTCGAGTGCATCATGCCGAGCGACGCCCCGCACAGCGCCGCCCACGCCACGTTTCTGCGCCGGGTGTGCCGCCAGCCCGCGACCAGCGTGGCGAACGTGAAGAACACCAGCAGCGATTCCTGAATGTAGTACCGGCTGTAAAAAACCATCGCGGGCGAAATCGCCGTGAACAGGCCCGCAATCAACGTCGCGCGCCGCCCCAGTCCGTCCCGCGCCCACCACAAACACAACACAATGCCCAGCCCGAAAATCACCGGCACGACGCGGTAATGCACCTCGGTCGAATCGGCGAACCGTTCAATGCCTCCCAGCCACAAGGCGGGCACGGTCAGGTAGTACAGCGTGGGGCCGTGATACTCCTCCGGGTCATACGCGTACTCGCCTTCCTCGTAGAGTTCCTGGCCGGCCTTAAACGCCTGCACCGCCTCGTCGCCGTGGAACACGCGTTCGTCCAGGCGCGGCACGCGGTACGCGGCCGCCAGGGCCGCCGCCGCCACGAATCCCGCCACAAACCACCACGCCAGTTTCTTCTGCTCGTTTACCGCAACGCGTTCCATGGTCCTGCCATCTCGGGCCCGCACGCCCGGCGCCCGGGCTCGGGCCCTGATTCTCGCAATCCATCGCGGACCGGACGATCCGCACCCCCCAAAAAAACGGCCCACCGTCACGCGCACAGGCACGACGGTGGGACGAGTATGCGTTATTGCTTCGGTTGAATAAAAGTCAGCGCCCTATTCGGCCGGGACGCCCCACACTTCCACTTCCACGTAATTATTGCGCTCGTTCGAGGTGTTCCCCTTGCTATAGAGGCGCACGTAGCGCGCTTCCGTGCCCTTGCCGTCAACCAGGCGGCCTTCGTTGCTCTCGACGTATTCCTTGTCCGTGCCCGCGCCAAGGCCCGCCGAATTGTCGTGATCGTTGTTGTACAGGGTCACCACGTCCTGCGTGAAATCGGGGTCATTGGCCACGCGCACCACGAAATCGTGGTAGACACGCTCGGACGTGTGGAAGTGCCATACCAGGATCGCGTAGAGCTTGTGCTTCTTCTGCAGGTCGATCTGCACCCACTGAAGACCTTTGTCCAGTTCCACCAGGCTCTTTTCCTGGAAGCCCTTGTCGCCGTCGGTGACCATGGGCAGCTTGCCCATCGACGGGGTCTTGTCGCTGCTCGTGACCGGCTTGCCCTTGGATACCAGTACGGTGCCGACCGGCGCCATGAACGGGTCGCGCGCCTTGTACGTGAACTCCAGGTTCTCCGACCAGTAATCCAGCGGCGTGCCCATAAACGATTTCTCGGGCAGTTCGATCTTCAGGGGCGCCTGTTCCTCGCCCGCAAACGCCGGAACGGCCGCAACCGTGAACAGCATCGCCGCGCCGAAAATGGTAACCATCGCGTATTTCATTCGTAACCTCCTTGAATTCAAGGCTTACAGCCCAATAGTGTACCCGGATAAAGGACGCCAAAACGGTCCCAGGTATTCACACAAAATTCCGCGAAACCCTCGCACCACATACCCGCAAAGTATCCTTTTTTCAGAGGCGAAAAGTCAAATTCGCGCCCCCGCCCACGATCGCCGGAGGCCGGCTCGGCCTTCTTGTCTTGTTGTGGACTCAGTGGACTTGGTGGACGGGGTGGACGGGGTGGACGGGGTGGACGGGGTGGACCGCGCCCTACCGGACATCCCAACAGCGATACATTGTCGCGCCGGGGCGGCGAGATCGGTGGAATGATAAAAAAGGCCCGCGGGCAATCTTTTCACCCACGGGCCTTCCAGATAGTTTTCATGGTACCGGGGGACGGGTTTGAACCGTCGACCTCTGGATCCACAAGGCGATTCAATGCACTATCCCGACATTTCATCCATCTACCAAGAACTACGTTTTAGCCTTTATTTACAGGCCTTTCATGCGAGTCACTTGTAGTTGCCGGTATATTGTGATAATATCTTTCTGGAACCCATATGGAACCCCGGTGGAACCCCAGCGCCTTCGAAAGCGGGATTGAGGAGACGGCCTTGAAAGCCAGGATCACACAGAAATTCGTCAATGGTATAGCCCCGAGAGCGCAACGATTTGAGGTGTGGGACAAGGATCTTGGGGGCTTCCTGTTGCGCGTATCCAGCAACGGCAAGAAGGCATACTATGTCATGTACCGCACGCCGAGCGGACGCCGGGCACGCCACAAGATCGGGACTTCCCCCGCCATGAAAGCGGCACGCGCTCGGGAGATGGCAAAAGAGTTTCTTGCGAACCTCACCTTGGGTGAGGACCCAGGCGAGGCTCGGCGAAAGGCCAAGGCAAACAATCTCGGTGAATTCCTAGACAACGTATATGGCCCCTGGGTTACCACTAATCGCAAGAGCGGCTCCGCCACCCTGGCCCGGCTCAAGGCGTCTTTTAAGACCCTGCTCGCCAAGAAACTCGACGAACTGACCCCGTTTGAATTGGAACGCTGGCGCACGGACAGGCGCAAAGACCGAAAGTCCAAAAACCGAAAGCTCTCCGCGGCCACGTTGAACCGTGATTTGGCCGTGCTAAAGTCCGCCTTGAATTGGGCTGTGAAACGTGGCCTACTCGAAAACAACCCCCTCAAGGGCCTGGAACGGCTCCAGGAGCGCGATTCTGAAACCAAGGTACGGTATCTGTCTGCAGACGAAGAGCGACGCATCTGGGCCGCCCTGGACACCCGCGACGAAGAAAAACGCGTGAACCGCGACTCTCACAATGAATGGCTCCGGGATAGGGGATTCCCGGAATTACTCAATCTGCGCAAGGTTCCATACGTTGACCATCTCCGCCCGATGATCGTTGTGAGCCTCAACACCGGCATCAGACGCGGTGAGTTGTTTCACCTGACTTGGGCCGACATTGACTTCGACCGGCGCTTGCTCACGGTGCGCGCAAGCACCTCGAAATCTGGCAAGATACGTCATATTCCACTCAACGAGGCTGCGCATTCGTGCCTGCAGAGGTGGCGTAACCAGTCCATCGGAAAGGGGCTCGTATTCCCTGGTCCTGGCGGTAAGGTCTTCGACAACTGCAACTCGTCATGGCGAGATGTGCTCCAGAAAGCGGGTTTGCGTTACAAGAAAAACGACAAGTGGGTGACTGAATTCCGTTGGCACGATATGCGCCATCACTTTGCGAGCCAATTGGTCATGCGGGGCATAGACCTCAACACTGTGCGTGAATTGCTCGGACACGCCGACATCGCCATGACGTTACGTTATGCACACCTGGCGCCCGAAGCGAAGGCACGGGCTGTCGCCACGCTCGACGCCGGCAACATCATTTTATTTCCACGCGGTGAGAATTCCGCAAACGCAACCATATAGGACAAGAGTACCCGAGGATGCACATGAAATCAGAAAAGGACAGGGGACTATTACTCAGGTTCAATCAAGAAAACCTCGAAGACCCTGTGCATGTGCTGTGTCAATTGTTGGATGTCATGTTTTCCCCGGAAGACGACGAAACTAGGCACCACATCCGGGCAGACATGATGCTGCAAACCATCGCAGTCTTATCTGGTCAAGCCGCATGGGAGTCCACGTGTAACGATATTCTGTGGCAGATTCTTGCCCCTTCTCTCCAGAGTATTTACCGGTCAACCACAACAAAGAAACTCACTGCTGAAGGGGAAAGGTCGCGTGCGGCTTTCGACAATGGTTTGTGTGCCGGCTACGTTCTTCTCATGTATCTCAGGCTACTGCGCCACAAGCCCCCCCATATGACAGTAAGCATTAGGCGCTCCATGTTCTTTGTAAGCACGGTATTCAAAAAAGCAGAAAAGCAAGTCCAGGCTATTTGGTATGCCTACCGTGAAGTAGCCCCACTGTGGGCCGCAATCCTGATCCATCTCTCGCACATTCGAGTCCGCGGCAATGACAAGCCCAAGGATCTGATGATTGCCGTCTGGCCTATCGAGTTTCTAAACGCGCCCAGGGAGTCGCTGGAATTTATACACCAGTTCTTCACGATCTTCCTGCTCATGGGGTGCTGTGCGGACCGTCAGAGAACCTACTCAGAGAAGGGCACAAACGTCCGGGCAAAGAAGCTGTTCAACATCAACAGCGACGTTGTACACCTTGAACTCGATTGGGTCCGGCCAGAGGACATGGTCATGACCTGGAATCTGCCCCAGTTCTTCCCCAGCGAATTGGTTATTCTGCGGAAATACCGCGCTAGAACGCACCACGCCCGCCCTCGCACTGCCACGAGAATCCCCAGATCCTGACTGTTGTCAGCGCAGGGGCGGCCGCAGCGGGCCGCCCTGCGTGACACACAAACACATGAGCCTGCGCCCGGGTCCTTGCCACCTCCGAGGGCATGAAAGGCTCACATTGTCATTGTCCCTTGGCCGCATAGGGACAATGATTTTCCGCATTTTGGGCAAACTCTGTGGACAATTCGACCCCGAGCACATACAGTGCAATTAGCAAATGCCAAACTAATGTAGGAGGCTATACCGATGACCGCGAAGAACGCTACCGAAAGTATCGAAACCGTCCGTCTCCTCTCCCCCGCTTCCGCCGCGAAGTACCTGGGAGTCTCTGTCTACTTCCTCCGCGAATCGCGCCGAGGGCTGACAAGGACACCCGCACCCAGATTCATCCGGTTTGGCCGGAGTGTGCGTTACGACATCAAGGATCTCGACAGATGGATCGAGGAAAACCGGCAGGACCCGGGTTTCACCTATACCCCCGAGAGCAACTGATAAGGAGCAATACGGCAATGGTCTCCACATACGATAGGCGGAAAGAAGACATGCACGCCCTCAACGAAGTGAGAAGAGCATCTGCCCGCCGCTGGCCGCTCACCCGCTGCAACGGCAAAAGGCCGGTTGATCATGAGTGGCAGAAATGCCCAAACAAACACCCTTTCCGCCCCGAAGACATCGAGCAATGGGTGCTAAAGGGAAACAACGTGGCGCTTGTAACCGGCCCAGCTTCTGGTGTCGCTGTACTCGATTTCGATGTTGAGAAGGACCATGAGGGCAATCCCGTGGAGACAATGCACTCCGTACTGGAACGCGTGGACCAAATGGGTCTGCCACAGACACCCATGGTCGAAACCGGTGGAGGCGGTCTCCATTTGTACTTCGCCATTCCAGACGGCGTGCATATCCCAAACAGTACGGGCAAAGTGGCCGACAGAGTTGATGTCCGTGGCGAGGGCGGTTGCGTGGTCTTCCCTGGAAGCCGCCACCCCAAGACCGGCAAATTCTACCGTTGGCGTGCTGGCTATTCGCCAGATGAATGTGACCTGGCACCATTCCCGCCCCACTTGCTTCAACAGAAACAGATGGAAATCGCGCCCAAGGGAAAAGGTACGGACTGGCCCCCCTGCACGACCTTTGACTGGGATTCAATTCTATCCGATAGCGATATGCCTGACAACGAAGCGGCACAACTGTGTTGGGCATACGTGCAAAAGTGCCCGGACGCCATAAGCGGGAACGGAGGCCATGATGCAACGTTTCGCGCTGCTTGCGAGTGTTTCAGATTCGGCCTCACGGAATCGCAAGCTCGCTGGGTCATGGACAAATTCAATACCGAGAAAACCGGCGATAAGCCATGGACAGACAGCGAACTGGACCACAAAATCCAGGACGCTTGGAAGCTTGTTCAGCTAAACGGGGAATTCGGCATGAGACTCAATGGTGCTGACCAGAGAAACCAGATTTCTGGCGAGGAAGACACGTCGGAAGCCCCAGACAAGGACAGCTTGTCGCCTGTCAATATGACTGGATGGTATGACGAAACACCGCCTGAGTTGGATTTCATATTCAACGGACTTGTGCCACGAGGAACACTGACTGGTCTCGTGGCGCAAGGGGGCATGGGCAAGGGATGGCTCACCCAACAGCTCATCGTATCGGCAGCCATCGGGCGTAAACTGGTAGGAGAATTCATACCCGCCGGGGCAATGCGGGTGCTCTGGATAGAATCAGAGGATCCCGCTGAAGAAATTCACCGAAGGTATGCGAAGATCGTCAGCGCCTTCACTATTACCAAAGAGGAGCATGAGAGAATCGCCGAAAATGTCAGATTATATGCGGGGAAAGCCTTCCCACTCGTCGAAGTGGACCGGAAGACTCGGAACGTAAGCCCGACAGCACGCTACAATGAAATACGTGGCATTGTTCGTGAATGGAAACCTGACTTGATTGTCATCGATCCCCTTTCCCACTTTTACGGGGGCGATGAAAACGACAACGTAGTCATGGCCACGTTTGTGAATCATCTCAAAACACTGGTCGATGACATAAGAACAACTATCTGGGTGAACCATCATGTTGCCAAAAGCCGCGAAGAAGAGCGGACATCGGGGGCGGGGCGCGGCGCTTCATCGCTTAGAGATACCCTACGTTCCATGTTTTCTCTTGCCCCGCTCACCGAGGCTGAAGTCAAGGAATTCGGCATCACGGACCAGTCGCTCTATGTCAGTCTTTGCCATACCAAGACGAACTGGACCCGGCGTACGGGACATGCCATTTATCTCAAGAGAGACGTGAGTGGGGCAGATGTCTCGGGGGTACTTCGCGTGGTGGATCTCGAGTCAGACAGAAAGGTCGATGCCGAGGAAATGCTGAACGGCGCGGCGGGCAAGCTGGCAGACATTATAGGAGAAAACCCCAATAACCTCACGGAAAACGACATCAGCAACACGCAAAAAGGCAACGATATTTGCACTAAACTTAAAAAGGAATATCGGAACCATGGAACGAAGCGTGCTATTCGTGAGGTCATGAATCGCGCCAAAGAGTTGGGCTTGCTGATAATCGAAAAGAAGGGCTCGTCTAGAATTCCCCGAAAGAACGATATGCTAAAAGCCGGTTTCTGGGACGAATCCGGACAAAATGACGAGCCCGGGAAAAAGCCTTGTCAGAATTCTCAACCTTTTTTAAATCATGAACTTACAAAGAACGGACAGTCTGACACGGGGAATGCTCTGTCACATCTCCAGAAGACCTTGACTTTTAATGACTTACAGAAGTCTGACAAACTTACCCCTAAAGGGGGGGCTGGCGCTGTCCGCTTTAGGGCGGACGCGCCGCCCAATGTGCCCTTTAGCGACACCGGCGACACCCCATGTCAGAACTGAGCCGTTTTCTTGATAAGAGCGCCTCCTCGCCCTCCACGCGCGAGGGGGCAGCTTGTACAAAGGGCCGAAACGCCGTGCTTTGGTATCGGATAGATTCAGTTTGACGCGCGCGCCGATGGCAGAAAAGGAATAGGAATATCATGGGACGGGTACCCGATAGCGACAACCAGGCGCCGCACCTCAAGCACCTCACGGATCAACACCTCGAGATGATCCGCCGGTCCGTGGCGGGGCAGCGGGTGGGGAAGATCGCCTCCGAAATGGGCGTACACCGCACTACCGTTTCCCGCGTCCTGAACAGTCGACTGGGAGAGAGCTCCGGGAACGTCTCCACCAGGAGATGGACCGCATGGTGGCCAAAGCGGGGGCGGTACTGCCCTTTGTGCGGATTGTGCCGGGGATCATGGGGAAATAGAACGTGAGCAGCCACCCGACACCGGCAGAGAAGCCCTCTATGGCCCTCCTGGGCGCCATTGCACGGGCACGTGCACTTGGACTCCACCCCGGCCAGATCGCGAGCGTCACGGGGCTCACAGAGGCCCAGATTAACGCCATACTCGCGTCGGAGCGCTATGGGAAAGCAGAAGACGCCCAGCGAGTTGCTCGCGGGCTCCCTCTGGACCTGCTGGACTTCGACGAACTTCTCGACGCCGCGTTGGCAGCCATGGGCGAACTCCTGGACGATCCCAAGACGCCCGCGCTGACCAAACTCCGCATCATCGAAGAAATCTTCGACCGCGACCCCACCGGGCTCCTCGCCAAACGCACCCAGTCCGTCACGCCGGCCAACCGTCCCAGCCTCGTCTTCGACAACGAGGCCATCAAGAAGCTCAAAGAGCGGGCCGCTGACGCGCCATGAAGCTTCTGGAACCCCAGGAGATTAAACGGAATTCCTTGCAGGCCAACGCGTTAGTGGTCTGTCTTTCCCGCAATGTACGGTAACAAATCCCACTTGATTCACAATGATCAGGCGACTAATGTTGTATCGAGTGGTCAACCGTAGTGCACCCAGTGGGCTAAGCTTCTGCTAGATGGGGGGAGATGCCACCCAAGATAAGCCGATTGATCGCGCGACGAGCCGCGCCCGTAGACTTTGGAATCTGCCGGCCCCTGAAGGAGACGATGCAATGGAGAATCAGATCAAACCATACGTGTGGCAAATGGTGCGTGAAGCTGTTGAAGCGCTCGGCGGTGAAACCACCAACGTTGCCGTGCGCTCTTGGATTCAAGATCGCTACCCTGGTACAAACCGAAACACCATTGGATGCCAGATCATCATTTGCACGGTAAACCACGACTCCCGCGTACATTACACAGAGAATTTGAAGCCCAGGTTGGCAAACGGAAAGTACGATTTCCTGTTCAGACCTGAACGAGGCAAACTCATATTCTACGACCCCGATGTGCACGGACAATGGGAGATCGCTGAAGTCGAAGATGGCAAGCTAGTCGTCCGGTTAGTAGGTCTGGACAATTCCCCAGAATCGCAAGGAGAAGGCGAGTGTTTCGCGGCCGAAGCCCATCTGCGAGACTTCTTGGTGAAGCATCTGGATACTGTCGAGCCCGGACTTCAGCTTTACAGCGACGATGAAGGAAAAGACGGCGTCGAGTATCAGACAGGAGTTGGCCGAATCGATATCCTGGCCGTTGATGCACAAGGTAGCATGGTAGTCATCGAGTTGAAAGTCAGCAAAGGGCCGGACTCCGTTGTAGGGCAACTGATGCGTTACAAGGGGTGGCTTAAAAGGCATCGTGCGGAGGGAGCCTCCGTTCGGGGGATTATTGTAGCAAGCCATATCTCCGATCGGATCCGATACGCTGTGGCGGACTTGCCGGAGATATCCTTGAAACAATATGACCTGAAGATTGAACTTCGTGATGTCCCCCACGTGGACGACATTGCTGCCACCGACGCTCACAAGTGAATACCTACATGGTGACAAGCCAGTTGCATTCTTGCAGGGCCGATTATAGAACGCTAATGCTCAGGCAGTTCTTGGGAGTCATATGTGAGTTAGTCCC
>Ga0116174_10003944_pt1 | contig 11992 bp, 11 predicted proteins | sample AD_UKC087_MetaG_FD_89801 | JGI IMG/M metagenome (GOLD analysis project Ga0116174, IMG submission 89801) | Active sludge microbial communities of municipal wastewater-treating anaerobic digesters from USA - AD_UKC087_MetaG | ecosystem: Engineered > Bioreactor > Anaerobic > Digestate | place: USA...
CAGATCTTCCCTTTTAGCCACCTATACTCCACCTATGCCTCTCCTTTACCTCTCCTTTGCTTTGGCACAGGTGGAGGGGAGGAGGTGCAGAGGAGCAGCAAAGCCTGCTGGAAGGGCATCTTCGGGGTGTAACAAAAGCATGGCTGTCAATGGAACCGGGTTGCAAACCAGTACCTGAGGCCGCAAACAGCCTTTTGGGCAGATTTAGCTTGACACATATCCAAGGCCGGAGATTTTGACGCAACTAGTCAAGACGGCAGCATAGCCGTCAGCCAGAGAATAGTTTGCCGCCGCGCGGCTCCGGATAGCTACCCATGGTTAGCTATTTTTTTTGATGTAAAACGCTTATGAAATAAAGGGAAACACAATGGAATACTATCGGGTACAGATCGAAGAAATCGCCAAGCGTATCTGCAGCGAGAAGCATTTGGCCCTCTACGACATCGATGAAAAGATGAGCGGCAAGGGCCGCATCATCACGGTGTACCTCACCAAAATCGGTGGCGTCACCCTGGATGAGTGTGCCAGCTTCAGTCGCGCTTTGGGCGCGGAACTCGAGGAGTTTGACTTGATCCCGGAGCGTTATTACCTGGAAGTTTCTTCTCCCGGCGTGGAACGTCCCCTCAAGCTTAAAAGCCACTATGTGAGCGCCATCAACGAAAAGGTGGCGGTCCAGTTCAACGACGGCGAAGAAAAGAAGAGCGTGATGGGTACGCTCACGGTGGTAGATCAGGATGAGATCACCATTGATGACCGGGGCACTTTGCACCTGATCCCTTTCAAGCAGATCAGTCGTGCCAAAACCGTGTATATACCCGATTGGAGTGAGACAGATGAGCGCTAACATATTGGACGCGGTGATCAAGCTTGCCGCCATCAAACAACTGGACAAAGACCAGATTCAGCGGATCATAGAAGAAGCTATCTTCAGCACCTTGGAAAAGCGTCTGGGTCCCGATAACGAACTGACTGTCTTCGCGGACCAGGCCACCGGAAAAATCCAGGCCAGGTTTTTGTGCCGGGTGGTGGAACTGGAAGAGAATCTGGGCGAAATCTCCCTGGCCGAAGCCCGCACCCTCAACCCTTCCGTTCAGCTTGAGGACATGATCCAGCGCAGTATGTCGCTGTATGAATTTGAGCCCAAGCTGGTGAAAAACGCGCAGCGCCTGATCATGGAAAAGATCAAAGAACTGGAAGACGAGAAGATCCAGAAAGACTACAACAAGCTCAAAAACACCATCGTGGTGGGCAAGATCAAGACCGTGGATGAAAACGGCGGCTACCGCATCGACATCAACCACACCGACGCGCTGCTTCCCCCCGACGAACAGATAGAAAACGAATACTATCGCGTGGGGGAAAACATCCGCGCCTACGTGGTCAATATCCGCTCGCATCAATCCAACATCACCATCATCCTCTCGCGCACCAATCCCGAGTTTGTCAAAAAGCTCTTTGAGGCTGAGATTCCAGAGATTTACAGCGGTCAGATCACCATCCGCAAGATAGTCCGCGAACCTGGGATCCGCACCAAAGTAGAGCTGGAAACCAAAGATCCCAAGCTGGACCCCATCAGCGCCTGCGTGGGGATCAGAGGTACCAGGATAGATGGCATCAGGCGTGAGCTGCACGGCGAGCAGATCGACATCGTGGTCCATTCCGATGACCCCGAACAGATGATCATCAACGCCCTCGGTATCGATGGCGCCATCAATGTGATCATTGAACGCAACCGGGCCGCCAGCGTGATCGTCAACGAAGATAACAAGGTGATCGCCATCGGTAAGCAGGGTAAAAACGTCAAGCTGGCCGCCAAGCTCACCGGGATGAAAATAGATATCTTTACCAGCGCTGAATTTGATGAAAAGATGGCCAAGGAGCGCCGCACCGTGAGCCATATCACAGAATTGGACGGAGTGACGGCCAAGATCGCCGAAGCGCTCAAACAAGCCGGCTACACTTCCGTGCAGGACGTCTTCGCGGCCTCACTGGACGAGCTGGTCAACCTGGAAGGAGTCGGTCAGAAAACCGCTGAACGCCTCAAGGAAGCGGCAAAGTATTTCTAATGCCAAACCATAACAGCAAAGCCGGACACCAAGCTCAGCGGACCTGCGTGGTCTGCCGGGGCAAAAACGCCCTGGACGGCATGCTGAGCTTTATCCTGCTGGATGGCAAACTGGTCTTTGATCTGGGTGGAGCGTTGCAATGCCGCAAGTTTCACCTCTGTCCCGGACCCGAATGTGTGGAAGGCCTGCCTGTGTGGATCAAGCGTTATCACAAAAAGCGGGCTGGATCAGGATCCCGGAGAGGCCAGAAATGACGGCTACCCCCAAAAAACATCCCCGGCCAGCCAGGAACTCCAGCGCTCCCAGAGGGGCTGGAAGCCAACCCGGAGCCAAAAAGCTCCCTGCGCCCCGGCCGCGTGTGACTCCAGCCCAGGCCTCGGATTCCCTGCCTGTGAAAGCCAGGGCCCGGCAAACGATTGCGGTTACGGCCCCGCAACTAAAAAAAATGACCACCCTGATGCAGTTTGCCCGCCGAGCCGGCAAGCTGATTTCAGGTTATGACGCCTGCCTGCGTGCCATGCATCAGCACAAGCTGTATCTGTTGCTGCTCGCTGAAGATACGGCCCCGCGGACTTGTCGGGGCATAGATCACGCCCTTAATGAAAACCAGATCGCCATCCCGCTCATGCGGGCCGGCAATCAAACCGATCTCAGCCAGGCTTTGGGCTTACCCAAAAGCGGCGTTTTCGGGATTGGGGATAAACAATTCGCGAAAGCCATCCAGGCCTGTGCCGGGATGGAACCGCGACGGGAGGAACCTTGCAAATAAGAGTACATGAACTGGCCAAGGAACTCAAAATAAGCACTATGGCCCTCAAGAAGCACCTCATTGACCTTGGGGTGGTTACAAAGAGCCATATGAGCTTTATTGAAGAAGACGTTGCGGACAAGATCCGCAGAAAATACAACGAGCAGGTGGACGCGGAGAAGCGTGCTGAAAAAGAACGCAAGAAGTTTATCGAGATGCGCCAGGCCGCCAAACACAAGCATGAGGACATCGTGATCCCGGAACCGGTGAAAGAGCCGGAACCCGAGGCTGCTCCAGCTGCCAGGCCCACCGCGAAGACCAAAGCCGCTCCGGCTGAGGTTTCCGAAGAACATGCTTCTTCTGAGCCCTCCGAAGCTCCAGACCCAAAGCAGGAAGCGGAACCGGAAGTCCCGGTGACCAGGGAAGAGCCTGTCACCGTGCCCGAAGCTCCCGTCAAACCAGTTCCCGAAGCTCCCAAACACCGGATCATCGTTCCCTACACCCAGGCTACGCCAGTTCAGCCACGCGGTCCCAGAGAGCGGGTCAGGCCCAAATCTTATCTGGAGACTCAGACGGCGAGAAGTGGTCCCAAACCCCCCGCGAGCGGACGTCCCAGTCCCGGCACCAGACCACGCCCCGATTCCAGAAAGCCTGGCGAAAGCCTGCCGGACGTCAAGCCCCTGCCTGTCACTCCAGCCGCGGCCAAAGAAGCCGAAGAAAAGAAATTCGGCAAAGCCAAGGTCAGTCATGAGGAATTGGGAGACAAGAGCAAGCATAAAAAAGCCATTATCACCAGTACCAAGAAGACGAAACAGAAGGTAGCCGAGCCCACAGAAGTGGATGAGGCCGCCATTTCCAGAAATATCAAAAAGACCCTCCAGAAAAGCTCCAAGCGCAAGAAGTATCATCGTGAAGCTCAGGCTGTCGATACCAGTTCCACGGAGATCGTGATCAGGGAATACACCTCGGTGAGCGAACTGGCCAAGATCATGAACGTTTCCGCGGCCGAGATCATCTCCAAATTCTTTATGATGGGCCAGTTGGTGACCATGAACCAGCGTCTGGACAAGGACTCGCTGGAGATGATCTGTGATGAGTTTAAGGTGGAATTTCGCTTTGAAGATGAGTATGGCGCTGATATCATCGACAGGGAACGTGAAAGCTATCAGGATATAGAAGCCGAAACCCGTGCCCCGGTGGTGACCATCATGGGCCACGTCGATCACGGCAAGACCTCCATTCTGGACTATATCCGCAACACCAATATCGTGGCTGGCGAATCGGGTGGCATCACTCAGCACATCGGTGCTTACCAGATCGAAATCAACAAGCACAAGATCACCTTCCTCGATACTCCCGGTCACGAAGCCTTCACGGCAATGCGTGCCCGCGGGGCCAACGTTACAGACATCGCGGTGATCGTGGTGGCGGCCACTGAGGGCATGAAACCTCAGACCAAGGAAGCCATCGACCACGCCAAGGCCGCCGGTGTCCAGATCATTATTGCCATCAACAAGATAGATCTTCCGGATTCCAACGTGGACCGCGTGGTGGCCCAACTGCTGGATTATGGAGTGTTTTTGGAGCAGTATGGTGGAGACGTGCCTTGGTGCAAGACGTCCACCGTCACCGGAGAAGGCATTCTCAACCTCATCGAGATCATCATCCTGCAGTCCGAACTGATGGAGCTCAAAGCCCCCGTGGAAGTTCCGGCGGAAGCGGTGGTGATAGAATCCCAAAAGGATACCCGCATGGGTTCGGTGGCCACGATCCTGATGCAGGAAGGCAGATTGAGCCGCGGTGATATCGTGGTCTGCGGAGCTACCCACGGCCGCGTTCGCAGAATGGAAAATGAGCGCGGACAGGAGCTCAAGATCCTGGGTCCCTCAGACGTAGCCAGGATCTATGGCCTCAACGAGACCCCCAAGGCTGGCGACATGCTCAATCAGGTCGATAACGAAAAGACCGCCAGAGGGATCAGCTCCGAGCGTCAACAAATCCGCCTCGAACGCGAGAAGTTCCAAAACAAATCATCCCTCCAGAATATCTTTGCCCGCATCCAGGAAGATCAGATCAACGATCTCAAGATCATTATTAAAACCGACACCGACGGTTCCGCCGAAGCTCTGGCGGATTCCTTCCAGAAGCTCTCCAATTCTGAGGTGCAGGTCAATATCATCCACAAGAGCGTGGGCGGTATCAACGAGGCCGATGTGAGTCTCGCTTCCGCTTCGGACGCTGTGATCATCGGCTTCCATGTCCGTGCCAGTCAGCAAGCCCGCAAACTTGCCGAGGACGAAGGCGTGGAGATCAAGCTCTATCAGGTGATCTACGACGCTATCGAAGAGATCAGATCCTCCCTGGAAGGCATGCTCAAACCGGGATTTGAAGAGCAGATCCTCGGCGCTGCCACCATCAAGCAAGTGTTCAGGATCAAGAAAGTAGGCACCATTGCCGGCTGCCAGGTGGATCGCGGTGTAATCCGCAGAAACTGCAAGGTAAGGCTTTACCGCAACGACGTCCTGGTCACGGAAGACGATCTGGCCTCCCTCAAACACTATGCCGATGAAGTTGACGAGATTCGCGCCGGCACCGATTGCGGGCTCTCTCTCAAATCCTTTACCGACATCAAGGAAGGCGACGTGCTGGAGTGCTACATCATCAACGAGGTCATCAAGAAACTCTGATGAAGTCATTCCGCGTTCCCCGGCTGCAGGAAGAGCTGAAGAAGATGTTCAACATCATCCTCAGCCAGAAGCTGCGCGATCCCAAACTGGCCTGGGTAAACGTGACAGATGTGGTGATTTCCAAAGACCTGCGCTATGCCAAAGTGTATTTCTCTCATTACAACAATCCCGGAGACCATCAGGAGATCCGGGATTTGCTCTATAAAACATCAGGTTTTTTCAAGAAACAAATAGCAGGAGCACATCTCATGAGAACCATACCTGAGCTCTCATTCTACTACGACGACACTGAAGACCGCGCCGCCAAAGTGGATGCCCTTCTTACCAGAATCAAAGACAACTACGACGACGAAGATGATTCTGATTACGATCCGGACATCGACATCGATGATTTCCTCGATGATGACGACTACTACGACATCGATGAGGAAGAAGACTACGAAGATGAATTCGATGACGACGATGAGGAAGAGGAATAGCCAATCGGCGAGTTCCCAATCACTCAGGCTGCATTAAACCATTATCCGCGAATGGAGACCTTTGCGTCTCCGTTTACATGGACACGAAATCGTCGGCAACGGCGATTTCTTTTTGGGGTAAGATGGAATACTTAAAACAAGCCCTCAAAGACCTGGCGAACTGCGATGATCAGATCGCCATCGTCTCTCACGTCAACCCGGACGGGGATGGCTTTTGCGCCTCGCTGTTCCTGGCCAAATGGCTCAAACTGCACGGCCGGAATGCGGTCATAGTGACCGATGGTGACGATCTGGAACGCTTTGCCCATCTGTTGGGAGATGCCAGGATCGTCATTTATGATGAATCCCTGAGCTTTTCCAGATTGGTTGTGATGGACTGCAACAGCATGGTCCGTCTGGGCAGGAGGGGAGAGCTGGTAGCCAAAGCGACAAGCGTGTTGCTGATCGATCATCATGAAGTGGAACACTGTCTGATCCCCGCTCAGATCAGCTTTATAGATCAATCCTACGTCTGCGTGGGAGCTATCCTCTATGCCGCCCTGGAGGATGAGCTCATCTCTTTGGAGCCAGCCAGCCGTCAGTATCTGGGGGCCTGTCTGTACACCACTCTGCTCAATGACACCAACAACTTCACCAACGGCAATACCGATACCGGGGTACTCACCCTGGCCGGCAAGATCAGCGCTCTGGGCATCCGTCCTCACCTCTTGTATCGCGCTTACTTTCAAAACCAGAGCTATCGGGAAATGCGCTACACCGGAGAAGTGCTATCCACCATTACCATCCATCATGGCGGTAGGGTGCTGCTCTTGTGGTCCAGCCTGGAAATGGCCAAACGCAATGACATCGATCCGGGTGCCGTGCTCAATGTGACCCGCTGGGTGCAGGGCGTCAAAGATATCGACGCGATTGTCTTCATCCGCGAGGAGCAACCCGGATTTCACAAGCTCAGCTTCCGTTCCATGAAAGTGGACGTCAACCGCTTTGCGGCCCGTTATGGAGGAGGCGGTCATCGCAACGCTTCAGGATGCCACCTGAATGGGGAATTGGAGCAGATCATCGCCATGGTGATGGGAGATTTTGGCAAAGCCCTGGAGGAAGCCGATTCCACCGATGCCTGACAAGGGATTTCTGCTGATCGATAAAACAGCCGGGATCACGTCTTTCGATGTGATCAGACGCCTGCGCAAGCTCACTGGCATCAGACGCATAGGCCACTGCGGGACCCTGGACCCCTTTGCCACGGGACTGCTGATCTGCGCCCTGGGCAGCTACACCAGGTTGATCGGCTATCTGGAAGCGCTCGACAAGAGCTATGAAGCCACCGTCCTGCTGGGAAAAAGCACCAGCACCGGCGATCCGGAAGGCGAGATCAATCAGATCAGCCCTGTAAATACAGACTGCATCGATCCTGAATATCTGAAGGCGGCGGCACTGGCGCTGAAGGAGCTTCCCATCCCGATTTATTCAGCCGTAAAGATAAGCGGCAAAAGGGCTTACACTCTGGCGCGGGCTGGAGAACAGGTGATTCTGGATGCCAGGTCCACCACCATCCACGATTTTCGCGTGACCAGCCAGCCGGGACCTGATGACCCTGAACCAGCACTTGGCTACCGCTGCACCGTGTCCAAAGGCACCTACATCCGCAGCCTCAGCGAGTGGATAGCCCGCCAGCTGGACACGGTGGGCTACACCACCAGTCTGAAAAGGGTGGCGATCGGAGCCATCGATCTGAACGAGGCGATCTCTCTGGAAGCGCTCACTCCGGATAATTGGGCTGATTCCCTTTGCTCACCCCTGCGGCTGTTCCACCACCTGGAGATCCGTCCCACCAGCAGTGAAGAACTGGCCATCCTGGCGAGGGGACAAAGCCTCAGCGACGATGCTGAGGACAACCCCACCGTCCTGATCGGGGGACCCGGAAACGATCTGGCTGGAGTGGCAGAACGCAGTGAAGGCAAGCTGCATCCCAGGATAAATCTCAGATGAGCTGCATTCTCAGCATCGGTAATTTTGACGGGGTCCATCTGGGCCACCGTGAGCTGCTGCGCGGCATGGTATCACTGGCCAAAAGCCTGCAACTGCCTTCCGTGGTTATCACTTACACCGATCATCCGGCCTTCGTGCTGAACAAGCGTCCACGACCCCTGCTGCTCACTCCTTCCAGCCGTAAAGCACAGCTGCTCAAGGAACTGGGAGTAGATCAGGTGCGGTTGATACCCTTTACCCAGGAGTTTGCGCGGACCAGCGCGGCAGACTTTCTGAAGGGCTTTCTGATCCCGGAGTATCATCCCCACACGATCGTCGTAGGCTACGACTCCCATTTTGGTCATGCCAGAGAAGGCACCCTGGCCTTTCTCAAACAGCATGCCTCCATCTACGGCTACCGATGTCGGTACCAAAAGCCATTTATGGACGATGGGTCGGTGGTGAGCAGCAGCAGAATCAGAGCAAGCATCAAGGAAGGACGCCTGGAAGAGGCCAACCGGATGCTGGGAACCCCTTACAAATTGTATGGAAAGGTTGTCGGCGGACAGGGTTTGGGCAGAGGCCTGGGCTTTCCAACTGCCAATCTGGGCCTGGATGATCCCCACCAGCTGGTCCCCCGCGCGGGTGTATATCTGTCCAGGACTCTGCTGAGCGGTCAGGCGTTTTTTGGATTGACAAATATCGGCACCAGTCCCACCTTGAAACACACCGATGAAACGGTGGTGGAGACCTATATGCTGGATTATGACAAAGAGATATACGGCGCGGCCCTGGAGCTGGAACTGCTCAGCTATCTGCGCCCGGAAGAGACTTTCGACAGCGTGGAAGCGCTCAAACTGGCTATGCGCAGCGATCTGTCCAGGGCCAGAGCAATGATCGGCGGGATGCCTGAATGAGGCTGACTCTCACTGCCACGCTCCTGCTGATGCTTGTCAGTCTGACGGCGATCAGCTATCATCCCGGCAGCGGCAGGATTGTCGACACGTCCCAGCGGGCCTTTCATCTGGCCTACCACACTTCCTCGGACGACCTGCATTTTTATGGCAGCGCGGATTGGGCGGTGCGCTTTGACTTTGCCAACTACTATCTCCCCAATCTGACGGAGCGCAGCTTCAGGATTGACGCTCTCAGGTTGTGGTTTCCCCAGACCGGCGACTCTGTAAAGGTCAAGCTCATGACCGATGTGGACGGCCAGCCAGGACTGCCTCAACTGGCGGACCTGCGTGTTCCTGTGAATACCAATCAGCTGGTGCTGACGCTCCCAGAGCCGGTTACCGTGCAACTGGTCTGGCTGCTGGTGGAATATCAGACCAATCTTGCCAATCGCTTCGTACCAGCCTCACGGGGAGGGGGTACTCGGAGCTATTATCTCAACACCAGCATGGGAACCCCCTACTATCAGAGCTTTGCGAACGCGGGTTTTGCGGCAGAGCTCTTATTTGGCGTGGAAGGCGAATTTATCGATGTCAACGATCTGCGCCTCATGGACCTGTCCCTGGAGGGAGAGATTGAACCCGGGGCCACAGTGTATCCCAGCTTCAGCATTCACAATCACAGCGGCCAGACCTTGAATTCCGCGTCCCTGCAACTGAATCTGCTCACTCCCGATCAGGATGCCAACCAGACTCTTATCATCCCAATCCCGGGAGGGATCGCTCCCTATGGAGACTTTGTCTGGGATGCCAGCCAACCCGCTTATCTTGACCAGGCGATCACTTTACCGGGACAAGCGATGCAAATGCGCCTGCGTGGAACTCTGAGTGGCGGTCCGCCCTCGGACGTCCCTGGCAACAATGTCATCGACAGATATTACTACACCTTCATAGATACTCCTCCGGTCCACCTTGTCGAAAACTTCATCCGCCTGTCCCACATCGCGACGGTCATCACGCTGGAAGATCAAGTCCTGGGTGATGATCAATTCCGCAATGTCCATCCTCTGGACTATTATCCCGTCCTGGCGGATTCTCTTTCCGCACCAGGAGCGATGGCCCGTTTCAGTTGGTATGGATCAAACGCCACGCCTCTGGTCGTGCTGGGAGGGACGCGTCGGATTCCTGGTTTCAGTGCGGCTTTCGCGAGCGATTTCACGGCCGACAGCGCTGATCTGATCACAGACAAAAGCTTCATCAGCGCGGGGGCGGTGACCAGTAACTTTTCCGGTGACAGCGTGGATTTTCGCTTTAGTTTTGAAAACACTCAGACCAGCTTGCTGAGCGGCACGGGAGTGTATGATCTGGTGGCGGGAAGCGTGCTCTGTGCCGGAGTGTTTAAACATGTGATTCTGGACGGGATGGAAACCTGGGTGTTTGATCGCTGGATAGCTCACGCTCTGCCGCTCACCCAGGGCCTCAACCTCGGTGAGACTCTGGAAGTGGAGCTTTCGATCCCCAGGACCGGCCTGGAAGTCACCTCTCAATACCGGACCTACTACTGGATTCAAGTGGCGGGGGGAGGAAGAGTGTTATGGGCCGGATTTCAGGACCTGGTCATCATCCCCTCCTCAGCAAACGATGAACTGCTGCCCGCGCCAGGCTTGAAAGCGGCTCCCAATCCCTTGCGGGGACGGGCTGAGCTGACTATTGAACTGGCAGGCGTAAGCGCCAAAGCTCAGAACCATCTCAGAATCTACAACCTTCGGGGGCAGTTGGTCTTCAAGACCACCCTCAAGGGTGAAAAAATCCAACTGCCGGCTGCCGTGTTTCCGGCTTCAGGCATATATTTTATTCAGATAAAAGGGCTTGCGGGCCAAAAAGACCCTCTGCAGGCCAGGATCACAGTGATCAAATGATGAAACCGCGTCAATCCACCCCAGTGAGGCCTCAAAGCTCTTATAACGGAGTGGAGTATTTACTCCGGCTGGAAAGCCATCCGGTCCGGCCGTGGGACTGTAAAGGTCCCCAAACCCCCAATCAATGAAGGAAATTATGGTACAGCACTTATTTATAAATGAACTACAGGACCAGCAGGGCAAGGAGATCACGGCCTACTACCTGGTGGCGGAAAAAGAAATCCGCGAAGGCAAGAATGGTCAGTTCCTGAGGCTGAGAGCCCAGGACCGCAGCGGTTCCGTGACCGGCTATATGTGGAAGGATTTCCAGAAACTCAGTGAAGACTTTTCGGAAGGCGACGTGGTCAAAATCCGCGCCAGCGTGCAGAACTACAAGGGGCAGATTCAGCTCAATATCTCTCAGTTGCGCTTTGCCGATCACTCTGAGTATGATCCGGATATCTATCTCACCCGCAGCAAGATACCTCCGGAAATCCTCTCCGAGCGCTTCTTCAGCTTTGTGGACAAGGTCGAAAACACCTTCCTGAACAGACTGCTCAGAGACATCTTCGATGACAAGGAATTTTTCAACCACTTCCTCAAAGCTCCGGCTGCCAAATCATGGCATCACAACTATATCCATGGGCTGATCGAGCATACCGTGAGCGTAGCCTCGATCTGCGAATTTGTGAGCAGCATGTATCCCGTCAATCAGGACCTCTTGCTCAGCGGCGCTCTGTTGCATGACGCGGCTAAGGTGTTGGAATATACCAGCAAGCCCCCCATTGATTTTACTGATCTGGGACGCTTGATCGGCCACCTCAGCCTCTCCGACCAGATGATCTGTGAAAAAGCCCGCGCCATACCGGGATTTCCGGATGCGCTGCTGATGCATCTGCGCCATCTGGTCCTGGCTCACCACGGTGAGTATGAAAAAGCCTCGGTGCGGCTGCCTCAGACCCTGGAAGCCCAGGTCCTGCACCTCTGTGACAACATGGACGCCCAAAGCGTAGGGGTGACCCAGCTCATCGAAGCCGCTCCCAAAGACGCCGAGTGGACTGAATTTGACAAGCTCAACAGCCGCTATTACAAACTCACTAAGTTTTAGGGTTTTAAAGTTTTAGAGTTTTAGAGAGTCTCACTTGCGCAGCATCTCACATACGTAACATGTTTCAGACCTCTGTCCTGGTGAGTGGTTCCAAGGGTAATTCCGTGTTGGTCAGGACCGGTGACACGGCCCTGCTCCTGGATGC
>Ga0116174_10003948_pt1 | contig 11986 bp, 10 predicted proteins | sample AD_UKC087_MetaG_FD_89801 | JGI IMG/M metagenome (GOLD analysis project Ga0116174, IMG submission 89801) | Active sludge microbial communities of municipal wastewater-treating anaerobic digesters from USA - AD_UKC087_MetaG | ecosystem: Engineered > Bioreactor > Anaerobic > Digestate | place: USA...
CGAAAACGGCTTTGCGCGCTTCATGCCGATCGGCGGTATCAACCCGATGACTTGCACCGGCGGCAGGGTGCTCTTTATGAACGGCACGCGCGGCGTGATCGGAATTGAACGTCTTGGCAAAGACGAACAGCCGGTTCCGGCAAAATTCTACATCGACACCGGCGCCACCTCCAAAGCTGACTGCAAGATTGGCGTTGGCGACGTCTGCGGGTTTGACCGCCCCTTCCTCGATTTGGGAAAACGTCTGGTTGCCAAGTCGATGGATGACCGTGTGGCGGCGGCAATCGCAATGGAGGCATTGAAAGAAGTAAAGCCCGGAGTAAACGAGCTCTATTTCGTGTTCAGCGTTCAGGAAGAGGTTGGCATTCGCGGCGCGATAACGGCGGCTTATGGCGTGGACCCTGAAGTAGGTCTCGCGGTGGACGTGACCCGCACAGGCGATACTCCGATGGGCGACAAGATGGAAGTGGCGTTGGGAAACGGACCTGCCATCAAGGTGCGTGATTCCTCGTTCATTGCCGATACAAGGGTCGTGAAGTGGATGGTGGATGAAGCCAAGGCGCAAAAACTGCCCTACCAGATGGAAGTGCTCGAAGCAGGCGGCACAGACGGCGCAGCCATCCAGCGCACCCGCGCCGGCGTGCCCGCTGGCTGCCTCTCAATCCCTTGCCGCTATATCCACAGTCCTTCCGAAATGGTTGATCGGGATGACGTGGAAAACTCGGTCAAACTGTTGGTCGGGCTGCTCGGTAAGCCGGTAAGCCTGGGATAACCTCTCGGGCAAGATGCTTTACAATTGCATTGATGGCTGATATTGTGAAAAAGTTCAGAATTTGGTTGATGATGCTGACCCTCAGCAGTCTCTTGGTGCTGACTGGGTGTGGTCTGCTGCCTGAGAATTGGAATCTACCCTGGAGCCATCCTGCCACGGTCAGTCCCGGACAGACTGACCTTCCACTGCCTGTTGACGTTACTGAACAAGCAACGCTCGCAGTTGATGAACCTACTGCCACACCAGCGCCCCCTCCGGGCAAGTTGATCATCTGGCTCTCTCCTGAACTGGACCCCAATGGTGAGTCGGAGGCTGCAGCCATCCTCAAAGACCGTTTGGACGAATTCGCCTACCTCAACAGTGTTGAGCTGGATGTGCGCATCAAAGCCGTTTCAGGTGGCGGTGGTCTGATGGATGCGTTGCGCACCACGCATGCGGCGGCTCCGTCTTCATCTCCGGATGTGGTTGCTCTCTCGCGGGAACAATTGCTCCAGGCTGTCCGGGAAGAAGTGGTATTTTCCAGCGAAAGTCTGACAACCGCGATGAGCGACCTGGACTGGTACAACTTTGGCAGAGACGCGGGCACAGTGCAGGGGACGGTGATGGCGGTGCCCTTCAAGGGAGTGCCGATGGGCTTGGTGTACCAAAGCGTCAGCCAGTTGATTCCGAGCAACGAGTGGACTGACACCAGATTGAATTATGGCCATTTTGGTTTTGCCGCGGATGATCCAAGGGGTACTTTTCTCTTGTTGCTTTACCTCAGCCTCGGGGGACAGGTGCAAAATGAGCAGGGACTGACAATCCTCCAGGAAGCTCCTCTGACGACTGCTCTGCAGACCTTGAAAGACGGTTTGAACACCCGTCATTTCAGCGATCTTTCTGTGACCATGCAATCTTCTGACCAGGTTTGGGATGCGTTCAGCAGCCGCCGGATTGACACCGCGTTCCTTCCTGTGGATGTGATGTTGGCAGGAAAGAAAACCACCCCCGAAGCGCCTGATCCTGCGCTGACCTCGCCGGCAATAACGCTGACCGATGCCTGGGTCTGGGCTTTGGGCACCCAGGAACCCCAAAGGCAGGAACTCGCAGTGGCACTGATTGCGCACCTTTCCCAGACCCAATTCCTGGCGTCGTGGAGTGAAGCACTCAAAGCGCTCCCTCCCCGTCCTACCGCGCTTGGCAGTTGGGAGGATACTGCCTTAAAACCAGCTTTGGAAAAAATGGCAAGAGGCGCTGTTTTATTTCCACCTGACGCCGTTATGAATAGCCTTGGACCAGTATTGAGGAACGCTACCTTGTTGATCCTAAGAGATAATGCTGATGTAGTGGAAACAGCCAAACAAGCTGTGGAGAGTGTCGAATGAGTGAAGCAAAGGGACCTGCAAGAAAGAGTGGTTTATCAGTCGCGCTGATTGTGATTGGTTTGCTGGTAATCAGTTTACTGGCAGTCGTAGTGTTTGTGGACCCGGTCAAGATCCAACCCGACCTGACTTTGACCGCTACCGTAGCCACCGGGACAGCCCAACTGACCCCGACTGCCATCGAAGCGCTGCCCTCGCCCGTAGTGAACATTGACGGTATCGCGATACTTGGGGGAGTAATGGCTCTGATCGTGTTGGTGGCTGTTTATCGTGAAATCCTGATCCACAGGCGGACGCAGACAAAATAACCTTTGAATATCCAGGGGCGTGGGTCTTTAGTAAGTTGTGTTAAAGTAATCATATTATAATTCGGCTTCAAAAGCCACTGATTAATAAGGAGAAAAATGAAACTTAATGCCCCAACTAATCTTGCTTTCTTAATTTCTGTTATTGTTTTTATTCTGGGTCTCTTGTTCCAATTCGTTAAGCCCTTGTCTGTATTAGTGCCCTCCTTTCCCATCGGAGTACTTCTTTTGATTGTTGCCTTCGTAGTGCTTGCCCTGGCAAATCTTCTGAAAAAATTCTAACCGGAAAAACCAAAAGAAAAGAGGAGGCTGTCCCTGAAGATCGGTGGCAGCCTCCTTTTCTTAAATCCGGTCAGTTGAAGAGAACCTTTTCTTTCCGAATTCCAGCCGCTGGAAGCTAAGGACGGGTAAAATCATGGCAGTTATCTAAAATGTTAAGTGAGGCAGTGTGATGGGTAAACGGATAGAAATATTGGCAAACCAACTGGAACCAAATGGGCTGGATTGGGTCGCGCTGAATCCGGGTCCGAGCCTTCGCTATTTAAGTGGTCTGAAATTCCACTTGATGGAACGACCTGTCGTAGTTTTGGTTTCCAGCCAAGGACAGGTGAAGATAATTTTGCCGGAACTGGAGCGCGCGAAAGTGGCTGATTTGCCCTTTGAGGCTGGGATTCATGCCTTTGGTGATGATCCATCAACCTGGCAGGGGGTCTATGCGAAAGCATTGAGTGATGTTTCTGCAAAAACACTGCGCGTAGGTGTTGAACCCACCCGGCTGCGCTTTTTGGAGTTGGACCTGCTTCGCAAAGCACTGCCAGGAGCCGAATTTGTGGATGGAAGCCCGGTTTTGGCACGGATGCGAATGAGTAAGGACGATGAAGAGCTCAAAGCCATGCGCCAGGCAGCCATCATCGCGCAAAACGCGCTGCTCAACACGCTTAAAACCGTCAAACCGGGGCAGAGTGAACTGGAGATTTCGGCTGAATTGATGGTGCAGCTCTTTAAAGCCGGTTCCGAAGCGGAGCTGCCCTTCGCGCCAATCGTCTCGACCGGACCCAACACTGCCAACCCGCACGCCAGCCCCACCGACCGCACTCTGCGGGAAGGTGAGTTGCTGCTGATCGACTGGGGGGCAGGCTTCGGCGGATACTTCTCGGATATCACCCGCACCTTTTTCTGCGGCGAACCCAATGAAGAAATGCGGCAGATCGCCAGCCTGGTGGAAAAGGCAAATGAGGCTGCCAGACTGGGCGGGAGACGGGGAATGCCCGCGGGGGAGGTGGACCGCCTGGCGAGAGAGGTGATCGCGGGCGGCGGTTATGGAGATTTCTTCACCCACCGTACGGGGCATGGGCTGGGGATGGAGGCGCATGAGCAGCCTTATATCTTCCAGAGTAATCCTCTCGTTCTCGAACCGGGGATGGTTTTTACCATCGAACCCGGCATTTACCTGCCTGGCAAGTATGGTGTGCGCATTGAAGACGACGTGGTAGTGGAAGAGGAGGGCTTGCGCAGCCTGACGGATCTGCCGCGCAAGGTGATGCGCCTGGATGAATTCCTGGCTGCGGCAGAGAAAGGGTAAAAGGAACACAGTGACACTTTCCATACATTTGGCGGTCCTGGGACCAATCGAAAACAATGTCTACTTCCTGGTGGATGACGACAGCGGCGACTGTGTGCTGATTGACCCAAGCTTCGAGCCGCAGACACAGCTTCACCTCGCGCGTGAACAACGCTGGCAGTTGAGGCAGATCTGGCTGACGCATGGGCATTACGACCACATCGGCGGGGCAAAAACGGTCAGCGAAGCTTTCTCCCCGCCTTTACCAATTGCCATGCATCCGGACAGCTTCGCCTGGGCGGCTGCTCAACCCGAAAAGATGAAGATGGGTTTCAAGGTCGACCCATTGCCAGGCTTGGATATTCCACTCGCCCATGACATGTGGCTGGACGTGGTACACGGAGGTCCTCGCAAGCTCGTGGAGGTGCGCGACGTATCCGGACATTCCCCGGGTTCCGTTCTTTTCTACATTCCCGCGCTTGAGATGGCAGTCGTCGGAGATGCAATCTTCCAAGGCAGCATAGGCAGGACGGATTTTGAGGAATCCAACCATGAACTGCTGCTGAAAAACATCCGCGAGCAAATTTATACCCTGCCTGATAACACCACCCTTCTGCCGGGTCACGGCCCAGCAACCACCGTTGCCTTTGAGAAAGCAAATAATCCTTATGTAAGGGCTTGAAGTTAAACAACAAAAGCTGCCCAACCAGGCAGCTTTTGTTGTTAAGAGTCTCTTGTTCTATTTCGCGTAACTGACAGAGCGGGTTTCGCGGATGACGGTCACCTGGATCTGACCGGGGTACTGCATGGTTTCCTCGATCTCGGTGGCGATATCCTTGGCGATGCGGTGGGCTTCGAGGTCATCCACCTCTTCAGGCTTGACGATGATGCGCACTTCCCGACCAGCCTGGATGGCGTAACTCTGCTCGACACCTTTATGGGCGTTGGCGATGTTCTCCAGCGCTTTCAGGCGCTTGATGTACTGCTCGAGGTCCTCCCGGCGGGCGCCCGGACGCGCGCCGGAGATGGCATCGGCGGATTCCACCAGGATTGCTTCAATCGAAACCTGGTCCACTTCGTGGTGGTGAGCGGCGATGGTGTTGCAGATAGCCGCGCTGATGCCGTGGCGTTTGGCAAATTCCGCGCCGATTTGGGCGTGCGTGCCTTCAGTGTTGTGGTCCATGGCTTTGCCGAGATCGTGCAGCAGGGCGCCAATCTTGGAGACTTCCACATTCGCGCCGAGTTCAGCTGCAAGCACGCTGGCGATCTTGGATGTTTCCACGGCATGGGCAAGCTGGTTCTGACCGTACGAGGTGCGGTATTTTAGACGCCCGAGTTTCTTGATGATCTCCGGATGCAGACCATGCACGCCGGCTTCGTAGACAGCTTCTGTACCAGCTTTGAGAATGTCCTCATCCATCAGTTTGCGTTCTTCTTCAAGAATTTTCTCAATGTAGGCTGGGTGGATTCGTCCATCGGTCACCAGCCGTGTCAAGGTGCGGCGGGCAATCTCGCGGCGGACGGAATCGAAACAGGAGATGGTAACTGCTTCGGGGGTGTCATCAACGATCACATCCACGCCGGTTACCTGTTCGAACGCGCGGATGTTGCGCCCGTTGCGACCGACGATACGGCCTTTCATCTCCTCATTGGGGAGGGTCACCAGCGATGTGGTCACTTCGGCGACTTTATCGGAGGCGACGCGTTGGATGGCATCGGCGATCAACTCCCGTGCTTTTTCCATGCCCATTTCAGTCGCTTCGATCTCGTGCTGGCGAATGATGCGCGCCATATCTCCACGGGCTTCCTTTTCGACTTCTTCGAGCAAAAGCGTGCGGGCTTCATCACTGGTCATGGCGGAAACACGCTGCAATTCAGCAAAACGTTCAGCGTAGAGGGCTTCAATTTCATTGGCGCGCTTGTCAATCGCACTCTGGCGTTTATTAAGCGCTGACTCGCGCTGCTGCATTTGGTCGAAGCGATGATCGAGCTCTTCACGGCGCTTGACCAGGCGGTCATCTTCCTTGTTAAGTTCGCTGCGTTTATGCTGGATCTCATTTTCTGCCTGTAAGGTAATTTTCAAAGCAGTATCTTTGGCTTCCAATTCAGTGGTTTTCGCAATTTCCTTTGCCTGGTCGATGATGCTTTCGGCAGTGCGTTTGAGTTTTTCATCCTGGTTTTTACGGATGATTGAGAAAATCATGTATCCGATCAGGATACCTACAATAACGGCAAGGACAACCCAGAGTAACAGCAGTCCGGGTCCTTGACCCAGTTGAAATAAGGTTTTCATTGTGTCAATTGCTCCATAGTTTATTTGGTTCCACGATCTCGGTTTGCTGCATCTCATTCCATAGAGAGCGCAAAGTTTCGTTGACTGTGGCATAACTGAAACCGCGCCGTAGAAGCGCGTTCCCCAGTTTTTTTCTGTAAATTTCAAAATCGGTTGAAAAATAGCGATGAACCTGTTTCCGGGCTGCTGACATCGCAAGGGTGAGATCGTCGACACCAGATTCCTCAAGCGCCGAGTCGATGCAACTCTCAGCCAGGCCTTTAAAGCGTAATTCTGCTCTGAGCTGGCTTTGACTGCGAGGGCGGAAGGTGTTGCGGTTCTCGATCCAATCTTTTGCAAAGCGATCGTCATTGATCAGACCTTCGTCCTCAAGACGAATCAGCACAGCCTTCAGAGTGGATGGGGCATAGCCCTTGCCTTCGAGGTAGCGGGTCATTTCCGCCACAGAGCGGCTTCTGCGGCTCAACAGATTGAGTGCCTGATTGAAGCCAACTTCCACTTCATCGCTGGTCTGGAGTTTTTCGATTTCCGCATCACTCAGTTCACGCCCAACTTGCAGCCAGGCGGCAGTCAATCGGTCCAGCGAGAACGCATAAGAACCATTGAGGCTGATGTTCACTCGCCTGCGATTGCGTTTTTGTGCGCTGATTTCAGTGATCGTCTTTTTCATCCGTACCAAACAGCCATGGTCCATGACCATGGCTGTTGAATCCCGGATCTACTCGATAACCCTCTGGCTCAAGACAAATGAGCTATTTAATATTAAGTATTGGCAAGCTGGCAATCAGAATTAATCAATCCTTAAAATCCTCTTCATAAAAAGACTCACTCTGCTGACTGCCCCGGATGTGGGGATACAACAAGAATGATGGATCGTTCAATCTACTGCCCAAAAAATCATCTCTTTTCCAACACATAAGTCAGTTTTGACACTGACGGTTTCCTATCAAGCAAATCGCGCAACAATTCTAAGCCATAATCGGAGGCGAAATGACAACAGATGACCTCCCGGACGCATGTGCGATAAATTTCCTTTATTGATTATACTTGAAAAAACAAGCGATTTGTTAATAAATTCAGGGGAAACGCATCTAAACAAAAATGTTTTTTATCAGCATCAAGCGTATATCTGAATATTAGCTCTGTCCTTTTAGCCAGGCTTAGAAAAAGTGGTTCTAAAAATCAAAACACCATTCAGCGAACTGTCATTGGTATGCGAGCCCCGTCAGGGGCGTGCCAATCTGCAGATAATCAATTTTTCATTCCATTCCTGGGCAAAGAAATTTTTAGGCAGATCGCACATACCCTTACGGGCACAGGCGTCGCCCTAAAGGGCTCCTGATAACAGAAAACCAATATCTATGCCGGCAGGTAGTGGCTGTTGAGTTTCTCGCGAAGTTGCATCACCTGGCGGCGCATGCGGTCGTCGCTTTCCATCATATCCGCCACTCTATCGCAGGCATACATCACGGTCGTATGATCCCGCCCGCCAAGTTCCTGTCCGATGCGCGGCAGCGAGATGCCCCCATCTTCACGCAGCAAGTACATGGCGACCTGGCGCGGCAGGGCGACATCACGTGAGCGATTTTTTCCGGTGAGACTTTCCTTGGTGGTGCCGAAGTAATCCGCCACAACGTCCACCACGTAAGCCGGAGTCAGACTGGATTTCTGGGGCAGATAATCCGAAAGAGCGTGTTTCGCGAGGTCCAGGGTCAGTCGCTGTCCGCTCAGATCCGCATAAGCATTCACGCGGTTCCAGGCTCCCTCGAGTTCACGCACATTGGTCGGGATAGCACGCGCAATCATCTCCATCACATCCAGAGGGACGTCCCTGCCGGCTTTCTCAGCTTTACTGCGCAGGATGGCAAGACGGGTTTCATAATCCGGCGCTTGCATATCGACCGTCAGCCCCCACTCAAAACGTGAGCGCAGGCATTCCTCGAGGGTGGCCATGGCTTTGGGAGAGCGGTCTGAAGTGATCACAATCTGTTTATTCTGCCCATGCAGGGCGTTGAAGGTGTGAAAGAACTCTTCCTGGGTGGTATCCTTGCCAGCGATGAATTGAATATCGTCTATCAGGAGCACATCCACCTGGCGATATTTTTCACGGAATGCCGGCGTGGTTTTGTGGCGGATGGCATCGATCAGGTCATTGGTGAATTCCTCAGAGGAAACATAGAGCACAACTTTTCCCTGTTTGACAACTTCGTTGCCGATCGCGTGCAAGATGTGGGTTTTTCCTAGTCCGACGCCGCTGTAGATGAAGAGCGGATTATATGCGCGGGCAGGATTCTCAGCAACAGCAATACTGGCAGCCTGCGCCAGGCGGTTTGCCGGACCCACCACGAAGTTGTCGAATCGATAGCGCGGATTGAGATGCGTATTAAAGGTATTGGGCTCCACTACTTCCACCCTTATGGGAGCCCGAACACTTTCCTCTTCAACTATCGGAGCCGGCGCAGACCAGACTTTGAACTCAACGTTCACCGGGCGGGCCATCATACCTGATAGTTTATTGGTAATAATGCTCTTCAAGCGGCTTTCAAGCCAATCACAGGCATAAGCATTGCTGGCACCAAGGGCAAAGGTTCCGGATTCATCCTCGTAGGAGATCAACTGAGTGTTTCTGACCCACGTATCAAATGTAGCCTTTGAGAGGTCCATCTGTAACTGTCCGATTGTTGCCTGCCACGCTTGGTGAGCATTCATTGGGCATTCTCCCTTCCCGTTCTTTGCGGGATTTTGTGATTTATCGACGTTTAACTAAGCGATCCGATTTCCTCTATTCTCGCATCACTTGTGAGCTTTCCTGAATTGTCTTGCTCAGTGAGTGGTTCGATTCTAACACTCAAAGACAAGGATTCAGCCTTTCGTGTCTTAAAGATTAACGATTCTTTAAGAAAGAGCGTCTCCTCAACTTTTTCAAGACAAAGCCCTGTTTGCTCTTAGTTCCGGGGGAAACAAGCCTTCCCCCAATTAGCAGGAATGACATCTTCCCTTAACCCCCATATATGGGTTAATAATACAAAATATACAAGCATTTTCCAATTTGTAGGCGGTAGAATCCCATGCAAAAAGAATTAGAAAACGACCTGAAAAAGAGATAGTGATTCCCATTTTGGAATCAGGGCTTTAAAATTCGGAAACCTATGCGCCGCCAGCGTGTTTCTCAAGCAGCATCAGTTTTGCAGCTCTGCGGCCGATTTCAACCGCAAAATTCGTGCCTCGATCCCAAGGGTATACCTGACTCATGCTGGCAAAATATAGCCCTGATATGGGTGTCCCGATAGTTGGGATATTGGCGGAATGATTCAGCAGCGGGATGGGTTGGGCATAAGATGTTTTGGAAACCCAGATCTTGTTGACCCAATCCCGGTTGAAGTTTGGATTGATCTTCTTCAGGTGCGGCAGAAACTCATCTGCCAGTTCCTCATCACTTTTACTGAAATTAGGGTGATCAGTTTCAAGATAATCGCCAATGTACAGGATGTGATCGCCGCCAAAATATTCCGGTTTGAGAAAGTTCGTATGTTCCACCAGCGAAAGGAAGGGATAGCCGGCTTGCTTGGGGATGTTGTACCAGTAATATCCCTCGGGTGAAAGCGGGTGCTTGATGGAGACAGTCATCACCACGGCTCCCATGCTCTTCAGATTCAGCAAACCCTCAAGATACTCGGAGGGCAGATCTGGCGCCATTTTTGCCATCATGCCTGGCGAAAGCGTCACCAATGCCTGGTCGAAGCTCTCCGGTTCACTTCCGACCAGATTAACCTTAATTTTTCCATTATCATGGTGTTTGAGTGAGCTCACACTGGTGTTGTAGCGAATGGAAACGCCGGTTTCTTCGAGTTTGGCAGCGAATTTGTCGGCAAATACCTGGAACCCCCCTCGGAAGGTACCAAGCCGTGTGGTGCGGACGTGTAAGCGCGCCCACATCCAAGCCATGCTGACCTTGTTGTGCCAGTTCTCACCAAACTTGCCGATCATCATTGGCTGCCACATGCTTTCGTAAACCTTGTTGCCGGCATATTTGCGCATCCAGGCATCAGTCGTGGTCTTTTCAAGCATGCGCCAGTTCCGGGTCAATTTCAGATAAACGCCCACCAGACCAAAGCGGATCTTATCGAGTCCGTAACCCAAACCAGGGTAAGCGAGGGCTGCCGGGATGGAATCGAAGGGGAAAAACTTGCCCTCGTGATACATGACGCTGACCGGCCTGGGGTAGAGCACCTGATCTGACCAACCCAATTCCTCGATCAAGCTGAGTAAGTGGGAATCAGTTTGGAACCAGTGGTGATAAAAACGCTCAACAGACCAATCCCAATGGGGCTCTTTAAAACCGGAAGCCAAACCTCCGGGTTCTGGTGAAGCCTCGAAGATGCTCACCTTGTGCCCGGCTTTTGCCAGATCCCAGGCGGCACTCAAGCCAGTAAAACCTGCTCCAATGATGGCGATATGGCGTTGATTCTCTGTCATGTCACGTCCTTCTTAGGCTAATTGTCCGTTCTTTCGTCAGAACGGTAGTCTTTCTGCATTTGTTGGATGTTGGCGCCCAGGCTGAAGCCTTCTTTGACGAAAAAGATCGCGCCAAGGGCGGTGATGGGGATCCACAGAGCCACCCGCAGGATCAGCGCGTAACCCAATGCCTGTTCCGCGGGTATGCCAAACAGCGACAGCATAAATTTGGCTGCGGCATCAAATGTGCCCAATCCGCCGGGCGCAGCCGGGATCAGCAGCACAAGGTTAACCACACCTTCTATCAGCAGCAAGCTCATGAAGCTCAAGTCAAACCCGAGGGCTTTCATCACGCCCCAGTACAAACCGCCTTCGAAGATCCAGACCAGCATGGAAAGCCCCAAAACCAAAAGGGACTGCCCCGGGGATCGCAGCACGCGCAATCCGTCGATGAATTTGTCGAGGATCCCGCTCACTTTTGGGCGAAGTTTCAGCGGCAGCAGCTTATTGATCAACCAATTGCTCACAGCCCGGGTCTGATTCGGGAGGAAGACCATCGCAAGGAATATCAGTAAAATGAGCGCGAAGAGTGCACCCACCAGGATCGAACCGGTCTGAATGCGCTGCATCCACCCGGCATCCGGAGCGATTTGCACCAGTTGGCGGAAGTTCAGCAGCACTAATGCCAAAATGGTGATGCCGTCAAACAAGCGCTCCACGACGATCGTCGCCAGCGAGCCCGAGATGGGGACGTCATCTGTTTGCTTGAGCAGGATCGATCGCAACACCTCACCGGCACGGGCAGGGTAGACGTTGTTGCCCATGTAGCCAATGCAGACCACCGGGAAGAGCTGCCGCCGCGGGATGCGCTTAAGGGGGTTGAGCAGCACCTGCCAGCGCCATGTGCGCACCCACACACCCCCAAAATAAAAGACCAGCCCCGGCAACACCCAAGCCCACTTTGCGCTGTGCAGATACTGCCAGAGGTCATCAAATTCAATTTTGCGAAATGCCAGGTAGAGAAAGACCGCGCTGATCAGAATTCCCAGCGCTATATGCCAACGCTTGATTTTCATAAACCGATTGTACCATTAGCCTGTCTATTGGGCATTATGCAGACAGAATGTGCGTCACCGCAGCAGAACCTGTGCCAGCCAGCGATTGGATCAGACCGTAGCGGGCATGGGGGATCTGGTTCGCGCCAGCCTCTCCGCGGAGCTGCAAGCAGGCTTCGACCGC
>Ga0116174_10003953_pt1 | contig 11980 bp, 6 predicted proteins | sample AD_UKC087_MetaG_FD_89801 | JGI IMG/M metagenome (GOLD analysis project Ga0116174, IMG submission 89801) | Active sludge microbial communities of municipal wastewater-treating anaerobic digesters from USA - AD_UKC087_MetaG | ecosystem: Engineered > Bioreactor > Anaerobic > Digestate | place: USA...
GGATTTAATAAAAGACAATTAAATAGAATAATAAAGGAAGTTGAAAATAATTTAGATAAAGTTTTAAGAAATCAAGTTTCCAAAAGAATGTTAAAAATGATGAAAGAAAAACTAAGAGAAGATGTTTATGCAGTTTATTCGCCAACTAGTTATAAAAGAAGATTAGAAAATGGTGGTTTACTAGCAGACGAGAATATTCAATTTATACCACAAGCTAATAAATTAACATACTTAGTAAGAAATACAGCCACTCTTAATGGTAATGGTGAAGATTTTGCTAGTGGTAAATCATTGGCAGAAATTATAAATGATGGTTTAGTTGATGATACAGCTTTCCCTGTTTATATGAACCCTAGACCGTTTTTTGATAATATGTTAGAAGATTTAGAAAAAAATCCAATAATAGAAAACGAAATAGAACAATATTTTCGTTTTTAGAAAGAAGAAATCATTATGGTTGAAAAAAAGAAAATTAAAAAAAATAAAAAAGAAGTAGTTGTTAATTTCTTGGGTATCTCATCTCAAGAAGTTACCAACTCTATGTATTTAGTCGAATTTGGTAGCTATAAAATTTTATTGGACTGTGGTTTATATCAGAGTGCTAATATGTTTAAAAATTATAAACATAATTCAAGAAATTTGGGATTAAAATATTCTGAAATTGATTTTATAATTTTAACACATCTTCATGCAGACCATGTAGGCTTATTGCCTAGATTATATAAAAATGGTTGTAAAGCTAAGATATTTATAGCTAATGGAACTAAGAATTTATTAGAATTAATGTTGAGAGACACTTGTAAAATAATAAAGCATGATTGCGATATGATGATAAAATATTCAAAAGGAGAGGGAAAATTCTTTCCTATTTTTGATGAAATCGATGTAGATGCAATGCTAGATTATATTGTAGAAGTTGATGATGAAACTCAAGAATTAACAAAAAGTATAAATTTTAAATTTTATAATGCAGGACATATTGTAAAAAGTAAACAGATTTATATGGAATTTAAAGTAGATAAAAATACCACTAAAAGACTAGGATATACAGGCGATATAGGAAGTACAATAGAAGATAAATTTTTTACTATGCCTTTTGAACCAATGCCTTATTGTGATTTGTTAATTTCTGAAACTACATATGGCGGAAATAGTGTAGGCAGAACTAAAAAATTAAGATTTAATGAATTAAAAATGATAGAAAATGCAATTAGAAACACTAAGAAAACACAAAGAACTTTAATAGGTGCTTTCAGCTTAGAGAGATTGCAAAACATTATGTTGGACTTATATGAAATTTTTGGAAATGATGAAAGCTTTAAAACAAAAATTTTAATAGATGCTCCATTAGGACATAGAATTTCTAATATAATACATAGAGCTATAGATGATAGAGATATTAAAAAACAAGAAAAATTCCAAACATATAAAAAAATGATGGAATGGGAAAATATAAAATGGTTGGATGATTATAATGAAAGTAAATATTATAAAACAGCAAAAGAACCTTTAATAATTTTATCAACATCCAATATGTTAGACAATGGAAGAATTTTAGAATGGGTACAAAGTATGTTGCCAGATAGAAATAATACAATTATATTTTGCGGGTATACCACAGAAGATAGCTTAGCAACAAGAATAAAAGATAAATCTAATGCTCAAGTATTTATTGATAAAAAATTTTACGTAAATGAATGCAAGCTTATAGATTTACAAAGTTATTCGTCACATATAACTAGAAGTGAGTTGTTAAATTTACATGGACTTAATGCTAATTATGATAGATTAGTTTTGGTACATGGAGAGCTTGAAAATAAAAGAGTTTTCGCAAGAATGTTAAAAAAAGAATTAAATAGATTAAATAAAACAAATAGAATTATATTGCCAGAATTCATGGATAGTATAATTATTTAGATTGGAGAAACAAATGTTTGAAAGAGAAATAAAAGATATAAAAGTTAAAAAAGATATAGTTGCTAGAACTGCTAACAACTTAGTAGAGACTTTTGAAAATTTGCAAATTAAATGCGAGATTATAAAAAATGGAACAAAAATAAATGGATTGAGTCTAGTAGGATTATTAAATTTAGACATAAGAAAAGATTGTCTTATAAGTTTATTTTTTGATGGCGACAGCTCTAAAATAGATAAAGCAGTTAGATATTTATTAGACGAAAAAATTATATAATATATAGGATGTGAGAACAATTGAAAAATTTTGACTTAAAGATTACTTTAAATCCAGATGCAAGTAAGTTAGATAGTTTTATAACAAATTTCTCTGCAAAGCAAGTGCCGATACAATTAAAAATAGATAATGCTGCACTAGGCAATGTTGCCACACAATTAAAATCAATAAGTCAAACTGATTTTTCTAACATCAAACAGTTGCAACAGGCTTTAAAATTAATTGCACAGGGCACAGGTAGCGGTGGTACAGCAACAGGAGCAAACAAAACAAGCCAAGCTTTAAAAGAACAAGAAAATTTAATTTATAAAAATCAATCAGCTATTGAAAAATTAAGGATAACTTACTATAATTTACAAAAAATACAAGCAAGTGCTGTAAATAAACCTTTTGCAAATACAGACCAATATAATGCAAATACAGACCAATATAAAGTTTTGACTAATGCTATAAAAGTTGCAAGAAGTGAATTAGAAAGATTTACAAATGAAAACGTAAAAACAAAGTCTACTGACGAGCTAAAAAGATTAAATACACAAGTAAATAATCTTAGAAGAAGTCTTAATATAAAAGCAGGAGATGCTAGAATAGCCATATCTACAGAAGCGGCTGACAACGCAGTACAACAGTTAGGTTCTAAAGTATCTTTATTAAGAGATAATTTATCAAGATTTAAACAAGAAAATTCAAGATTAACTGTAGACCCTAAATTAACAGCACAATATAATTCTTTATTTTTAGCTTTACAAAGTGGAACTGTAAAAACAGAAGTGGAATTTAATAGATTGCGTTCAGAAGTTTTAAAGTTTCAAACGGCAGTTAGAATGGCAGGGAAAACAGGAAGAACATTCTTTGAAGATTTATCTTATATCGCTAATAAAATAGGTGTTAAAGCTTTATTAGGCGGTATGACATTTAGAATTATTGCCTACTTCAAACAAATGATTGCAAATGTTAAAGAGCTTGATACTGCTATGGTAAATTTAAAAAGAGTAACATATGAAACTAATGCTGCTTACGACAAATTCTTAAGTGAAATTGGTGTAAAAGCTAGAGCAGTAAATGCAGACTTAATAGAGATGGTAAATAATATAGCAGAATTTAGTAAGCTTGGATATAATTTACCAGATGCTACTAGACTTGCAGAAGTTGCCAGTGTTTATAGCAATGTTGGAGATTTAGATTTAAGTAGTGCTACTGATAATATAGTTGCTAACTTAAAAGCTTTTAAATTAAATGCCGATGAAGCAATAGATATTGTAGATAAATTTAACCAAGTTGGTAATAGATATGCTGTTAATTCAGCTGACATAGGTGAGGGATTAAAGCGTTCAGCATCATCTTTGGTTGTTGGAAGAAATAGTTTAGACCAAGCTGTAGCTTTATTTACAGCAGGACAAGAAATAATTCAAAATCCAGAAAAAATGGGTACAGCCTTAAATGTTTTATCCCTAAGAATTAGAGGAGCATCTGGAGAGCTAAAAGAAATGGGCGAGGAATTTTCAGACTTGGAAGAAATTTCTTTTTCTAAAATAAGAGAAGATGTAAAAAGACTTTCTGGAGTAGACATAATGATAGACCCTACTACTTTTAAAACTACTTATGATATTATGCGAGAAATTTCATATGTTTGGGATGATTTAAAAGAAAGTACAGCAGGTGCTGAATTACTTGAAACTCTAGCAGGTAAAAATAGGGCAAACGTTTTGGCAGCTATATTAGGCAACTTTAGAACTGCTGAACGTTCAATGATTACAATGCAAAATGCAGAAGGCACAGCCTACGAGGAAAATCAAAAGAAAATTGAGTCTATCGAAGGTAGAGTCAAAAGCTTAAAAAATAGCTTTACAGAACTATCAGTAAATTTAATTAATTCAGATTTTATAAAAGGTTTTGTGGGTGAAATAGATAAGCTATTAAAAAGTGTTAACAAATTTTTAAACTTAATAGAAAAATTACCTAGTGGATTAACATTGGCGGCAGGTGCTTTAGCATTAATCGGAGCAAAAAGAAATTTTGGTATTTTTGAAACTATGGCAAACGATGTTGGTAGATTAAGTCCTAAACTTAAAGACTTTAGCTTTATTACTAATAGTGTTGGAAAAAACCTAAAAGCTTTTGAAAATTATGCCATTGCTTTACGCAATAATATACCTCAACAAGAAGCACTCAAACATTTAGACTCTGCAAATCATTTAACTAGACAATTAGCAATAAACAATGTTAATAACGCTGCATCTGCTGATTTAACGGGAGATGCTTATAAAAGGTCGATAGCACAAATTAAAGCTAATACAGTAGCACATAGAGCATTAAATGTGGCTATGAGAGGAGTTGCAATAGCAGGTAATATAATTACAAGTATGGGTATTGGTGCAGCCATCACCTTCGTTTTTACGCAGACATCTAAATTAATTAACGCTGAAAAAAATCTAGCTAAAGAAGTAAAACAGCTCACAGAAGATTATAAAAATCAAAAAAGTAATTTACAAACACTAAAAGACGAATATCAAAGTATTTTAAATTCTCAAGATAGTGAAGCTGACAAAACTAAATTGCTAGATGAACTAAAACAAAAGATAATTAAAACCTATGGATTAGAAAAAGAAGCTATAAAAGGTGTAAATGATGAACGTAAAAAGGCAAATGATTTATTAGATGCAGAGGGTGCAAGACAAGCAGTAGACTATGTAGAAAATCCTAAGAATAAAAAAGTTTATGAAAAAACTAAAGCTTTTTTAGAAAGTGGAGTAGAAACTGGCGGATTAGGAATTGCTAACTACAATAGACGTGCAACAACTACAGATACTTCTGGAAAAATAAGAAAAGTAGAAAGCGATTTCCAGCTTAATATAGACGAAAAACAAATAGACGAAGAATTAAATCAATTTATTGAAAAAATTGAAAGAAATCCTGATAAGTTTTCCCCCTACAAGATAGCAATATCAGTAAAAGGCAACGATATGTTAGAATATCTTGAAAACTTAAAAGGTATTCAAAATTTATTATCACAAAAACAAAGTTTAAATTTAATTACAAAAGATGAACAAAAACTTCTAAAGAAAACAACCAAAGAAATTGCCAAGATAAATAAATTAATTTCAGAAGATGGGAAATATAGTGTAAAAACTTTTAACACCTATATGGAGGCTATGGCTACAAAAACTCTCTATGCTTATGAAAGTGAAAAAGGAGCCCTAGAAGATATAGCTAACTCTGATAGCTATCAAACATGGTATAACAATCTAATTCTTTTAGCTAATGGAAATAAATATTTAGAAGATGCTTTAAAAAGCTTAGTTAATGAACGAAGAAATGAATTAGGATTATCTTCTGAACAAGCAAGCCAATTGGGAAAACTTAGAGCAGAAATAGCTGCTACTACTAGTGAATATGACAAACTAAAAGAAAAAATTAAATTAGCTAGCGAACAAATTCAATCTTTAGATGATGCAATAACAAAAAACAAAGATGAAAAATCTACATTTAGTAAATCAGAAATTTTAGAATTATTAACATTATATCCTAGTTTAGTTGATAATATTTTAAAATCTGCCGATGGATATAAGATTGAAGAAGCTGCACTAGAAGAATTAAGAAATGCAAAAGTAGAAGAATTAAAAACCACTTTAAAGGCTGAAATACAAAAATCTCAAGCAACTTTAAATGGTATTACTAATAGACTAAGAGCTTACAATACAGAAATGGTTGGAATAAGAAACGTTGCAGAGGCTCAAAAAGAACTAGCTAAATTACAATTAATTTTAGAGAAACAACCAGAAGTTAGATTTAATCCAGTTATAAAAAATAAGCAAATTGAAAAAGTTCAACTACTTACTGAATTTATTGATGTTGCAAACAGTTTGCAAAAATCTCAAGATGATTTAGATGCTTTAAATTTTCAAACAGAATTATTAGATGATAAATTTGGAAGTGTAAATGATACAACAGGAAATGTTGACGACCAAATAAAAAACATTAATCAAAATTTAGAAAACACAACAAAAGAACTAGAAAAAAGTGTAAAAGCAATGGAAGATGGGCAAACTGAAATTAACTCCCTACTTGAAACAACTGTTGCTATGCTTAAGAAAAAATATGAATTAAATAAAAAAGACTATGAAAATGAATTAAAAAATTTAAAAACCATTGTCGATAAAAAGAAAAAGCTATTAGAAATCGAAAAAGAAAACTATGATTTTCAAAAATCTTTGAAAGAAAAAACAACAGAAGTATCTGACGTAAAAATTAAAATAGAAACTCTTTCTTTAGACGATAGTATGGAAAGCGTTAAAGAAAGATTAGAGCTTAAAGAGCAATTAGTTGAAAAAGAATTAGCTTTGAGTGAATTTTTATCAAATAAAGATATCGAATTAAAAAAAGATGCTTTAGATACGGAATATGAAAATCACGAAAAATTAATTGGAGATAAAATTCAATCGATTGATGATTTCTTATCTAAAGAGGGAGAAATTTACAAAGAAGCTTATGCACTAATTGACGGCAGAACAGAAGAATTTTATAATAGTCTTTTAAATTATACTCAAACTTATACTAATATGACTATGGTTGAGTTTACAAATATGTGGGATAGAGCATATCAAGCTTTGCTAACTTATGGAAATGGACAAATTAATATTGTTGGCACATTAGGAAATCTACAAGGACAAATTGCTGGATTAAATATGCATATTGAAAATATGAGAAATCAAGCAGAGGCAACAATTTCTAGTTTAGAAAATATGGCAAAAGCTTTTGAAAAAATAGCTTTAGAAAGAAACAAAGTAGATACTTCTATTACATTTCCATCTCCCAAAGTAACAGAATGGTCTGGATTGTCAAAACCTACTCAAGATATTTTAAGAAAACTTCCTAAATTCCACGATGGTGGCAAAGTAGAACCTTTTACTAGTGGTTATATAGGTAATAATGAAGTATTAGCTAAATTATTAACAGGTGAAGTTGTAACAACTCCTAAACAAGGTTTAAGTTTCTTAAGAAACACATTACCTAATATAGTTGCAGGTGCTATGAGCACAAAAGATGCACAACAATCTAATATATATAATATAAATATGCCAGAAATAACAATCACAGGAGATGCAACAGATAGCACAGTAAGTAAGATTAAGCAAACTTTAAATGAATATAAAGAAAATTTATTTGAAGAAATAAATAGGTCTAATAAAAAATTTGGAAATACATTAGCAGTTAAATATTAATTTATGTGGAACTATTGAGACATATAGTTCCACAAAATGAAGTTGGTGAGAAAATGTTTTTAGAAAATTATTTTATTTTTGATGGGAAATCTTCAATGGATTATAATATGAAAATTTATAATGTAGATGATATGCCACAAGATGAAATGCTAGTAGCAGAAAGAGAATATACTAAAGTTAAAGCACCTAGAGGAAGTAGGCATAGAATTATAGACTGTCAAGAAAGTGATGTTTTAACTTTTTCAATAAAATTTTTAAAAGAAGATTTTTCTATAATTGATGATTTTAAATTACCAGAAATAGTAAGATGGTTATTCAATCAAAAAGATTATAAAAAATTACAAATAGTATCAAATGATATGATTAATCTATACTATAATTGTATATTAACAAATGTTCAAAAAATTTCTGTAGCGGGTCAAACATATGGTTTTTCTTGTACAGTTGAATGTGATAGTTCATGTGCTTGGGAATTTCCTTATGTTAAAAATTATGATTTTAGTAGTGACACAGGAGAAGATTTTCAAGTTCATTATGGGACATTTATTTGTACTTGTGATAATTTAGATAATAAGCTTTTGCCTAAAATTAAAATTACAAAAGTTGAAGATGGAAATTTACAAATAAGAATAAATAATTTAACTTCTGTTACAATGATTAGTAATTTAAATGATGGAGAAATTATAAAAATTGATTGTGAAAATAAAATTATAAGTAGTAATTTAAATAATAATATATTTGAAGATTTTATGGGGAATTTCCCATTTTTTCAAAGAGGAATTAACAACATTGAATTTTGGGGACAAGGATTAATGGAAGTTACATATCAAAACCAAAGAAAGGTTGGTGTTTAAATTTGGAATTTAATTTTACAAATAAAGTATTAAACAAAGATATAGATTTAATATTATGTTACCCAAACAAAAAACAAATTGGATATATTACAGAAAAATATAGTTTAAATGTAGAATTAAATTTCTTAAACACCAGCAAATTAAACTTTTCTGTAGATAAAAATAATAAATTTTATGATAAATTTAAAAAAGAAATGTTAATTTATACAAAAGAATTTGGATATTTTATAATTTCTGAAACATCTTTTAGTAAGAAAAGTGAAAATGAAATTAAATCTATTAATTGTGATAGCTATGAAATAATTTTAAATAAAACAAACGTCACGCTAGAGGATGGTACGTACCCTTTATATGACGTTTTAAATCCTAATAGTAGTTTGTTAGGCATATTATCAAACGTCTCTAAATGGACTATAGGACACGTTGACAGCACGCTATTGGCTAAATATAGAACTTTTGAGATTAATAATATAAGTATTTATAATTTACTAATGACAGAAATGTCAACAGCTTACAATTGTTATTTTACTTTTGATAATGAGGTAACGAACAGTTACAAATAAGTTATAAAAAGTTATAAAATAAAATTATTTTATAATAAACTTAGAAAATTGTTGACAGCCTCCTATATTCAGAGATGAGTATAGAGTGATAGATAAACGTAAAATAATCTATCCAAAACTCCTTTAACTTTTGGAAACCCCTAAAGCTAATTAAACTACAACGTAACCATGAAATATAGGTAAGCGTGAATGTGACGAAAGTAGAAAAAATTAATTAGATGGTGCATGGTTAAATCCTAAACACTGTAATAATGGGCAATCAAAAGCCAAGACTCGAATAGAGTAAGGTTTAACGACTATTCCGTAAGGAAGTACACTCAAGTGGGTGGAAATGGGGAGCATCCTAAAAATAGGATGATGATATAGTCTACGCTTATATGAAAATATAAGAAGTTCGTAAGGTCTACAAGCCTTTGGGAACTGGTAAATGCTAACGACATTTATTGAATATACATAAAACTTGTAGAAAGTTATAAATTTAATTTAATATTTTTAGTGGGACAGTGGTTAGCTACCATTTCTATTTGCTGTTACAAATAGATTACCACTATTAAATATACCAACTTTTAACAGAAAGGAGGTAGGGAAATGACAAAATCGATGCGAATTAGATTGTTGCCAAATCAAGAACAAGAACAATTATTATGGAAACATACAAATGCAAGCAGATTTATTTGGAATTGGGGTTTAGCATATCAAGAAAATTTATTTAAAATTGGAGAAAAACATTTAAGTGGATATAGTCTAAAAAAAGTTTTAACACAGTTAAAAAAAGAAGAAGATTATAAATGGTTAAATGAGGTTTCATCTCAAACTCTGGGAAATACAATTTTAGATTTAGATGATGCTTACAAAAGATTTTTTAATAAAATATCAAAAAGACCCAAGTTTAAGAAAAAATCTAAAGTAAAACCAAAATTTCCAGTAAGAACAGATTGTATTTATTTTATTAATGATTGTGTAAATATTGAAAAAATCGGGAAAATTAAATTCCAAACTAATTATATTTTACCACAAGGAAAGAATGTGTGTAAATTTAGTAATCCTAGAATTTGTTTTGAAAATAATAAATGGATTTTAAGCTTTGGAGTTGAATGTGAAAAGCAAGCAGTTGAATTAAACGATTTTTCATTAGGAATTGATTTGGGAGTGAAAACTCTAGCTGTAGTATCTTTTGGAGATAAAAGTGCTGTTTTTAAAAATATTAATAAAACAAAAAGAATTAAGAATTTAAAAAGAAAATTAAAACATTTACAAAGAAAAGTTAGTCGCAAATATCATACTAATAATAAGAGTAATAAATATGAAAGTAAATGGTTTAAATCTAAAAATATTTTAAAAACAGAAGAACAAATAAAAAAGATATATGCTAAAATTTCTAACATTAGAAAAGATTATGTTCATCAAACTACACGTAGTTTACTAAATTTACTACCTAAAAGAGTGGTAATGGAAGATTTAAATATAAGTGGAATGATGAAAAATAGACATCTTTCTAAAGCTATACAAGAGCAATGTTTTTATGAATTTATAAGACAAATGAAATACAAGTGTGAATATTTAAATATCGAATTTATTCAAGCGAATAGATTTTATCCATCAAGCAAAACTTGTAGTAATTGTGGTTCTATTAAAAAAGATTTAAAATTAAAACATAGAACTTACGTTTGTGAACATTGTAAAATTGTATTAGATAGAGATTTAAATGCAGCTATAAATTTAGCTAATTATTCTAAAGTTTAAATTGAAAAACTTTAGTCTTAAGGATTTCGTTGTATCCTTGAATGCTGTGGAGTGTTATATCAAATGAGAGTAGCTTATGCAAAATCAGACACTATGAAGCAGCGAATAAATTAAGCTTATAACTTTTTATAAGTTTTATGTAACGGACAATATTATTAATGCTTATGATAAAGATAGCGTTACGCCTACAGAAGATATTTTACTTTCTTTTGACAATTTAGTAAGTGAAATAAATATATCTGAAAAAAATGAAGATGTTTGCACTGTTTTTAAAATAAGTGGCTCTGATGGAGTTTTAATTAATGATGTAAACCCTTTAGGTACAAGCTATGTTTATGATTTTAATTATTATATGGATAATGATTATGGTATGTCTGATGATTTAAAAGCTGCAATAGTAGCTTGGAATAATAAAATTTCTTTAGCTAAACCTAGTTACGATACCTTAGTATTAAATAGAAAATTATATTCTCAAGACTTAGTAGAAAAATCAGCAGAAGTATCTCTAAAAAAATCTGAATTAAATGCAATTCAAATAGCTAGAAGTGCATTAACAGATTTAGAAAGCCAAGAAACAAAAGATGCTTTATTGGCTTTATATAATAGTGAAGTTGTAAAACAAGCTGAATATAATGTCTTAAAACAAGAATACGAAGATATAAAAGATGACTATGACAATACAATAGCTTCTATACAAACAATAGTTAATTCTTTAGCTATAGACAATGTAGTTAATTTTTCTTTAGAGTTACAAGATGAAATGCAATTTTATATAAAAACAGGTAGCTATGTAAATGAAAATTTCATTTACACTTCTAATATGACAGAAAAAGAAAAAATGGAAATAGCTCAAGAATTATTGTCTCAAGGCTTAACTATTTTTGAAAAATTATCAAGACCTTGTTATGAATTTAAAGTAAGCATAGACAACTATTTAATGATGGAAACCTTTAAATCTTTTATAGGCAAAACTAAATTAGGTATTTGTTGCTATGTAGAAATAGAAAAAAATACGTGGATTAAACCTAGATTATTGCAGATAAGTTTAAATTATGATGATTTATCTAGTAGTACATTTACGTTTTCTGAAACATTCAGAATGATGAAAGACGTAAATATTTTTGAAGATGTTTTTAACCAATCTGCAAAAAGCTCCAATAGAGTTAGTATTTTAGCTAATACTTGGAGTGAGCCAAGTAAAAGTGGTTTGTTAAATACCATAAGTAGTTATATGACTGAAAGTTTAGATTTAGCAAAACAAGAAATTGTAAATAGTGTAAATCAAGATTTTATTATAGGCTCTTGGGGAATTTTAGGTAGAAAAAGTATTGGAGAAGATTTATTCGACCCACATCAAATAAGAATAAATAATAATTTAATTTGTTTTACTGATGATAGTTTTCAAAC
>Ga0116174_10003959_pt1 | contig 11966 bp, 9 predicted proteins | sample AD_UKC087_MetaG_FD_89801 | JGI IMG/M metagenome (GOLD analysis project Ga0116174, IMG submission 89801) | Active sludge microbial communities of municipal wastewater-treating anaerobic digesters from USA - AD_UKC087_MetaG | ecosystem: Engineered > Bioreactor > Anaerobic > Digestate | place: USA...
CGCCATGAGATAAATGCCGAAAGCCGTAGCTCCAATCTGCGCCATAGTTTCAATCAGAATAACACCCGGCGTAATCGGCCGGCTTGGAAAATGACCTAGGTAAAAAAATTCATCCTCCTTAAAACGGTAAGCGCCGGTTATTTTTTCTTCATCCAGGCTGATAATTTCATCAATAAAGCGAAACGGCGCCTGCTGCGGCACAAGCGAAAGAATTTCCTTCTTCAGCTCTTCATTAACCTCCATAAATCCCTCCGTTGACATGAATGACCGTTCCTGTAATGTAAGTGCCCCTTGTCGCCAAAAACGCGACCACATCAGCTATTTCTTCCGGCTGTCCCAATCTCGCCAGGGGTATACTGGACATCATTTTCTCCTTCACCTCTTCGGGAAGTTCCCTGGTCATGGCCGTGTCGATAAAACCGGGAGCGACGGAATTGACCAAAATATTTCTTCCCCATAATTCCTTCGACAGTGATTTCGTAAACACGTCCAAGGCCGCCTTCTCCATGGTGTAGGGAATCTGTCCGGGATTGCCCGTATGTCCGACTACGCTGGAAATATTGATGATCCGTCCTGAATTAGCACGGAGCATGAACTGCCTCAGAATTCTCTTGGTCAGATACCACGCACCGCGCACCAGTTCACGCTGGCGGTCGAATTCCTCTATTTTCATCGAGTTGATATCGCTGTTGATAGAAATGCCCGCGCTGTTAACCAGAACATCCACGCGACCCGCCACTTCTTTAATCTCGCCTACCATCTTGTCTATCTGTTCCGGATCGGTCAAATCAGCTTCGACCAGGAATCCTTCCTTTATCTCGGCCAAAACTACTTTTGATGGCTCTTCCATAACCGGAATGTAATTTATTCCCACACGAAAACCTTCCTTAGCCAAAGCGCGGCTGCAGGCCGCTCCGATACCCGTTCCTCCCCCTGTAACAATTGCTACCGGTTTGTCCATTATTTGCCCTCCTCCACTTTCAACATCATGTGCGCCCAGGAAAGACCGGCGCCCACTATCGCGATCGCAATACGGTCACCCGCTCGAAGCTCTTCCCAGTGGAGGCTCAGCACCGTCGGCGCGCTGCAGCAACCCGTGTTGCCAAACTGGTCAACATTGTACCAGTGATTTTCCGGCGCGATACTTCTGCGTTCACTTACCGTTTTCAACATCATTAAATTGGCCTGATGGCCGATAAAAACAAATCTTTTCGCTTCCGCGGCATAGTCATTTTGCAGAACTTTCACCGATTCCGTGGTCTGGCGAATGGCAAACCCCTGCACCGCGTTTCCGTCCTGATTGAAATACCAGTCGTAACCAATACCCACCTTTACCCAGCCTGACGGTTTCGAGTCAAAGTGGCAGTTCAGAAAAATGGCACGCGATGGAATTTTTGTCGAAACAATCGCCGCGGCGCAGCCGTCACCAAAAAGAACGGCAGTGCTGCGGTTATTATAATCAACACATTTCGTCAGCGTTTCCGAATCGACCACCAGGATATAATCAGGAAGAGCTTCCGGCTGCATCTTGGAAAGAAAATTAATCTGCATGCCGAAAGACGAACAGGCCGAGTTCATGTCCAGGCAAGGCACTTCAATGCCCAATTCGGCGGCGATAGCTGAAGCCTCCGCCGGCGCCACGTTATCAGGAGAGGAAGAACCGGCAATAATCATGCCGATATCCTCCAATCTTAGTGATGCCCTTTGCAGCGCCATTCCCGCGGCCCTGGCTGCCATTTGAGCGTTTTTGTATATTCTCGCTTCAAAAGCAGCTTGCGGATTCTGATTCCTTGTCTGCACGATATAGTCCAACGGCAAAACGGTGCGACGGTTTTCGATGCCCACTCTTTCCATAATCCACTCGTTTGTGGTGCCAATGTCCAAGTTTTCCAGAAATTTATTGGAGATAACGTTTTCGGGATTAAAGTGCCCCATCGCGTGAAGATAAAGCATTTCTAAACAATCTCCCGTCCGATAATCATATTCTGCACTTCCCTGACACCTTCATAAATGTCGATGATGTGCGCGTCGCGCGCGAGCTTGGAAATTTCATATTCCGTGGTGAAACCGTAGCCACCATGCAAATGGAGCCCTTCGTTGGCGCAGAAGAGAGCCGCTTCCGCAGCCGTGTTTTTAGCCAGCGAAGCATAAATACCCGCATCGGGAGCCTTTTCCTGAATTTTATAAACAGCTTTGAGCAGGGCCATTTCCGCCAGCTCAACTTTTTTCCACATCGCTGTCAACATGTATCTGGCAACAGGCAGGTCGCAAATCCGTTGATTGAACTGCACGCGTTCCTGCGTGTACTGCAGGGTCAAATCCAGCGCTCTTTTGGCGAGTCCCAGGCCTATCGCGGCAACCATCGGTCGGGCGTAATCCAAAACATCAACAATGTATTTAAAGCCAAACCTTCTGTCACCGATTATCTGCCGGGGTTGAACAATCACATCTTCAAAAGTAATACTGGCTGTATTAGAAAGACGCTGACCAAGCTTATCTTCCGGTTTACCGATGGTTATCTTGCCGCCGGTGGATAAATTTATTTCTCTGGTGGACTGACCGACATCGGGAAGCTCTTTAGACGTAACCGGCTCAACAGGAATCACCACGCAGGCCATGAAATTGCTTGTCGGTTTCCCCACCTTACAAATAACAGTGTACTGCGAAGCGTAAGAAGCGTTGGTAATAAAACATTTCGACCCGTTTAAAAGATAGGTGCCGTCATTCTGCTTGACCATAAAACTGGTCATCATCGAATTGTCTGATCCGGCGTTCGGTTCCGTCAGGCAAAAAGAAGCCAAAAGCGGCTTTTCCACAAAAGGTTTAAGGTACAACTCCTTTTGTTCATCCGTGCCATGCTGGCTGACGACGACATTGGCCAGATCATTACACATGGCAGATGTGGAAATCCCCGTATCGCCGTAGGAAAGTTCTTTGATGATTAACGCGGAAGAAATGATGTCTATTTCGTAACCTTTTACCGACTCCGGAATACACAAATTGATTATGCCCATTTCCCATGCTTTGTTAATTATCTCCCAGGGAAATTTGTGTTTTTTTTCCATTTCCAATATGTGCGGAGTAATGTCGTTTTTAACTAACTTGCGCACTGTTTCCAGGTAATTAAGTTGATTTTCGTTAAGACTAAAGTCCATAAATTTAAACCATTCCTCTCTTTTTGTTAAAAATTCGCAAAAAAACACCCCCGGGTGTTTCTCTTTTTAAAAAATATAAAAATCGGCCGTTTCAGGCGGCGGCTTTCTTGTTGGGGATATTTTTATTTTCCGTGCCCTGAAGCGAATCCTTTCCGCATTTATTCTGCAGGAATTTCTCCATGGTCGCGGGATATAGAATATAAGCCAAAAGATCTTCGTCTGTCCGGGCCAAAGCGCCAATTTGCTTCCTTGCCGCCTCGATTTCCGGTTCCAGATAATCAGCGGGCCGGCCGGTTATCGGTTCCTGGCCACGCTTGTAGTTTCTCAATATTTTTTTTGTCAGTTCCGGGTCAATCGGCATAGGAGTCCGTCCGTACAAACCCAAAACCAAATCTTTAAGTTGATTCGACACACGCACATAACGGCCGAAAAGAACGTTGAGCACGGCCTGCGCCCCAATGATTTGGGATACCGGGGTCACCAAAGGAGGATAACCCATATCCTTTCTTGTCTGTACAACTTCCTTATATATCTCATCGAGTCTGTCCAAGGCGTTCATTTCCTTGAGCTGGCCGGTCAAATTGGAAATCATGCCGCCGGGAATTTGATGGGCCAGCACGCCGTTGTCGATAATAGACAGTTTCTGGTTGGCCAGATAACTATTATATTTAGGCGCAATGCTTTCGAGGTGTTCACCCAGTATAAGCAATTTATGCAATTCGATTGCCGGTTCTCGGTCCGTTCCCTGAAGCGCCGCGATAATTGGTTCAATGGCGGGCATGGAGGTTCTCAGTGCAAAAGGCGCCAGACAGGTGTCGATAACATCCACTCCGGCCTCAATCGCCTTGAGATAAGCCATAGAAGCCATGCCGCTGGTGTAATGACTGTGCAGATGGAGCGGTACTTTGATAGCTTTTTTTATCGCGGAAACCAAATCATAAGCGTCAAAAGGCGAAAGAAGACCGGCCATATCCTTAACGCATACCGCATTAGCGCCCATCTGCTCGATCTCTTTTGCCTTAGCCACAAAGTATTCCAAATTGTAAACTTCTCCGCCCAAACGAACATCAGTAAGAGAATAACAAACGGCACCCTGAAACTCCTTACCGTTGGCCTTAATCCGTTCAGCGCAGGATTCCATGTTGCGGAAATCGTTCAGTGCGTCAAAACAGCGAAAAACATCAATACCGATTTCGCAGGCCTTATCCACAAAAGCTTTGACGACATCATCGGCATAATGACGGTAACCGACAAGATTCTGCCCGCGAATGAGCATGGCAAAAGGCGTTTTCTTGATGTACTTTTTCAGAATGCGGGGACGCATCCACGGATCCTCATCCAGAAAACGATGCATGGTATCGAAGGTCGCGCCACCCCAAACCTCCATCGCGTGAAAACCGCAATTATCCATTTCCTCAGCGATGGGAAGCATATCCTCCGTTTTCATTCGTGTGGCGTAAATTGATTGATGCCCGTCGCGAAAAGTATTATCTTGAACCTTTATCGGATTTCCAGGTTTATCTTTCACCTTGTTTGCCATTATTCCTCCTCAGCAACATGCTGTTGCGCAAAATAAACAATTAAATACCTAATCTCTCCCGGCGAAGCTTTTCTGCGCCGCGGCCAATCCGGTAATTGACGTACAGGAAATCCCGATCGTCCTGAAAAAATCCCGCAGCGGGCGGCCTGGTCCTACTTCAAAAATATTTGCAGTTTGAGAAGCCAGGCTGCACATATTTTCACACCAATTTACCGTATTGCTCAACTGTCTGACCAGGTTCCCCCTTATTTGCACCGCATTGTCCACATGGAAGCTTCCTGTGTAATTGGAAGTCACATTCGGCGCATTTTTTGTTTCTATATTTTTTATCTTATTCAATAAAACCTTGTCAAAAATATCCTCTATTGGCTGCATGAAACGGCTATGAAAGGGAGCACTCACATTAAGCTGTACAAAACGCATCGGCTTCTGCCCGGTCAGGGCTTCCGTAAGCCTTTTTTCAGCTTCAGGCAAAGCGGAAAGCTTTCCGCTGATTACTACCTGATTGACAGAGTTGATATTGGCAATATCGACAGGCAAATCAAAAATTAATTGTCTTAATTTTTTTATATCTATTTCTTCCGAAATGATCGCGGCCATTCCGCCAACACCTACGGGAACAGCTTCCTGCATCAACTTTCCACGTGCCTGAACTGTTTTCAGTGTTTCGCTCAAAGAAAAAACACCCGCCGCCACCAATGCGGTGAATTCACCCAAAGAATGTCCTCCAAAGTAAGATGGGGCAAAGCCAAAACGCTCAGACAAACCCCTGAGCATAGCTATTTCCGTTGTGACGATGCACGGCTGCGTATATTCAGTAAGATGGAGCTTTTCATCTCCGCCGAAACACATTGCCGCCACATCCCATCCCAGAGCATCAGCTGCCTCTTCATAAGTCTGTCGGCATACAGGGATATCCTGATAAAAGTCTTTCCCCATTCCGGGCTTTTGTGAACCCTGTCCAGGAAAAACAACAGCTATTTTGTCAGAATTCATCATTGAACCTCATTTTTTCAAAGTATTTCCTTTACTCTTTTATCATAAGATAACCTAAATACAAGAATTGAATGAAAGCATATTTTGTACCATTACAAAAAAATAACTGCAAAATCAAATCAATCCGTTATTATTACTTTTTTCCCGTAAAATATTTCCATCGTCTTTTCCAATATCCGTTTATGTGCGTAAAGTGCTTCGCAATGCGAAGTATTATTCGCCAACGCAATACAGTATAATTTAAAAAAGTAAGAAAATTTTTTACGTACGGCCCGAAGACAGTTTTATCAATATTTTATTACTGTGGAATTTGATGAAAAATATTGATAAACAAGTCATGGAAAATAAGGCTTGTAACAAGATAGTTTCGAATAATTATGGATACATTTACATTAGCGGCAACAAGTTTTATCATTTGTCTTTCTCTTATCCTGACAGGGAAAAAGGGTAAATTGCATATGTCCTTTGCCGGTCTTTGTGCTGCTGTTTTTATCTGGCAAAGTGTTGTGTTCCTTCGTGATTTTTTCGACACGTATTTTTTGATGATTTTGGAAAATCTCGCTCTTTTAGCTATGGCTCCTTTGATACTGCGTTTTTTTCACCACCTGACCCGTAATAAATCTTTTGTTCTGCGGGGAGTAGTAATAATTTTCTTCATGGTAAGCATAACGGGCATTTTTTCCCTTCTTACAAAATTATCCGAATGGCCATATCTTAATTTTGTTATTTTATCGTATCTCCTGATTGTTCTGGTTTTTTGCTATGTCTCTTTATGGAGCTACGTAAAAAAACTGCCGCCCAGTACTGAAAAAAAACGCTTGGGTTATTTGCTGGTCGCCTGCCCGGTTGCTCTGCTATTAATCTGTTTGGATTTTTTACCGCGTTTAGGTTATTCTTTCCCTCCAATATCCGGACTTGTTTGGGCCGCGCTTCTTTATCTTGTTCTTCTGGTCATCGCCTACCCTCAGCTCAACGAACTGCATGATTTTTTTGCCCGTGCCCTGGTAATCTTCATCAGTACCATTTCCGGCGCGATTATCTTTTATTTCGTTGCGCTGTTTTTCAGCCCCAGTACACCTTCTTTCACGAGCGTAATCATGGCGTCTTTTTTGATTGTCATCTCCCTTACCCCGCTGAAAATGATCCTGAAAAAAGTGTTCAGCTATTTTTATCCCGATAGCAAAGACGTATTCACATCTCTTTATGAATTCGACGAAAAACTGGAAAAAGAAAAAGCCTTTATGCTGGCGGAAATGGCGCCGGTGCTGGCTCATGAAATCCGCAACCCCCTAGGTTCCATCAAGGGCGCAGCCCAGTATTTAAAATCAGAGGCTGCCTCCGAAGAGCAAAAAAATCTTTTGGATGTGATCATTGAAGAATCGAACAGGCTCAACACCGTCGTGCATCAGTTCATGGACTACGCACGTCCCTACAAATTGAACTTCAAAGCGCAAAACGTCAACGTGATTATTCAAAAAGCCATTTCTATTCTCGCGGCAAACAAACTTGCGGAAAACATCAACATTGTCCGCGAGCTGAATCATGATCTGCCTAACGCGGACGTGGACGAGCAGCAATTTTTACAGGTTATATTGAATATCGCCCTCAATGGTATTGAAGCAATGCCTCAAGGCGGCACCCTTACTTTTCGCACATCCAATATTGACACAGGACCCGAAGGAGCTATCACTATCACCATCCGCGACACGGGCAGCGGAATAGACAAAGAAGAAATAAAAAACATTTTCAAGCCTTTTTACACGACGAAGAAAAGAGGCGCGGGACTTGGTTTGGCTATTTGTCAAAAAATCATCAAGGAACACGGCGGTTTCATCCGGGTAAAGTCAATTCCCGGACAGGGAACGGTGTTTTTCATCAAACTGCGCGCCGCTTTGTGAAAAAACAATCAATCTTGATTTAAATGCCAAAACAGAATATTTGTAAAACATGAACAAAATACTAATTGTCGACGACGAACTTAATATGCGGCTGGTTCTGACAGCAATGCTCAAGAAAGAAGGTTACGAAATCGCTTCCGCCGCTGACGGGAGCGAAGCCTTGAGTATCCTAAAATCGGGCCCGATAGACGCGGTGATAACCGATTTGAAAATGCCGAACGTCGACGGCATGGAACTACTCGACCATATGAACGATAAACATCCGGCGATACCCGTCATTATAATTACGGCCCACGGGACAGTAGCCACTGCCGTCGAAGCGCTGAAGAAAGGCGCGTTGGACTACATCACCAAGCCGTTCGATCTCGACGAATTGAAAAACGTCATTTCCAAAGCGATGAAAACACGCACGCTGAAAGAAAACGAACTTTTTTTACCGCCGGAAGACATAGAGCGCGCCGGCATCATCGGCACCAGTAAAAGCATCAAAGATATTTTTGAGGCAATCAAGCGCGTGGCTCCGACAACAACAACAATTTTAATCACGGGCGAAACAGGCACAGGAAAAGAGCTGGTCGCCGACGCAATTCATTACAACTCGCCGCGAAAAAAAAATCCGTTGCTTAAAATAAACTGCGCGGCCATCGCCAAAACACTGATGGAAAGCGAACTATTCGGGCATGAAAAAGGAGCATACACCGGCGCGGCCGTAACCAAGCCTGGAAAATTCGAATTGGCGCACAAAGGAACTTTATTTCTCGATGAAGTCAGTGAGATCCCCCGCGATATGCAGGTGAAGCTTCTGCGCGTTCTGCAGGAACAGGAATTCGAGCGAGTCGGCGGACTGCGCACGATAAAGGTAGACGTGCGCATCATCGCCGCCACCAACCAAAATTTGTTACAGCAGGTGCAAGCGGGTAATTTCCGCGAGGATTTATATTATCGCCTCAATGTTTTTCCCATTGAAGTGCCACCACTCAGAAGCAGAAAAGAAGACATTCTGCCGCTGACAGACTATTTTTTGGAAAAATTCAATAAAAAACTCAATGTTTCGGTTAACATGGAACAAGAAGTCAAGAAAATGTTTCTGCGCCATGATTGGCCGGGCAATATCCGCGAGCTGGAAAACCTTATCGAAAGAATGATTCTGCTGGCACAAAATGATACCGTTACCATGAGGGAGATTCCTGAAGAATTCAAAGCCGCCGTCAATAAAATTGCGGCGGCACCGCTGGAAACAAGCAAGAAACCTTTTAAGAATTATATGCGCGACCACGTGGAAAATGTCGAAAAACAAATGATTGTCAAAATGCTGGAAGAGGCGGGTGGAAATGTCACCAAAGCCGCCCAGCAGCTGGGATTGAGCCGTAAAGGCCTGCAACTGAAGATGATTAAATACAATTTGCGCAAAGATATGAAGTAAACAGCGAAACACCGTTCCGACTTTTTTTCAGGAAACAAAAAATGAATTTCAAAATTATTCTAGTTATTATCCTTGCATGTTTGGTTCTTGTCTTTGTGGCGCAAAACATCGACATTGTTTCCCTCAAGTTTTTCTATTGGGAAATTGCGATGTCGCGCGCCGTACTGATATTTTTTCCCCTGCTCATCGGTTTCATGATCGGTTGGTTTCTGAAAAGCTATCTCAGCTATCGCAAGAAAAAAAAGGAAGTGCAAAACATTCTTAATAAATAAAACTTTTTAGCGCGGCAAGTAAGCTCAAAAGCAGAGTATACGGTTTTAAAATTCAACTAACTAAGACCGCATTTTACTTGCTTAAAGTGTCGTAAATTCCCACGGCCATAATGGCGACAATTAAAACAGGGACAACATAGCGGATAAGGATACTCCACCATTTCCCTATGGTGAAAACAGTACAGCCTTTATTGGCCTCATCAACAGCTTTTTTTGTCCCCCAGATGTAGCCGACAAATATTGCCGACAGCAGTCCCCCCAGAGGCAGGAAAATGCTGTTGGTAAACCAGTCATAGGTATCGAGCAAATCTGTATTGAGACCAGGAAAAGAAAAGCCACTGAACACGCTGTAGCCTAAACTGGCGGGAATACCGACAACAAATATAACCAGCCCCATTAATATCGCCGCTTTTTTTCTTTCCCATCCTTTTTCATCAATCAGCCAGGCGGAAACAACTTCCAGCAGCGATATCGTCGAAGTGAGAGCGGCAATTGTCACGAGTACAAAAAAAAGAAAACCGAAAAACGTCCCTAAAGGCATCTGCCCGAAAACAGCGGGCAAGGTAATAAAAACAAGTCCCGGGCCTGCTCCCGGTTCAAATCCCAGGGCAAAGACCGCCGGAAATATGGCGAAACCCGCCAGCAGGGCAAAAATGATATCCAGACCAGCGATATAAGCGGTGCTGACTGGAATTTCGTCCTTACCGCGCAGATAACTTCCATAGGTAATAAAGACCCCCATGCCCAAACTTAAAGAAAAAAAGGCCTGGGAAAGAGCTGCCAGCAATGTCCGCCCGGAAACTTCGCTAAAATCAGGCTTTAGGTAATAGATGACGCCTTCACTAGCTCCCGGCAGAGTAACGGAACGAACAATTAAAATAATCATTATAAGAAAGAGAATCGGCATAAGTATGGTCGACCATTTTTGTATACCCTTAACCACGCCGCCCGCGATAATACCCACGGTTAAAACCATTACCAGAAACTGCCATATCATCGGTTCCCAAATGCTCGTTATGTGATTCTTAAAAACAGACGCATGGTCAATTCCCGGTGTGATAGTGGCAATAATGACTTTATAAGTATAGGCAAGGGCCCAGCCGGCAACAACGGCATAATAGGAAAGAATAACAAAACCGGTAAAAACACCCAAGGCTCCTACAAGCCACCACGGACTTTTCGGAGCGAGAGCCTTGAATGCTCCCACGGGGCTTTTCTGAGAAAAACGTCCCAAGACCGTCTCGTTGATGATCAAAGGATATCCGAGCAATACAACAGCCAATAAATAGATAATAATAAAAGCCGCACCGCCGTGTTCGCCCGTCATGTAAGGAAAACGCCAAATGTTACCTAAGCCTACAGCGGAACCTGCTGCAGCCAAAATAAAACCGACACGTGTTCCCCAATGCTCGCGGGCTTTTTTCGGATTACTCATCTGTTTTTTCCTATCCATAATTGTAATTACCCAAAAAATAAATTTGCCCGGAACTATAAAAATTTCGCCCTATTGTGTCAAGGCAAAAAGGTATTGCTCAACTAATATCTTTATTGTCTTGACACGTAATTTGCCTCTACATATACTTACAGCGTCAGATACCCCACCATAAAACCCGGAAAGGAGTATTTAATCATGAAAACTGAAGACATTAAAACAATCGCTATTGTCGGCGCGGGCGACATGGGCCACGGCATAGCCCAAGTATGCGCCATGGCCGGAATGAAAATTAACCTTTACGACATCAAACAGGAATTCGTGGATAAAGGAATGGCTAAAATGAAAGCCAGCTTCGAAAAACAGGTGGCTAAACAAAAAATATCCGCGGATGCTCTGAACAAAATGATGGCCAACATCAAAGGATTTACATCGTTGAAAGATGCCGTTGCCGACATCGACTACTCAATTGAAGCGGCGCCGGAAATACTCGACCTTAAAGTTAAGATATTCAAAGAGATTGACGAAAACGCGCCGAAACACGCCATCCTGGCCTCCAACACATCAAACATGAGCATTACCGAAATGGGCGCAGCCACGAAGAGACCGGAAAAAGTTTTGGGAATTCACTTTTTCAACCCGCCGGTAATGATGGCGCTGGTCGAGGTTATCCGCGGACAGAAAACATCCGATGAAACAATGAATGTCAGTTATGATTTGTTTTCAAAAATGAAAAATTTCCGCGGCGCGATGGTGCCGGTAAGGGTGGAAAAAGATTCTCCGGGCTTTATCTTCAATCGGATCAACGCGCCGGTAGGCCTTTATCTGGCCCAGATTTACGAGCAGGGCTTGGTAAATCCGGAAGCGGTCGACGCCAAAATCAGATCTATTGGTTCTCCGATGGGACCTTACGAAACGATGGATTTTTCCGGGCTGGATGTTTACATGCACGGCACAGAATATTTTGCCAAAACCCTGTCTCCCGAATTTAAGCCTACCAATTGGCTCAAAAAAATGAATGAAGGCGGAACACTGGGTAAAAAAAGCGGCAAGGGCATATTCGTCTGGCCGGAAGGCAACAGGCCGCAAATTGATATGAGCAAGGCTGATCCTAATTTTGACCCGATGGATATCATCTGCCTGCAGGTAAATGAGGGAACAAAACTTCTGGAGGAAAAAGTAACCAACAGCGCGGCGGAAATCGACAAGGCGCTGATCAACGGCGGCGGCTCGCCTTTCGGTCCTTTTGC
>Ga0116174_10003962_pt1 | contig 11958 bp, 15 predicted proteins | sample AD_UKC087_MetaG_FD_89801 | JGI IMG/M metagenome (GOLD analysis project Ga0116174, IMG submission 89801) | Active sludge microbial communities of municipal wastewater-treating anaerobic digesters from USA - AD_UKC087_MetaG | ecosystem: Engineered > Bioreactor > Anaerobic > Digestate | place: USA...
ACTTTCTATAGACAGGGAAAAACTTCGTGAATCATTCGAGAGATTCAAAGTCAGATATAATTCAGAAGGCAATTTCAGACTTACATTTCAGAAGAGGGATACTGCGAAATATTTTTCGCATAATGATATGCTGGATCACATACGGCGAGCATTTACATCGGCTTCGTTTCCAGTATCGTACACTCAGGGATTTAATAAGCATGAAAAAATCTCTGCTTCATTTCCGATTCCGCTCGGTATTGAAAGCGAATGCGAACTGATAGACGCGGAAGTCTATACTTCTTTTGATTGTGACGAAATGAAGAAAGTTATTAATGAATCGCTTCCGGCAGGATTATCTCTTTTATCGATTACCCAAACAGCGAAATCAAATCTCATGAGAATCGGCGCATCTTCTGTTTATGTTATTAAAGGTGCGGACAATGAAAAGATGAAAACGTATCTCGAATCTGATTCTGTTTATTTAAAGGAATCGAAAGGAAAGGTTCGTGAAATTCTTGTTAAAGAAGCCGTTCTTAATTATGAGTTTTGTGATGACAAAGCAAAAGTTGAAATATTATGCGGAAGCATACGAATAGATGATTTTATCCGTATGTTCGGCGAAGACGGAATAGTCAGCTGTGTTAAGATAGAACAGAAATTATAAAGATGCATCGCAATACGGACAGACTTCAAAGGGCGTTCCACGCCCTTTAACCGTTTATGTTACTTTCTTTTTGCAAAAAGAAAGTAACATAAACGAGCGCTGTTCCATCCGTGGGCGCTCGGACTTGCGTATATCCGTATACGTTCGGAAAAGTTTACCCTAAGTCACCGATAGAATAATCACTCAGCTTATTCTCCTGTTAAAATTATTGAATCTGTTATTCTTTTGTGCTAAGCTATTAAATAATAGGAGGCGCAAATGGGAGTAAAAGGTTCAGAAATTATTGGAGTAAACAAAGACGAATTAGTTCGAATGCTGAATGAAGCTTTGTGCGAAGAATGGCTTGCATACTATCAGTACTGGATCGGAGCGCAGATTATGGAAGGTCCTATGAGAAGTGAAATCGAGCCTGAACTTATGCTTCATGCTTCACAGGAATTCGCTCATGCCGGACTTGTTTTAAACAGAATTATTCAGCTTGGCGGAACGCCTGTATTATCACCAGCCGAATGGATGAAATTCAGTAAATGTCCTTATGAAACTCCGGCTGATCCTTATATTGAAATTATCTTAAATCAGAACCTTTCAGGTGAAAGATGTGCTATTGTCCGTTATAAAGGAATTGCAGATTTTACAAACGGAAAGGATCACAGCACACATCAGATAGCAACACAGATTCTTAATGAAGAACTTGAACACGAACAGGATATTGAGGATTGGATAGGTGATCTCGAAAGAATGAAGGAAGATTTCCGAAAACTGCGTTTGTGAAATTTAATAATTGCAGTCAGATATTTTAAAAATATTATGGAGGAATTATGAGTATCGTAACATGGGGAAAAGAATTTGAGATTGGTGTTCCGGAAATGGACAAACAGCACAAGCGCTGGATTGAAATAATTAATAATTTCTATGACAATCTCGATAGAGCTAACGCAGATAATAAACTGAAAGAAACGATTAATGAAGTACTTGATTACACTCATTATCATTTTGCAGAAGAAGAGAAACTGATGGAATCAATAGGTTTTTCAGAACTTCCAGGACAAAAACAAATGCACGACACTATTACAGGAAAGATGAAAGAGTATAAAAGAAAAATTGATAATAATGAAATGCTGATGTCTATCACAGTTACGAATGAACTTAAAGACTGGCTCAAAAATCATATCATGGTTGAAGACAAGAAATATGCAGATGCATATAATGCAAAAAAATAGAATCATATAAATTACCGCCATGTTTAATATGCGGCGGTAATCAGCTCTATTTGATTTTAAGAAGCTCGTTCCAGTTAGTCGTGTATGAAGGACTCTTGAAGTTTCTGCGCATTGACCATTCTTTGTCGATGCCTTCGCAGGCGATAAACAATGAGCTCTTCCCGTATTTTTTATTGATCGAATCCATTACCATTGAAACTTTATTTTCTTTTTCATCGCGGGCGTAATCGCAGAATAGACCGCCCTGAAGAGAATTGTCCGGTACGAGTCCGCATAGAAATATCCCGCACTTTTTGTATGAGAACCCGCTTCTGAATATTGATTCAATAAGCGAAAGAGATTCTTTGATAATCTGCTGTGTCGAAAAAACCGGTGTCATGAATTTAGCGGAGGCGGAATTTCCGTATTGAGGAGAATCGTTAAAAGGATTTGTTGAAAGATATACCGAAATCGCGGAAGCCGCGCTTTTCTGCCGTCTCATCTTTTCTGCCGCGTTCGCGGCATAGGCGGACATCGCTTCCTTCATATCTTTCAACGTCGTAACCGGCACGCCGAATGAGCGTGAAGAGCAGATGTTTTTTTTATCTGCTGCAACCATTTCAAGAGGAATGCACGAAATTCCCCGCAGTTCGTGCACGATACGAAGCCCGACAATTGTCATTTCTTTCTTGATCCATTTATCATCCATGAGAGAAAGATCAAGGGCCGTCATTATTCCGTAAGACATCAGCTTCCGCGAATACGCGTCTCCGACTCCCCATATATCCGCAACAGAAAAAGAGGCTAAAACAGATTTAATTTTTTCATCATCAAGCATCACGAAGACTCCGTTATGTTTGGGATTTTTCTTTGCAGTTCTGTTGGCCGTTTTCGCTAAAACTTTAGTTGTCGAAATTCCGACTGATACCGGAATGCCGGTCCATTGCCGAACGGTTGTTCTGATTTTTTCAGCCAGCTCATAAGGAGATTCAATTTTCGGAAGATAAAGAAATGCCTCGTCTATCGAATAGACTTCCATGTCGGGGGAAAACATCGAAAGAACGTTCATCACTCTTGAAGACATGTCTCCGTAAAGAGTATAATTGCTCGAAAGAAATTTTCCGTTATTGGTAAGTACGAGATCGCGGCATTTATGAAAAGGCGTGCCGAGTTCTATGCCGAGGCTTTTTGCTTCGGCGCTCCGCGCGATAGCACAGCCGTCATTGTTGGAAAGCACGACGACCGGAATTTTTTCGAGTCTGCGGTCGAAAACTCTTTCGCACGAAACATAGAAATTATTGCAGTCAACAAGAGCCGTAATCATAAAGCCCTGTGAATGACGAAAGAGACGACACCCCATACTTCAAAATTCATTTCGTCTGTTATGATTATCGAAGGATAATCGGGATTTTCCGCCTGCAGAATGACTCTGCCTTTTGAACGGATGAGACGCTTGAGAGTCATTTCGCCGTCGATTACCGCGATTACAATGCTGTTGTGTTTCGGAGTTATCGAGCGGTCAACGATAAGAAGATCGGAATCGTGAATGCCGGCGTTTATCATCGAATCGCCGGAGACGCGGACGCAGAAAGTTGCAGCCGGACGCTTTATGAGATATTCGTTGAAGTCGAGACTCTTTTCGATGTAGTCATCGGCAGGCGAGGGAAAGCCCGCCTTTACGCGGCTCACGGCATAAGGAAGAGTCAGCTGAGCATCTTCGATGCGCAGAATTTCGGAAATATCGGCAGACATAAAACCTCACTGGCATACTATACAAAAGTATAGTAATTTGTCAAGGTTTTTGACTCAGTCTTTATTAATGATTTTCTTAATCAGTTCAGGCGAATTATTCTTCGGTGAGTTGACGTCTTTCGAAACTTCAAAAAGCTCCATTTCTTCCGGCGGGTACGGCGACAGAAAAGGAAGCGTCAGCTGTTCATCCGAAACGGCATCGAGATAAATGCCGTGGTTTTCTTTTTTGATTATTACAGGCATACGGTTGTGAATGTCTTTTATGAGATCATTCGCGCCGGTTGTGATAATGGCGCATGTACCGATTTTTCTTCCCTGAGAATCCGTGAAGAAATCGTATACGCCGGCAAGCGCGAAAGGTTTTCCGGACTTGAGCTTAATGTAAACCGGTACTTTTTCTTTTCCGCTGCCTTTCCATTCATAGAAACCGTCCGCTACGATGAGGCATCTTCGTTGTTTGTATGAAGTTCTGAAATAAGGTTTGTCATTGATTCCTTCCGCTCTTGCATTAATCATTCCGGGACGTGTAATATCTTTAAGCCATGAAGGAATGTAGCCCCATTTCATTTTAACGAGCTTTTTCTTTCCGTCAAAAACGATGACGGAAATTTCAGATCCCGGAGCAATGTTGAAGCTTGCCTGAGTATCTGAAAGGTTCCGGTCAATTTCGAATTCTTCCATGAGATCATTGACCGGTGTATATTGAGCAAAACGTCCGCACATGATTAAAAATAATACATGCTATAAAAATATAGCAAATACATTTTATTTTATAAGGCATCGTTTTGCAGGGATCATGCAATAATTCAAAGGGCATTCCATGCCCTTTACCCGGTTTTGGTACTTTCTTTTTTCCGGCAAAAAGAAAGTACCGCAAAGAAAACCCGCTGGGGATATCCCCAGACCTCTTAAATTATTTTGCTTTCATTTATCTTTTTTAAAAGTGCTTAGCGCACTTTCGTGATTTTAGAAATCAATCATCAGATAATATCATTACGCGTTTATTCGCTCCGCTCAGTATACGCGTAATTTTTTCTGAGGCAGTGTGCATTTATTGATAGATAGCCCTCTCTTTTAGGAGAGGGCGCAAAAAGAGCCGTTCTGCGATACGGCTCTTTTAATTGTCAGGCTGTGATTACAGCAGAAACGGATTCTGAAAAAACTTTAGATTTTGAGAATTCATCGCTTGACAATACCGCATGAATCTCGTAAGTTTTTTCTGAGATCAGTTCTTCTATCACTGCGGGTGACTGAGAATTGGTTTTGAGTTCTTTAATTCTGAACGCTCTGTTTTCGATAGGCTGCGGGCCTGTTTCACGGAAAACGAGTGTCAAAAGCAGACTTTGTGCTTCTTGGGGAAGTGCAAAGTCTGCCTGAACTTTTCCATCTTCATTTAATTTAAGTGAAAATGAACTGACCGAAGGAATGTTTGACTCCGGTGTCAAAACAACAGCTTCTAAAGCTCTGACGCGCTGGATATTGCTTTTCATAAAAAGATTAAATCCTCTGCTGTCTTTCTTTTCTGCAAAAGTTTCCCATGTGCTTTGAACTGGAAGGGGCAGCTTTTTCCAGATGTTAACTGTTTCAGAAAAAGCTTTGATTTGCTCTGTTCTTTTTTCGGTGTACCTGAAGGGTTTACCGGATTTTGTGCGTGTAAGGGTCTTTCCTTTGTATTGGTAGAAAGTAATTTCTCCAATTGATTGTCTTACTCCTGTAAATACAGGGTTTAAATTAAAGTTCGCCATTATTTTATGGCCTCCTTAGTTAATAAATTTGAAAGAAGTTCAAGTTTATTTAATATACTCGCAGATATATGAAATAAAACTTTAGTTCATTCGTTAATAGCAATATTAACATAAAAAACAAAATAGTAAACAATAAAATTCAAAAAAATTGGAAATTATATAAAAAAATGAGTAAAAATAATAAGCTAATCATTTTATTGATGATTTTTGGCTTCCGGGATGAGCTTTTTTGCAGTGAAGCATCAGTGAAGCTATAGTGAAGCTATAGTGAAGCTATAGTGAAGCGACAGTGAAGATAGAGTGAAGGAAGGAAAATCCTCTCTCCCGGCCTTTGATAAAGGAGAGAGGTGAAAGAGAAGAATCAATTGCTCTGTCATGTTTTTGTTGTTTTTTTCAAAAAAATCAATGACCTACACCTTTGAGGTGTAGGTTTTCGAAGAGAGATGGAGTATTTTGTTATGGATAAAAGATTAACTTGACAAACATGATAAATTTGTATAGTGATTGCTCGGAAAGGGTTTTGACAAAATAATACGTAACGAAGATATGTTAGAATTTCGAATTGATGGAGCAAGGAATATTTAGTGAGGATATATTATGAAACGGAATTTGTTCCATGGTATTGTTACAAATGAAAATACTTTTACAGAGCTGATATGTAATTTGTTTCAATATGAATCTTTTGCAAAATTTTTTATTAATTTTCTTGAGTATGAGCATCATGATATATCATTTAATATCGATTCTCAGATAAATACAAATAATGGTAGACCGGATATTCAACTTAAAAATGAGAACTGTTCGGTTTTCATTGAGATAAAAATTGATAATGCTTCTTTAACAATAAATCAACCGGAAGGATATTTGTTTGAATTACAAAAAAGAAAAGAATAAGGCTTTATTTTTCATCATTCCAAAAAATTATATCCATAAAGAAGATCTCAGAAAACGTGTTAAGCAAAATGACAAATATAAACAAGTCTCAATAAAGTATTGGGATGATTTTGTAAAAAAATACAAGAAAGATAAAGATGTTAAAAAGATGTTAAAAAGATGCCTATATTTAAAGAATTCTATCAATTGATTGAAAATTGGTTTGGATACGACGAAATATTATTTACGAAAGAGGAATTTAGGAGAATGAAGAATGCCGGATCTATATTCTATAAAATTGCAAAACATATCGAAAATGTTAAAAATGAGTTAGAAAAGAAAAATTATAATATAGAACAAGATTATGAATATGGTTCTATTGGATTTTGGGTTAAAAATAAAGATAAAGAAATCTTGCTTTGGTTCGGATCATGGCTTGAATTATGGGATAAAGAAAAATGCAGTTTTGTTTGTTTAATTGGATATGATGGTATGCATCGTAAAAAGTCATTTAAACTGTTTGATCAAGCTTTCGAAAATGCTAAGACTTATAAAAACGATGACGGACTTTTATGGAAATATTTTTCATTGGATAATATGATTGATGGAAAAGCCGGTAATGCATAATATATTGCAAATTTTATTGATGAAAAAATCAAAATACTGAAATGACTGCATAACGGGGCATAACTGCGACTGAAAGCTTCATCCCGAGCTCACTTCGTCGCCATGATGCATGCCGCATTTTGCGGTAATACGAACACCGAACCGTTATAATCTCTCATGCATTATTTGTCTTAGGTACCGTTTTCATCTGACACCTTCTCTCAAGCAATACTTAAAATGCCATCTTTTGTCTTATTACTCAAAATTTCTGATATTTTCAAAAAAAATGATTTACAAAAGTCTTTTTAGGGTGTTTTATATTTTTATTTTGCCTTCAATAATGACATGTTGAGTTTCCCATTCGATTAAATTTAATCAGTCAAGTAAGGAGTTTGAATCTTTCAGAAATTGTTAACTCAGTTTAAAATTTATTAAAGGAGTAATTGAATGAAAGACATTGATTTATTGAAAGAATTTCTGGAATTTCCTCGATGGACATCCGATCCTGTGTTTGATAAATTTAAGACTATAGATAATCATGTTTATCGTGAAGCTGAAGATATACAAGATGGGCGTAGATTTTTATTTGTCAATGGACAAAAAGAAAAGAAGGTTGTTTTGGTAGCTCATGCTGATACAGCATTTTATTGTAGAGAAAAACATTCTGTTGAAGTTGAAGATGGCTGCTTCATTGCAGTAAATGAAGCCGGAGAAAGAACTCTTTTAGGTGCAGATGATAGAGCCGGATGTGCGATATTGTGGGCACTTAAGGATTCTGGTCATTCAATTCTCGTTACCGATGCTGAAGAATTTAATTTATTCGGAACTACTTGGCTGGTTAAGGAAAATCCAGATATCGTACAATTGCTGAACCAACATCAGTTTATGATACAATTTGACAGACGATACGGCACCGACTTCGTGTGCGTTAAAGTCGTTTCAGATGAATTCCGGGATTATATTAGAGAAAACACAAATTATTCTGAATCGAAAAGCTCCACGCATACTGATATTTGCTTGTTATGTACTTATATTTGCGGAGTGAATATCAGTGTTGGATACTATGAAGCGCATACCGTTAATGAAAAGATTGATTATAATCAATGGCTGCATACTCTAAATATGGCGAGACGATTATTATCTCGGGATTTGCCCAGATTTGAACTATGAATATTATATTATAGGCATTCGGAGATGAGTGAGATTGTCATGTTCTCCGTTTTATCCGTATTATTTTAGAAAATAATACGGGCACTATGAGTATAGATATTTTTTGTTAGTTTCATTGTGTATAAATTAAAGAATTATATCGTAGTGAGGTTTACATGAAATATGTTAAAAGGACTATAGAGGAATGTGTAAGAGATGATGCTCAGTTTGATCCTTACGCTAAGGAAAATATCGTATACTTCAAAGCCTGTGAACTTAAAGTATACCATAATAGTCTCTACGAGGTTGGTAAGAGCCCGGAAGAACTTTACAGGTCTACCCCAGATCATCCAGATGCTTCCCGTTCGTATGAGATGGCTATAAACTCCCATCAGAGATTTCATGTAAATACGTCCAGAGCTTATGCTGCAGCGTATACTGATTATGAAACAGATGAAGATAGAGAGTATGCACCGGAAGAGATCTATAAAGCTTATGAGGATAAACTGATGTCATTGTCTCAACTTCCTTTACCTCCTAAGCTGAATATAAATTTTGATAGTATATTGGATTCTGCTATACTTGCTCCTGGAGATACTTGGGCAGGATTCTTTTCAATGCTTAATCCCGTTACTTGTTGGAAGACTATGGACAGGTATGCTAAAGGCTTATTTATATTTGGAGCTTATCAGTATTTAGCATTCTTGATTCCAGCTCTATTTACACTAGAGTATTATACGATTTGGCAAGTTTTCCTATTGATAGGTAAGTTGCTTAAGGCTATCTGCAGTTAATGATATCTAAAAAAGGGGAGGATATATGAAAACTAAAACTGATACTACTAACGTAAGACTGCATGTAGCTAAACTTTTAGAGTTTAAGTATAGGAAACTTGTAAACGAGTATAAGGAACTTGCAGATTTCTTTATAGATGAATTCATAGAGTATGCGCAAAGCATCGGCACCACAGATGAAGATATTCTTCAAATGAAAAGAGGCAAGTCATTGGATAATTTTATGGAACCTTATCTACACGCCACTGCTTATGATGTATTTAAGTCCAAGTTCTTCCCTAACTTCGACATGGAAGAATACAAAAGTCTATTTCCTACGATATCGTTTAGATGCATGCTATCAGGGCTGTCATGTGTCTCGAATAAAGAAGACCAAAACTTTGTAAACGTTCAGTACAGTGAAGCTTGGCTTAAATCTTACCTGAGCAGTGATGCCTTTAAGCAGGATAAAAAGTTTCAGCTAGCGATACTTGGGTATTATCTAAGTGAAATAGGAATACATGAGATGGATGAAACTACTAGCTTTATGCAGTTCGCACTATCTTATAATACTCCGGAAGTTGATAACAGACTTGCATTTTGCTTTAGTTATACATACTGTTTATTTATACCACTACTGCATTTGTACAGTGAACTGATATTAAATAGTCTTGATCTTCAAATGGTCAAATATTATGAAGATAGATGTGCAGAAAATACAGCAGGTAAGTATGATACCTACATTCCAGTTCATGCTTCAAGCGTAGCTAATGGAGGTATATTTATCCAGAACCTTAAAGCATGTAATATAGATAATTGGGGAGCCAGAATTAATTCTGCAATGGATTACGATCCTCGTCAGTATAAGGCTATACCCACTACAGAGCCTAAAATATCTAACTCTTTCTATGATGAAAACCTTTTGTATTTTAAGAATGTAGCTCTTCCATTCTTCTTCACATACATTAGGTCTATGAACTTCACCATAGACTCACTTGAGAAACACAGTTTCTTCTATCACTTTGGTAGAAATGCATTTGTTAGCTGGGTTATAGGTGTTCCATGTATAATAGCAGCTTTTATCTTTTTTATTAAAATGATTATGATGACATTCGGAGAATAAGGGGGGAGGATAAATTTATGTTAAAAGAAATTATTACACCAACGTTGAGATCCAGTTATGACACTGACGCTCAATATAATAGGGCAATGCTTGAGAAGATGTCACTCATAGGCTTTGTACTCAGTGTCATTAAATCATTGTCTGATATGAGAAAAGAGCATGCTATGGTCGATCAGAAAAAAGAAGATATGCTTAGAGCTATTACACCTAAGACTAATAGACAGGCTCTTAAGTTCATCAAGTATGTAAATAGATTAGCTCTTAGATTTGCTAAAGGTAGAGGTGGAAAAGCTTGTCCTCATTGTGGGTACTATATGTTCCCTATTGAACAAAGTTCAGGTAACGGTGGTGAAGAATTCAATACTCGTGATATTCTACCTTCACCAATGGTAATAAACTACTGCTCGATGTGTGGAAATGTTATAGAAAGAGTTTATAGAAACCAGACCGAGCTTGATTACATCAAAGCGGCTATAAACAAGAACTTGGTGAAGCCTATGAGAGAATCAAATAGAGCACACATTCGTGTAAGAGATTCACTTAAAGAATATGGGATTGATGAAAGTGAATATTATGGAGATGATGATCTTTAACTAAATCTAAACAAAGAAAGGAGGTAGATAGTGAAAAGATATAGTATGGTGAGGTATGTATTGATTTTGGCAGTAGCCTTTAGTCTTAGCAGTTGCAGCGTTTTACGAATGCACAAACCTAGCCTTTCAAAGAAGGGTATTGAAAGTAATCGGATATACTTACATTATAAGTGCTATGATGGATGCTACAGCAACTCTGGTTGCGCTTCAATGGTGTATTATCCGGAAGGTAGATATGTCCATTTGTCAAACATGCTTTCGGGTTTTGATACCACGGAGCTACCATTTGATATGATAGAAGATTTATCTGAATACTTAAAATATCTGGTAGATTATGAAAGTGATCTGCAGACAAATAGGGGCTATACACTTCCGGAGGGTGAGATTAGGGACATTAAACGATTTGAGCACAAAGGAGCTTTTGTGTCTAACTACTTAGGGTATGCGAGCTTAGGTTCATCTGAAGGGTTTCTTTTAAAAGAGGTAATAATAGATGTTGGAGTATTTACATCTAATGGAAAGTGCTACACATATTTTGAAGCTATAGATAAAGCAGATCACTCTACACTGGGTTATACATTAATAGACATTCAAAACACACAAGAATTCTATGGTGCACTAGATCATATGTTGTACTTATATAATAAGTAAAGGAGGAAAATATGAAAAATGCTATTAAATTGATGCTATTGATGATGATAATGCTACTTGCAGTGAGTGCATGTACTTCTGTACAAACTACAGCGTTTGAGGAAGATGCAGAAAGATATGCAGCTATTCCGAAGCAGGCGATATCATCGAAGTTTTACTATATTGACACTAATGAACCATACGATCCGGGAAAAGAGCAAACAGGGTTCTTACCTGACAGTGTGAAAGATATAGATTTCTATGTAGAGGTGGAACCTAAAGTTGAGGGAGAATTTTTAAGATATTTCAACATAGTAATGGATAATTGGACCTGCAAAATTCCTATAGAGTACGCCGAGTCTTTGAAAGGCTACATTGAGCATCAGCTTAAAGAGGAAGACCATGAAACTATACGTGATACAAGTGGTGCCCTTTTAAAGGATAAACAAATGCATTCAGGGGACAGTATTTGGGCAGAAAGCTTAATCATAAAGTCTACTTCAGACTCTAGCAAATCTGATGAAGCAATGGTGGGTATCAACCGTGTCCGTATGGATGGTGACTTTTATGTTGTTATAGGTTTTATTACCCTTCACGACTATGGTATCATCTCACCGTATCATGTACTAGGGTGGTTGTGCCTTACACCTAAGAAGGCTAAGAAGCTGGTAAAAATTCTTACAGAAATAGATGAACACTATAAGAAAGGAGAATAGGAAAATTATGTTTACAAAAATAAAAGTTTTTACTATATTACTAGTAGTTGCCTTTATAGGGGTTTCCCCAGAGGGTATTGGTGCCCAGGAAAGCGACCTTTACAAGGTTACGACTAACAAGATCACAGCAGAAGCTTTTTATTGTTTAACAGA